>Ga0315310_10002001_pt1 | contig 12833 bp, 15 predicted proteins | sample TDP5_MG_FD_203630 | JGI IMG/M metagenome (GOLD analysis project Ga0315310, IMG submission 203630) | Freshwater sediment microbial communities from Lake Towuti, South Sulawesi, Indonesia - TDP5 | ecosystem: Environmental > Aquatic > Freshwater > Lake > Sediment | place: Indonesia: South Sulawesi... | reverse complement strand
AACAGACAAAAAAGGCAAGAAGAATTTATGAGAGAATGTCACCATTCGTCTTCTTCAAATTCTTCCTCTTCAGTTTCTTCTGGTTTTTCTGGTTCTTCCTCTTCAAATGTATATCTCATTTATTTTCTCTCCTTTTTTCTTTCTAAGGGCATACCAATAGAACACGGGACACTTATAACCAATTCGATAGAATCCCTTAATCTTTCTTTCCTGTTCAACACATGCATAGAAGGATAGCTGTGCATTTTAGTTATTAGAGAATGTCAGTGGTGTTTAAAAGTGAGCCCACCTAGTGTATTTACCAACACCGACAACTAGGAAGTTGAATTTTGTCTGGAGAATCAAACGTCATATACGTGGGTAGAAAGCCTCCGATGAATTACGTGCTGGGGATTATTACCGGTTTCAGCGGGTCCAACACCAAAGAAGTCACTTTGAAGGCGAGAGGACAAGCAATAACCACTGCCGTCGACGCCGTCGAGATAACAAGACACAGATTCATGAAAGACCTGAAAATAGGCAAGATCACCATAGGAACGGAAGAAATGCCACCGAGAGAAGGCGAGAGCAGAGCAAGGATGGTTTCTACGATCGAAATCACTCTGATACGACCGTAGGATACAAGTGAAATGCGAAACAAAGCATGGGCTACGCGAGGTCGACCCCCTGGTAGGTTTCACTCGTACGGTGACATTCGACTTCTTGAGTATCTCGCTAGAATTTCGGTGAAACACGAAATCGATTCAGGCAAATTTTTTAGTAGTTTTCTGGATGCTTTTCAACATGATGAAGCTACGTGTGGAGAACTATCGATTGAATGCCGCGTGAAGACACGGGATCACGCAATCTTTCTCATAACCAACACTCATAAGGTGGTTGCGCAATTTCCCATACCCGTGCACATTCTTGCAAAAAACAATCCACTCAAAGAGTTCACCTATAGGCCGTCGTCCATAAGGAACTCAGCCCAAGAGGCTGAATCAAAACACTATCAGATTAAAGACTTAAGGGTTGGAATGAAACGCGTTAACATAAAAGCAAGGGTTCTCGAAGTATCTCAGCCAAGGGTGGTCGCAACCCGTTTTGGTTTATACGCTAATGTGACAAACGTCCTCGTCACTGACGAAACTGGAACCATCCAATTGCCTTTATGGAACAAACAAACAGATGAAATTTCTGCGGGTGACCTCATTCAAATTGAAAACGCAAATATTATCGCGTTTAGAGGCGTACGTCAGTTAAAGGTCGGCAGAAGCGGAAAGGTGAGTGTCATCAAAGATAGCTAGTGTGTACACATTTATGCGGTGTGTTTGAAGAGACACGATTTTACAAGCTTTTCTACGATCGCTTTCATCACCTCATAAGTTTTTGATGCTTCTTCCAGTGCGCGAGATACATAGGGCACTTCATTTTATCCTTACATTTTTTGCATTCAGGGCGGAGGCTCGTCCAATATCGGTTGCAAGGCAGACTGGTTGGAGGAGGGGTTTTCGCCGTGGGAGTCGACATCTTAGGCAATCCTCTAACTTAAGAGCATTAGTAGCACAAATTCATATAAATTAAGTTATCAGTCAAGTTCGCGCGCGGTACTGGTAATCAGAGCTACACATGCTCCCCCTGTCCACTTTTGTTTACAACGCGCTAGCTGCAAATTTGAAAACTTGGCGAAAAAGTTGGTGTGGAGCAAGAGATTCGAACTCTCTCCAATCTTCGCAATTTGAGAAATTTAAACGAGATAAGTCACGTATCCCGGGCTACCACTCAAGCATAGGTGAGGACGGGTTCAAACTCTCACTTCCGGTAGCCATCTTACCTGTAAGTAAATGTTATTATGTGGAATGCTTCATAAAATGAAAATTACTGGTGCCAGGTTCTACTGGCAAGTGCCAGAATTTCCAGTGGAATACGAGCTACGAGTTCAGAAGTGATTCGAATATCAAAAAGAAAAGAGGAATAGGAAATGTTAAGTGAAGATGATCTAAATCTTGCGAGTGCGCGACAAATTTTCAAGGTGTTCTTGAAGAAATCGAGTTTTGATATATCACGAGAGCACGACCTGAAAGAAACGGATCAAAGCAAAGGGCTACCTCCACCCCTATTCGAGTTGGATTATGACAAGACCAAGAAGGTTATCGAACTACCATCCCCCAAGGAGGTCAAAGTTGATGCCATAGACTTGAGGGAGGCCATAGAAAAACGCAGGAGTGTACGCACCTATGCGGAACAGTCTCTAACGATGGAGGAGCTCTCTTGGCTTCTGTGGTGCACTCAAGGAGTCCAGCAAGTAGTTGACAAGACTCGGACGTTGAGGACTGTGCCTTCGGGTGGAGCTCGCCATCCCTTTGAAACCTACCTACTGGTAAATCGTGTCAAAGGCCTACGCCAAGGGCTTCACAGATTCTTACCCATAGAGCACAAGCTCGTGGAACTCAACCTTGAGGAAGGCTTAGCGGACAAAATCACCAAGGCCTGCTGGCAACAGCAGATGATAAAGAACAGCGCGGCAACATTCTTCTGGGTGTTCGTGCCCTACAGATCAGTTTGGCGCTATGGTGACCGAGGGTACAAGGCATTCGATGAGGTTGGATTCATTTGTCAGAACCTTTACTTGGCAGCGGAGGCAATACACTCGGGCGTATGTGCGCTAGGTGCCTACAATTGCGATGAAATGCACCGCATCCTCGGCATCAACGGAGAAGAACAATTTCTCATTTGCTGCGCCACAGTTGGCAAGAAGAAATAAAAGAAAGAATTGAAGACGTAAACTCCAAACCCCTTTTTTCTTGTCTTCCTTTCCCAAAATACGAAACTTTTCAGTGTGGAAAGTTCGAACATACGAAATATTCAAACCAATCTAGCGTTTTAAGCCTTTTACCAGATAAAATCTTCTTTTTAGCTAATTCTGAAGGTGTTTTCCACAAAGGGTAGAGAATTAAGCTTTAACTAACGCCGATAATTTAAACCGATATTTGAACCTATCCTGGGCTACCAAAACCCCTACAACTTAACGATATTTTATGGTCAAATCTGTTATAACTTGCTACTGCTAATTTGCACTGTAAAGATAAAAGTTTGAAGATAGCGAATATATATGTAGAATCGGAATGTCTCAGTTGGAAAACTTGGTTCACGGTTCATACGGGGATTTGTTCGCTACCGATAGTGAAGGAGTCATATATGACTATCCAAGCCGTATATCTGGTCTACTGTCGCCGAGAATAATTGACGAAGGCACATTAATTGCCATTGACATCAAAGACTTGTTCAATGCGGTAAACCATACTAGAACAAGAACTGGCGCAGCAACGTTATTTGGGTCGCTCGTGAGACCTCTTGATTCCTTGGAATTGATAATTGAGAAACAAAATTCGCTAAAAGAACTTGAAAGAGATAGAAAGAAAAGAGAAGCACTGAATGATTACTTGAATTCCCTTGCTAAAAGAGAACAATATTTGCATCGCTACCTTTTTCAATGTTTGTATTGCCAAAACGAGCCGTACAATCTTCGATTTGTCGACCAATACAAATTGTACCACGAATCTATGGAATTCTTTAAGAACATGATCGAAGGTGGTAAAGAGTTACCCAGCTTTGATTCACCGTACATCGGAATTTTAGTTGAAGACATTCGAAATCTCGATGGGAAACGTGTTTTTGAATTGATAAAGGGACCAGTGTATAAAACCCTTGAAGGTCTAAAAACTAAAAGGGAGGTGCGAATATACACACCGAGGATAAAATTCACCCTGCGTTCATTTAAACCAACATTGGCGATGCCGTACATCGCATTTTTTTCGTTGGCTCTTGTTGCACCTCTGCAAATCTTAGGAGTTCTTGGGTTAATCCTGTATACTCCTATCATATACGGTTTTCCAGAAAAATTCGACGGAAGGTATTTTGTTTCCCCGTTGAAGGAGGTGTACAAGGAAGATTCTAACATCAGAAGAGGGATTCAGGCTTTGGGCATGATCGACGAGTTATTGTCATTTTATGAGTATGCCAAAGTCATGAGAGGCGACATGATTCTTCCACACGTATCACCGTCAAATAAGCATTATTTTGTGGCCAAGAAGGTGAGAAACCCAATACTTGCGAATGGAAATCCAGAATATGTTCCAAATGACGTGAACTTGAAAGAACATAAATTGACTATAATCACGGGTGCGAACAGCGGAGGAAAAACAACTTACTGCAAGACCATCACTCAGATGCAACTTCTGTCTCAGATTGGATGTTACGTTCCCGCAGAGGAAGCCGATTTGAGTATTGCAGATAAAATATTGTATCAGGCACCGATGTTCGGTTCTATTTTGGACGCCGAGGGAAGATTTGGTACCGAATTGAAGAGAACGAGGGATATCTTTTTCAAAGCAACCCCGAGAAGTCTCGTCATATTGGATGAACTTGCTGAAGCAACTACGTACGAAGAAAAGATGGAAATATCCTATCTCATCCTAAATGGTTTCAGCAAGATAGGAAGTACCACCATACTGGTCACGCATAATCATGAGTTAGCAAACAGATTCCACCAAGAAGGCAGATCTCAAAATCTGCAAGTCGAATTCAAGAACAAAAAACCAACGTATAGGTTGGTTCCCGGAGTCGCAAAAGAGAGTCATGCCGAGTTAATTGCAGAAAAGGTAGGATTCTCTGCTGAGGACATAGACTCATACCTGAAAAGAAAAGGCTATCTTGCTAGTCCATGATTGATTCGTTTATGTGCATGTTGATTGTGCCCAGCGAATATTTAGATGAGTGTTTGAAGCTATCTTAGGCTACCAACATGCCCGTCTTTCTGAGATTATTTACTAGTAAAATTGACTCACTTCCATATCAAAAAATTTTCGACAAACCCATACTAACCCTAAGCCTACCCAGCCTAACTAATGTACGTTACTCGTTCCTCCTCAGTTCTCCGCATCTTCTGAGCGTACCTCTCCCTTCGCTCCTCAATCTCATGCATCCGAGTCACGATTTCCTTAGACTTCTCAATCTGAGTGTCAAGACCACTAAGATTTATCTCTAAACCCAGCATCTTCTGCAGAACCTCAAGAACACTCTTCGCCGCAACAGGATCCGGCAAATATCCTCGAGTCTCTCCCAAAAGACAGAGAGCATCAATCTTCTTAAACTTCGCAAGTCCTAGAAGCAGACCTGCCGTTCCAACTATCGGGTTTCCCGGAGGGCTGGCTATTGCTTTGGCTTGCAACGCCTTTTTCAGGAGTTCTGGACTGGTTGAAACCGCGACTACCTTGGGCGCTTCCTCGGCTTCTTTGCGGTAGCCTCCGATTGTGACAATAATGCTTACACCAAGGTTGGCAGCAAATTCGAGGATAGTGTTTGTTACTTCGTATTGTCCCTCAATGGTCTGAGCCTGACTGTCGCCCACAAGAAACACGAGGTCGTTTTGTCCATTTGGGTTTTTCCAGAAGAAAAATTCCGCGCGCAAGAGTCGAACGCTTCCCCTCTTATTTACCAAAACATAGTATGGAAAATGAGGCGAATAAAGTTCAGCGAATCTTTTGGCACTAAACTGCTTGATAAGAAAACGAGTTGCTATTCTGCCCACCATGCCCATCCCCGGCAATCCTTCAATCAGAATAGGGTTTTTGAGTTCAAGTTCAGGTTTCTGTGTTTCTTTAACATATGTTTCCTTCATCTTGTTTACCCTGCTCCATCACTTCCATCTTCATTGCTCTGCGATATTTGGCGTATTTGTCCTGTGGCGAAAACTTAGCGGGATGCGGAATGCGTACCTTTCCGCCACAGTATGGGCATTTTTCCTGATTCAACGTGTATTTGCTACACTGCCCACACTTTCTCAGAAGCCAAACCATTATTTTCCCCTTTGGAATGCGCCAGTTCCACCTGCGCTTGTTATAGTTTTGATGGCGGTTTCAGCTGCCTTCTGGAGGATTTTCTCAGCCTCTTTGTAGTCCTCAGCTAAGACTTCAACAGCGTATTTGGGAGCAGCAACCGTGTAAATCCGAACTTTCGTGTCTCTTGGCTTCTCGATTTTTTGAGCATTCAACAGAGCTTCTTTGATGCGTATTATCCCGTTTGGCTTCATGCATCTAAGTTCCACGAAACCCTTGATTTTTACCATAGGCGGTTTAATCTTGTCTTTTGCTATTTCAGCGATGGCGACCGCTATGTCTTTGGGCAAACCCGCCTCGATGAGTGGCTCAGGGCCCTCTCGAGCGGCTTTCTCGATGCCTTCGTATATGCCTCCGAATTTTTCTTCAATGACAGCACTGGTCTTGACGTGTAACTCTTCCATGGGTATCTTCAGCTTCTCAGAAACGCTGCGCAGAAGGCTCTCAGCTTTTCTCTCCCTTTTCCAAGCTAGAATTTTTTCGCGTCTTTCATGCCTTGAGACTCGGCGGAGTGAGAGGTCTACGTGCCCTTTTTCTGCGTCTACGCGCAGAACTTTCAGCACGGTCTTTTGTCCTTCGCGCACGTATTCGCGGATGTTTCGAACCCAGCCTGATGAAACTTCTGATACGTGGAGTAGGCCTTCTTTTCCGTACTCGTCTAATGTCGCGTAGGCTCCATAGTCTGTTATTCTCTGAACAGAGGCTATTACGAGGTCGCCTGACTCTGGCCACTCCGCCTTCTTTGCAGCCATTATGTTCCTCCAAATTATTCAAGAGAAGCGACAATCTCGCCCCTAATGGATGCCTTACCTCCTGTCCGCTCAGCGAGAACTGTTCCACAAACGTTGCATTTTACATCATTTGTGGCGTGGTCAAAGACCAACTGTTCGTTTCCGCAGTCTGGGCACTTTACACGTATGAATCGGCTTTTGGGTCTTGGCAGGAGCCTTTCCCATTCGCTCATATTGTTTTATTCTCCTATTGAATTTCTATCTTTTTGAGGCGCATTCCCTTCTTTTGCCTTGTGTAGCCACAGGTCCTGCACTTCAGTCTCAACGTCTGTTTCTTTGTTGTTTTTGCGAACTTGCGCTGAAGCGCGTATTTTTGTCCCCCATATCCATGTTTTTTCCGTTCGTGTTGGCGCTCGCCTCTTGCCAATGCGCGTCTTTTTCCAGCTTTGTAGATGGAGACTGTGTGAGGTTGCTGAGACTTGCATCTTGGGCAGTATGTGGTTACTTCTTTGGGCGCCTTCATTGTGTTTCACTTGCTGGTTCGGTATAGAACAACAAGCTTGAACATATAAAGATAGTTATCCTAGACTATTAGTATGAGCACGAGAATTTTTTTTGGTTTGTGAGGGCGGCTGTTCTGTTTGTGTTTTGGGGTTGGGATGAAAATTGGTCACTTTTGGGCACTTTTTGTTGTTTTTTGTGTTTGGGTTTGGTTTAGGGCACTTTCAATGTTGCCAAAAGCCACTTTCAATGTTGTTAAAACGCACTTTTCTATGTTGCTAAAAGCATGTTGATGTCTGTTGTTTTTGGCTGAGGGTTGCGTGCTGTTGTGGTGCAGATTTTTTCAGAAGAAAATCGTCGACAACGCCTTAAGCCTTCTTCTACCTACGCTGCTGTATAGTGGAGATTTTCGTGTGTTGATTTTGTAGGCGGATGAAGAACCACACGTTAAGAATACGAGTAAGATAGGTGAAACACAAATGTTGAAGATGGAAAACAAAGAAAAAAACAAAGAAGAACATACCTCAACGCAAAATACGGGTGAAACTAAAAGAGTATTCTATTGTTTGAAGCTAATTTGCCCTTTATCATAGGCTTCTTTTCAACACTGGCACCAGTCATCATTAACATGCACAAAGCATAATCTCACTTATGTAACGTTCTTTAACAAGGTTTTAATGGCTTATTAGAACACTAGAACGAGACTATGTCAACCAAGGAGCGTATGCCACCAGCCTTATTGTTTGAACGAATCCTCTCAGTTATGACTGTTTTAGGCTTAACTTGTTTGTTCATCGGTCTTCCTTTATTCATATATGGTAGGGTTTCCAATAATTTGCTTGCCGATAGAGTTGGCGCATACATGTTCCTAATTGCTGTCGCCCTCTTAGCCGTGAAAATCTTCTTCTGGATTGCAGAGGAGATGGTGGCAGGAGGTTTAGAGTCTATGGCGAAGCAAGAACACACATAAAATCTCTACAGCTTCACTTCCACTTCGACTGCCACGCCTTGCTTTGTGAGAATTTTGGCGTTTTCTAAGGGCAGAGAGGCTACATCTTCGGGCTTAAAGGGTCCATATGTTTTCATATCAGCTCCTATTATGGCTGGGATTTCTTTGAGGAACCGCAAAACTCGTTTTTTGGGTTTTTCCTTGCTCTCCACTTGGGGCAAGCGCCCGCCCAGTACGTCTTTTAAGAGTGCTTGAAAAGCCTCAAAGGGTGGTGCTACTTCTTTTATGAGCTTTTCTTCCTCCTGTGTCAAGCCTTCCTTCTGTACCATTTCTCCTATCGATACCTTCTTGACTGCCTTTTCGTGTCGAAGCAGAATGAGTTCCTTAACCATTTTTTTGACGTTTCTGGACTCCTGCATCAGCAACCTAGCCTTGGTTGTTTTTTCATCCAGCATTCGGCTCTCTTCTCGCATCCTTCTCATATACTCTGCAAGCTTAGTGTAGAAGTCTTTGGAGAGTAGCTGCATCTCTGCGCTTTCCTTTTCTCTCCTCCATGCCTCGTAGAGTTCATTGTACATAGACTGTTTCCTCCGCTATTTTGGCTGCTCCCTTACACAACAGCAGCATGGCTACAGCGGTTGGCAGTTCAATTCTTTGATTCTTGTAGGGTCCATAAATGTTGTCATTCAACCTAAACTGAGGGGCGTCGGAAACAGCAACCACAACTGTTCCATGCTTAAAGGCAACCGCGCTCTTAAATGGGTCAAATCGTTCAATTTCACCCATCGAGACCTCGATTTTTTTAAAGCCTGTTTCTCCGTGTAACGTGTTCGTCAGCCTAATTAGACGATGAATGTCGGTTGTCACAACCGTGTCTATCCTCACAGATTGTTTCTCTATGCTTTTTCGTATTATTTTCTGCCAGCCGTCTGGCCCCACTCCCCTCAGTGTTTTCCACGGTCCCTTTTCCTTCCAACTCTCCAGAATTCGTTCTCTCTGCTGGAGAATTTGCACAGCGGTTTTCTTCTTCAATCCAGCGTTTTCAAGCTGCTCTTGCGTCGCTGAGAGTAGAAACTCGTATGTCCCTTTCGCTATTCTCCCCCTCCAGCCAGAGTCTTCGAGTCTGGGACCTGTTTCCTTTTCAAAGCCCTGTAGGGCGGGTTCTAAGCCGAGACCTAGCATGTAGTCAACAATTTCCTTTCTCGCAATCGAATCAAGCGTTCTGATAGCTTCGCTTTCTATGTGCACGTGGTATCCTCTGTGACCAGAAAATGCAAGGTTCATTACTCTTTGGGACAAGCCGAAGTCCTTTTCTAATACATCAATCAGGTTTATGGTTTCCTCTTTCGCCGATCCTAAGCAGATGTCACATGGCCAGCTTACATCCTCGAATTTTTGCCCAGTGCACTTTGGGCACTTTTCCGGTTTTGCTCCATGCCCAGATGTGGCACAGTTTTTGCAGGTCCATGTGTCGTGTTGTTTTTTGCATGGGGTTGGGATGTGGTCTGCGTCTATGTCGAAGATTAGGTCGGCACCTATCCAGGCTTTGGCATCCATTTCTTCTTCGGGTTTCTCATAGTAGGCGCTGGAATAATAGACATCTGAGGGTGTGACGCTCTGCAAGAAATTTTTGAAGTCTTCTGAGGTTTTGAAGCCCTTGTGACGGAGCATGGTTCTTTCTTTGAAAAGTAGAAAAGCAAATTCGCGTTTCTCTAATGATGTGGGAGGCTGGATGCTGTCATAATTTTGTTTGTAGTATTCTGCGAATTTTTGTTGGATGAACTCTTGAGTTTGAATTTTGTTCACGCTCATGCAGAGGCGGCTGGTGTTGGTGCTTGAGCTTTTATGATTCTGAGTTTTCTTCGGTAATAGGCGAGTGGATGACGCACTTTTCTGCAGATCTCGTCCATGCCTGGGCATACTCCATGGGTGCGGAGTGTGTCGCATCTGGGTGGAATGTACTTGGTTCTTGAGCCCCTTCCACCCGCTATATGCTCAACTTGGTAACGGGTCATTCTTTCACTGAAGTCTGAGGCTGGGCGGAAGCATTCGATTACGTTTTCAACGGGCATGCCAGAGTTTATGAGAAAGGATGTGAGCGCGAACCGTCCAATGTGGGATATGTGGTGTCCAGTTTGCGCCATGTTGTAGAGTTGTCGAATGCAGGGTGGAAAAGCCTCAATGGTTGTTTCTTTTGGCATTTCTTCTTGGCGTATCTTTCCCTTTCGACTTAGAAACAATTGTTTGAGTTTCTCTGCTTCCTCGACAATGGTATGCGGAAGGGTGATGTCTATCTTTATGTTGAGTTTTTCCTCTAAATGAGAACGCACCTCTTCAGCGAGCAGGCGGGCGGCTTCGTCTTTTGTTAGATAGACTTCTCCGTTGAGCATGGCTCGGTTGACGAGTTTCCATTTGCTCTCGTGAAAGCCGCCTGTATTTTTCAGGTAGTTTGTGAAGTGTATGGTAAAGTCAGCTATGGTAGCTTGGGGCATTAGTGCATCAGCATCAGCCTTAACTGGTTTTATTTTCCACTCGAACACTTGGGCAACTTCGGTTAGTTTTTGTCTGTTTTCCTGTTTGAGTATGTTGTAGGCGCGTTTGGCTTCGGCTAGGGCGTATCTTCTTTTGAGGAAGGGGTCGTTTGCGGCAGCCACCATCATGACAGCGATTGGAAAGGAGAGGATTTCGATTTCATCGTTGCGTGTTTGGTCGCTTACTAGAGCGTAAAGTATGCTTTCTTCGATTCTTTTTTTGGCTCTCTCCACTATTCTGCTGTACTCTGGGCTGTCTAATTCTGTTATCTTTAGGTCTAGCTTCTGTACGTGGTCTGCTGCTTGTGGGGTGAAGGGATACTTGGCTAAGTCAAGGGTTGATGTGGGAACCAGTTTTCTCCCAGCGATTAGAGGGGGCTGCGCCATTGTGGTGTCTATTCTACCTCGATGCGCGGCGCTAGATAAAAGGTTAGTTTTCCCTCTTTCGGCTGCTGAAAGTCTATGCGTATAGGCATGTCGCTGCTGAACTCCAGCGTGGCGATGTCGCTTGCTCCTGCGGCTGTCTTAATTATCTCCGACAGGTAGCTGAGGCTGAATGTTGCCTTAGTTGGCTCTTTGGCTTCGAGGTCGAGTAGTGCATCGCTTCCTTTTTTGAGTTCTATTGTGGCGCCCATGAGGTCGCCTGCGGCGCGCATGGTTAGTTTTTCGCTGTCAACCTCGATTTTGACGTGGTCGGATACGAGTAAAACATCTTCGATGGCTTGGTGTAAACCTTCTGTTGTGACTTTGGCGCGGACGTTGAAGGTTATCTTCGGCGTGGGTACCTCTTCCTCTGCTGCTTCTAAGGTTGGCATGTTGAATGTGCGCTCGTATTTTCCTTTTATGCCTACGTTTAAGCGGTTGGTTTTTTCGTCAAGCATCAATTCCACTGATTCGTCTTTGCTGGTTCGGCGTAAGAGCTTGAGCATCTCGCCAACGTTGATGCACATTTTTGTGGGTTGGTCGCAGGTGTATTCATCGAATATGGTTTTGGGCCACTCGAAGTCTATCATGGCTACTCGGCTTGGGTCCATGGCTCTTAGTTTGAGTCCTTCGGGGTTGAGGTTGAATGTGGCTTCGTCTACTAGTGTGCTTATGGCTGTGATCATGTCTCTTAGAAGTTTGGCGTCGTTTATTTTGACATTAAACAATTTGAGTGTGAGGCTCCTTTTTGGTTTGGTTCTATGAGTAACTGTGTTGCGTTGTTAAAATGTTTTTGCATTTATGGTTGAGGGAGGGTTAGTATGTGTACTGAAGAATTTTTTTGGTGTGGAAGCAGGGCTGTGTGTTCAGATGTTATTAACTTCCGCTTGGAACAAGTGATATTAACTTCTCAGATGATGGCATCAATAGTCTGTTTCTGCTTTGCCTCTTAAATTGTTGGCTGTGCGGAGTGGTCTTGGTCAGTATGGGAGGAATAATCTTTGTTATGTGTCTGGTATGGGTAGTTTCTTGCAGCTTGTGGCTGTTTATTCTGATATGCCTCGTGAGGAGGATCGTTGGCAGGAGGCAGCGATGCTGGAGAAGGTTGAGGACTGTGATTTGTGTCGTCGGGCTTGTCCTACTGGTGCTATTTCTGTGGATCGGTTTCTTTTGCGGGCTGAGCGGTGTATTAGTTATCAAAATGAGAAGAGGGGTGATGTGCCTTTTCCGAGTTGGATGGATGTTTCTTGGCACAATTGTCTTGAGGGGTGTATGCGTTGTCAGCGAGCGTGTCCATTGAACAAGCAGTTCTTGGGCTGGGTTGGAGAGGAAGAGGAGTTTTCTGAAGAGGAGACTAGGCTTCTGTTGAATGGCGCGTCGCGTGATAATCTTCAAAAGGTAAGGGTGTGCATAGAATTTCTATTTCCTTCCTTCCAACGCAAAAACGACGAACGAGACGACGAGACGACGAGACGATGTGCGCTCGAAGAGCGAAACCCACACGTAGCTAAGGCAGGGGTCTGTTAGGCGGCAACGGCCTCCTGTTGCAATTCAATCTTATACTGCCTGCACATCTTCTTCCAGAGTGCGTTCCATTTATCCTTATCCTCGCGGCATTCTTTGACAATTGCTAACGAATCTTCTGCATTGGTCACATGCCCGAGCCAACTTTCGAGATAATCAAGAATCTTATTCGAAATGTCTTGTTCAAGCGTTAATGGAAATGCCTTGATCAATCCTTCAGTATATTCATCTTTGTTAATTCTCTTCTCTCTATATGACCTCATTAGTTCACTCTGCTTGAATTCTCTATCAGGAAAAT
>Ga0315310_10001998_pt1 | contig 12840 bp, 18 predicted proteins | sample TDP5_MG_FD_203630 | JGI IMG/M metagenome (GOLD analysis project Ga0315310, IMG submission 203630) | Freshwater sediment microbial communities from Lake Towuti, South Sulawesi, Indonesia - TDP5 | ecosystem: Environmental > Aquatic > Freshwater > Lake > Sediment | place: Indonesia: South Sulawesi... | reverse complement strand
GCTTCCCCTAGATTCGAGACAGACACAGTTATATTTACGTTTCATGTAATCTTTAGCCTTTTTCTCCGCTAAGTATCCTTTACGGTACTGAGACATGTTAGACCACCTTCATTTCTCCTTCGCTATCCTTAAGCGTTATGCTACGTAAGAGAGCGTATTTTTTGAATATGTTTTGATCGAATTGTACCCATTTATTCTTACCGTTATCGTATAGCCATGAGTATTTGAGGTTAAGGTTAAAGACATTCACTATATATAATGCCACGAAATACTTAGTCATTTCCCTCTGAGCCTTAAGTTCCTCATCTAAGCCTTTGATCTCAGATAGATATATACCGTTACGTTGTGGTATAGTCTCCTTAACACCAGTACATTCACTATGAAGGGTTATGTGTCCACCTATGTTTGTTACTGGGAAGCATCTACACGCTATCGGTCTCTTATCACGAATATGACATGATCTAGTTTCTGGTATATAATGATAGCATGGTTGTGATATGTTTTGGTACGCATAGATAAATGCTGGTCTAGGTCTTGACTTACCACGTACACCTACACCATACATAGGTTTAACGTACTGTTTAGGGAATAATCCAGTTTCGTTAGGCATTAGGAAAGCACCTAATCTTCCAAAGGGTGTATCGCTAACTGTATGAATACAGCATAAGCCACACCTAGCACATTTCCATGTGTATATTTCGCTAGTCAAGTCTAACACCTTACCATTTAGGTTTCTCTCCAACACGTTCTTGAAGCCTAGTAATAACCCACCATTCTTCTAGTAAACATAGTTCCCATAGTATAGTTTCGTTACGTAGATACCAGTCTTTCCACACTTTAGAATGTTTACGGTTTATCCTCATCATAGACCACCTTTATAGCCACCTAGTACGTATCTTTGGTGCAGGGCTAGGACATATATCGGTATATTCACAGTATGTGCATAGCCATGATGGTTCTGGTACTGGTAAGGTTCTACTCCGTAAGCAATGTGATAATCGGTATGATCTTAGACAGGTCAACTGAAACATATCTTCATTTCGTGGTACTGGAAATGTTCTTATCATGCCACTAGGCTTATGTACATATACTAGGTATCCACTAGGTCTATCGAAGATAAAGTTATATGCATTATCTTGCTGTACGTGATGGCTTAGTGGATTATGAGGTACAGCAGTTATGGTTTTAAACTCTAAGGTGTGATCTGAGGCTAGAGCGTCTGTATGAGCATATAACGTTACATCTTTAAGTTCCATCTTCCCTTCTTGATTTATCTTATAGTTTCGCCGTACTAAGGGATCGCCTAGTGCTTCATGTACCAGTTTACCGAAGGATAACACAACTATTTTAGGATCAAGTAAGGCTCTCCTAAGCATACGTTGATAGAAGGATTTAAGTAAACATTGTATAGCTTCTGTTACGCTTACTTCCGTTACGGTATATGGTCTAAGTTGCTCTTGATAGTATATTTCTCCGAACATCTCATAGATCATCTGTTCATTTACGGTACTCATTTAGATCATGCTTCCTCTTTGAGCATAGCCTCTAGTTCCGTTACTCTAAGGATAAATTCTTTACCCTTATCTGTAACTACCCAGTTGTTGTTTATTTGTAACGCTAGACCAGTTGCTTTAGCATATTCTAAGTAGTCTTTTAAGACTTTAAAGTTAGTGTTACCTTTATAGACTATGTGTGTCTTTACGTTGTCGGCAGACATGACTAGGAGTACCTCTTTAAGTATCTGAAAGTTATTACGGTTTTTCCATTCAGTCATGTTTTATCACCACCTTTCCTTTGTTTTTTCTTAACGATACACCATGATTCACATGGGCATCTTCCTTTTTCACAGCATTTTCGACATGTATCTGTGGTACAGTACATGTCTATTAGTGGTTCTCCGCATACTTGACAGACTGGTACTCTGAGTATGACGTAACCATAATTGGATTTCATGTTTACATCCTCTCTGGTACTCCTTCGGCTCTCCTTAAAGGACATCTAAATGGAACACAGTAGTTACATTCGTTCTCATCATACGTACCAAAGATAAACCTACACCATTTCCATTTCTCTATATTAAAGTATTTTCTGAATGGATAGCCCATGTTATCACATCCGTTCTGGTACTTCGGTTTTAGCCTTCGCTTCTTTTATGTCTCTTAAGCGTTTATCTAGGTCTAGGAAGCCACTTACTAGGCTATCTACGTACTCAGGCTCTACGTTCATCATGGTTTTGAGTATAGCATATACGTTGTCTGCATGGCGTTTTAGCCTTCCCCCTAGTCGGCTTACATTGGCTTTTTGTACTCTACTTTGTAGTATAGAGATTATTCCACGTATCACGCTATCTGGTAAGACTTTATGTGTAAGGTAGTCCATGATACGGATTTGAATGTAGCAAGCGTCAATTATCGCTATCCTATCGCTTAAGGCTCTTACATCATGTCCGAAGCGAGCCGTGAATATTGTGTTAAAGAAGGCTCTAGTGTTATATGTCGTTACTCCGTACAGTTTTTCAAAGTCTCCTAAGTTTCCCATGAATATTATTGGTATAAGTCTGGTTATGTCTGGTGCTCTAGTACCCATAGCTGATACGCCCCTTTCCCATTTTCCCTGTTCCATACCAGTTAAGATCGCATCGAAGGTATATCTTCGGTCTTGAGTGTCTAGTGTCCACTTATCAAACTCATCGAAACTTATACCGTTACGATTAAAGACCTCTCCTAGTGTACCAGTACGTGCATCTAACACCAGTCTCGCTAAGGTAGGTGGTTCAGGCATGTATTTCCAATTAAAGAGTGTTTCACTACGTACTCCGAAGGATGTTTTTCCGCTTTCTGGTAAGGTGAATTGGCATATATGTATCGGCTTACCATCAAAGCCTTTGAACCATGCTAGGATACGTGGAAGGTATAATCGTTTCACTTCCTCGGTAGGTTTTAAACCTAAGCCTATTATTAAGGCTTCTAAAGGTGTATATTGAGAGTTCTCTAGGATCATCTGAGCCGTATCTATGCTTACCTTCCCTCTTAACGTTGTTATCTCATTAGCCTCTAGTCCCCATTCACGTTTACCGAATTTTAGGAACATATAATCGCTAAGGTTTGCTATGATTTCCTCTGTCGTACCACCTAGTTTAACTAGGAAACTGTTAGGTAAGACTATCTCTAATCCGCTAGGTGTAAAGACTGAGATTATGATGTTTTTCCAGTCTAGTTTTATGCCGTTAGGTCGGAAGATCATCTCCATTTCTTCTTTAGTCATTAGGTCTAGGCTACATACTTGTTTGTCGTTGCCCCATAGCCACCATTTACGTATCCGTTCTTTTACGTTAGGATCACGTAGGGCTTCTGGGAAGGCTATGAATACCTCTAACGGTACGTGTGAATCTCTTGGTACGTCTATGTCCAGTAAGAAGGTATCTATTACGTCTCCTTTACTGGTATCGGACACGTTTCGTACACCTTCCGTATAGAGATAACATCAGCATTACGCTCATTTAGGGCTTTATCCACTAACGGTGCTACGTCATAGTACCTGTAAACCGTTTCATAGAGTACGCTATGGGCTTGATCGTACCGAAAGGCTACTACCGTATATTTCGGCATAGTTATATCTCCCTTTTACTTTGACAGACACCGTTCTTAAATTCTACGGCATCTCTTTCACATAAGCCTCTTATCCAGTTTTTGCACCACACTACGGTACATTGAATTTTTGTACTCATTGTTTCTCTCCTAGACCTTCTTAGGTATTCGCTTCGACATTCACCACCATCTACCGCTATAATCTTCCGTGTACAATGATAGTTTGTGTTGCGTTTACAGAGTAGGTTACTGCACAATATTTTAGGCAACCGTGTTCACCGCTAATTATAACCATAGTAGGGTTTAGGTCAACCTCTTTGCGGTACGTCTGTGGTAGGTGGACTGGCTGGAGTTTCGATTTCCTTTATGAGTTTGCCTAGTTCCATGAAGTATTCTTTGGCTAGGGCTATGCTTAGTCTCATGCTGTTTTGTAGCCATAAGGGTTGTTTGTCTGCACCTAGTACGGCTTTACCGTCTGTTCCTCTCTGTATTTTGCGTACTGAGTGCATTATGGCGTTTCCCTTTTTCCAGTATGTTGTGGTACTCATTATACCACTACTAGCCATGACGACTATTGTGTCTCCTTTGCGGTAACATCTCGGTACAAATTCTCCGCCTTTTTGTGTTGCCACTTCAGGGTTACAGATTGGACACTTACCGTCTGGATACGCTACTTGCTTTCCATCTACCACGTGGATGTGTGCACCACTTGTTGCCATTCTCATTTCACCTCTGTTAAGGTTTTTTCCTCTCCTTTTTCAACGTTACTAGGAGAGGTTAATATAGGCTTCATGCCTTCCAGCGTAAAGCCATATTTACTTAGGATTTCTATGATCGCCATGATGTCATAGTAGGATAGGCGTATCTCAGTAACTTCATCGCCTTCCCCTTCGTACCAATGTATTTGATAGATTTCCTTATTTTCCTCATTATACTCTACTGAATAATTCTGTTTAAAGCCACCTATCTGTACGTAGAACCTTTGCTCTCTCCACTTATCGGTTTTAATCTGAATTTCTTTAGGCATGTGGTCTCACCATCACTATATCTTCGTCTAGCCATGTCCTCAGTTTGTCTCGTACCAGTTCTGAGATGGTTGCGTATTGGCTTCCCCCTAGTTTTCTCAATACGCTATCGTATAGGCTTCGTGGTATGGCTACGCTTATTCGTTTGGTTTCCTCTCTCATTTTCGGTTCGCCCCTCTCAGGCAACCTTATATTATCTGATATGCGTTTTATCATAAGTTATTTATATACCTTTCGGTCTGAGGTAAACGGCTTAGAAACGACCACCTTTCGCTATTTTAGGCTCAGTTTGGGCTTATTCCTATAACACCGTTATGCGATCCCACGGTTCTTTTCTACTTCCCCCTTTCCCTATAACCCTTTCCCTCATCCTCATTTTCTCCGTTCAGTATTATATATGATTATCTCTGTACGCATGTGGTACGTAGCGTACCGTTAGATAGGAACTAGGTTTAACGGTTGAGAGAGTAGATAGATATATTTAAATACGTTAATATATATATAGATAGAAATAAACAAATAAATGTAAATAAGTAAATAAACGTTAATTAATTAATTAATTAAAATTAACATATTTATGTATGTATAACTAACTGTTTAACTGTTTAACCGTTAGAGAGTTTCATTCTAACGTACCGTAAAAACGTATAACTAAGTAAAACGGTATCTTCGACGTTGTCTCCAATGCCATAACGGTATATATCCACCGTAACGACCTTTATACGGTCTACCAGCGTCAACTCTACTGTCGTAACGTCTCATCATCTTTAGGTACTCATCACGGTTAAAGTTGATGTATGCGTCTCCTTTGTATCTTCGGCGTATAGTTCCTTTCCACGTACTGCGACTGGGTACGCATCCTATTCCGAAGTACCGTGCATATTTGTGGTTCTCAGGCATCCCCCACATTCGTGCTAACCACCTTCGCAACCAGAAAGGCATACCATAAGCGTAACGTAGTGCGGTGAAAAGGAAGTCTTTTCCAAAGAAGTCATGCCCTGTACCGACTAAGGCATCCTTCGATATGTATATGACGTGTCCTATGTCTATTTTTTGCGGTATGAGTTCTAAGCGTGATCGTTCACTTGATACCAGTTTAGTCATTGGTTTACGTTTTTGTACTGTTTGTAGTAACGCTTTAGATTTTATGTCTTGTCCCTGTACGGAAGCGGTCATGTACAGTTGTCCAGATTTGCCTTCTAGCCATTGTAACGTTAGCGGTGTTACCCTCATGCCTAGCATGTTGAGGTTTTTAGGGTGTTCCATGAGGGCATATACGTACAGTTGTAGTAACATCTTGAGCAACGCTTCTAGCCCTGCAATAGTTTCAACGTACCATGACTTTGAGATGACCATTTTCACTATTTTCTCTAGGCATTGTTCTACTTCGGTACGTAGGTTTAGCCATAGGTACTTTTCAAGTCTAGCTAGTTCAGTCTGATCCGTTAGTGTTATGGAGACTGGGCTTAGGAGTATCTGTCGTACCTTCTGTCGTTCTTCCTCTGGTCTTAACCGTCTTAGCCGTTGTTCTTCCTCTAGGAGTAGTTCTCTGTACCGTAGTGCACCCTTACGGTAAAGTAGTTCTATTTCGTAAGGTGTAGGTAATAGTCCTCTTACTCTAGTGATGGATTCTCTAGGCGTTATGTATGGTATCATTTTTACTAGGCTTATTAGTCTCTCCGCTAAGAGTAGTCTCTGTACGTTTACCTTTGGAAATGCACCGTAACGCATAACTATTACGCCATCTTCTTTGAATTTCTCATAGGACATTTGTTTCTGTACGAGTGTTCCTTCTACTAGCATTTCAACTGCCATTTGTCTGTCTAGTACCTCTTTTGTTGCGGTAAGCATTTTCCACGGCATATAAGACACCTTCGGTTTCTTATCATCTTTCCTTTTAGTGCGTACCGATTAACCTATCCAGCATATCGTTGTAATAGTTCATAATGGTGTCTGTTTTGCTGGTCTGGAATATTAGGTATGTTGCCTTCATTAAGATGGAGTAGGCTATGCTTCGACTGTGGGGATCATCTAGGAGTTTTACGGCGTGTCTGCAACCTACGTTTAGGCACTCTCTTGTGCGTAAATAGAGCGTGTTTCGGCGTGCTTTTGGGTAAAGAGGCTCATATATGCCTAGATTTAGCGAAAGGAGACGTTGCCGTTCCTCTTTAGCGTATTGTAAGGCTTTTTCGATAAGATTAAGGCTCACTCTCCGCTCACCTTAACGGTTTTTCCCTATTTATAGAGATACCGTAAGTCTTATATATAACTTACGCTCATAGCCTAGTCGGATAAAAACCGAAAGGGAAAAGGGGAGTGGATCGGATTGGCTGATAAATGGAAGTATATCGGTACGGTGTTACTGCCTACCGACCTTCCGACAGGCGTACTTGACGAATGGAAAGCCACACTTAAAGGGGAACAGGCTCGAATCTTAGCATCGTTACAGTCAAAGATAGCGAATGAGGGCAACTTCCAAGACCGTATCGCAGACGCTTCGTCTGATGAATACGCATCCTTCCTAGCCACGGTAGGTGCTAGGTGGGATGTTAATGTCATTGAGATGAAGCAACGTGTAAAATTGGCTAGACAGTACACGGCGTGGAAAACGGCTATTGAAAACTGTTTCAAAGTGGGCGGATACTTCCCTGATAGGGTTGACGGAAAAGCCGATAAGTTCAAACTTGCACGGTACGTTCTTGGTGCAGTAGGACACCGTGCTACCGTAGGTGGGAGTTTCGGAGTTTGGAATCCTGCCTCCGTAGGAGTGTTACTGCTTCGTGGTGATACGAGACCTGCACGGTACTTTGACGCTAACGATTCCTTTGCTGGTACGTTAGAAGCGGTAGTGAAGCCGACTGAAGGTCGCCTTATAACGCCTTCCATACTCGCTGAAGCGATTTATGGAAGTGTTATGAGCAAGTTTGCCGATGAAGGTGGACTTACCGCCTTAAGGGATAGCGTTATCACTAGCGTGAACACGATAATTGACGCTCTCTTACAGGTCGCCCTCGACGCCACCCACGTAGGTGTGGGCTATGACGTTACGTATGTCCTGTCATGGAGTGCACCAGATACTAACGTGAAGATAACCGTTACTGACGTACATCCATGATCGGATGTGCCTAGTTCGGTACTCCTTTTCATGGAGTGTGTCGGTATGTTACCCTACACGTTAGCGTGTGGTATCAATTTCCCCCCTTTTTATTGGTTTCTATCTAGGAGAATGAGGCTTATTTGAGCGTACCAGAGGAATACATAACTGTTCATAACAAACTTCAAACGTTTCGTAAGAAGATTTTTGCCGATATGGTGGGCGGTAGGGTTGTTGCTGGTCTTGACGCAAGCCATGATAGTATGCAGAAGTTTAGCGATGTTATTGAAGGTCTTAGCGTAACGCCGTATCTTTTCGGTAAGGTGCGTGAAAAGGCTTTAGCGTTGAAACTCGGTACAGTACATGTTGATAGCGGTGAACTTAGACAGGCTCAGTTGAAATATGCTATCGGTACAGTTGAGTATCCACTAACTCCGCCGTACAACATCTCAAGACGTAAGTTGCCTCAAGTAGATGTGTTCTCCTTTACGCCAGTAACGGATTTAGACTTACTGGATAAGGTGAACGTGGAATCCTTTAAGTCTTTCATTCTTATGCAATGTCCTAGCGGTACGTTTAAAGATGCACCAGATGTGGAAAATGCCTTATATGACTGGTATGAGATGTACCCTCAGTATAAGGGTAGAGGCTCATGGACACTTAAAGACGTTGATCCTTTCTATGAGACTACGGATAAGATAGTTGGTGAATGGACATTTATGAGTAGGCAACTCATTAAGACTGGTACGAATGACCATTATGTGTATCACTTAAGGGTGTGGTTAGATCAGTCGTTAGGTTGTCCTAACCCTAGTCCACCACCAGAGCGTATGATAAAAGTGCCTTACGCTTTCGCCGTTTCTCCGTACCAATCGGTAGGTGCACCTGCGGTAAACTTCAGTATTGCTGGTCAACGTTTAGCAACAACTTCGGTAGGGCTATGGGGTGCTGAGAAATATAGCGATGCGTTACACGGCTTCGTACAGGTATCAGGAGAACCAGTTACAGACTTAGGATGGGAGATGGTGTGGCAAAACCATTTCACTCTTACCATAAAGGTCAATGATCCTAGTATGGGTACGACTAATCCACCGCCAGCCGAATATACTGAGGAAGCGATGGATGATGTGCTTATTACTGGTGTACCTAACGTCGGCTATCATGTGGATCATTGGGAACGTGATGGTGTAACATGCGGTACTGGTAACACTTATACGGTAAATATGTGGAAGGACTTTACGGTTAAGTGCGTTTTTGCACCAGATTAAAGGAGTGTGAGTGCATACAATGGTAAGTCCCTTAGTAAGTTTCGGTACGGCATTAGGCTTAGGTACTGGTTACGGTGTCCTAAGCGAATATGCACGATTAGGCTTACTTTATGCTAAATGGAAGGGCATAGGTAAACCTATGGCGTACAGTAAGGTAGCGGAGTGTTTACAACAAATCCTTAGTGCCGAAAAGAATAGCGTATCTGGACTGTCCAGTAAAGGCTCAGTTGATACCATAGTGGAGTTCATAGATAAGACCTTAGACTTCGCATGGATGGTTGACGAAAGCATAGCAACACAGATGTTTGTACAGATGATCCAGCAAAGCATAGCCTATGCTATACATAGTAGCCATGCTGGTTCTATTGGTACGATAGGTAACGTTTATAGCGGTAGCATGTATCTTAGCGGTACTGAATCTTCTGAGATAGCGGTGGCTTCTGAATCAGTTGATCGCCCTAGTAGGGGCTTCTTAGGTGCTGAGGTAGGACAGAATATTCCTACCATAGCGTTTAACCTTATGCGTGGTGCTAATAGGCGTTTCGATGAGGTCAATAGAAGCCTTATGCGTAACGTGGATAACCTTCTGGATGAGTGGAATGATGTAGTCTTAACGTATTACCGTCAATATCATAGTTTATCTAGGGAGAGGTTCAATAATGCCGTTATAATGAAGGAAACTGCAACTGATAGGGCGTACAGCTTGCTGGAACAGGCTGGAAATGAGTTTCTAGCACGTATCAGCGAACAGATGGATACACTTGAGGGGGCTAAGTCATGGTACGATAGTGGACTTATGACGGCTGAGGAATTACAAGATATAGCGATACGTTTACAACCAGAGGTAGAGGCTTCTGAGGAAAACTACGATACGATAAAAGAGGAAATCCTAGACGCCATAAATACCACAATAGAGGACTGGGATGATAAAATTGAGCAAGCGTTAGGAGACCTACAAGACAATGAGACCAAATATGCTACGTTGATACGGAGTATTTTCGATACGATCTTTGATGATGTTGTGGACTTTGCTACTGAGATCGTTTCTAGGGTTGACAGTACGATTAAGGATATTTGTGCTTATCGTAACGTAATACCTAGCGTGGAAGTTAGTCTCTTGAACCGAGCCGTAGAACCATTAGCGGAAGATGTATCCGAAGTGGACTTAAACTTTGTAAAATACGGTAAGTGGGCACAGGTGGGTAGCGAAACCCTAGTCTTTGAGTATGAGTATTTGAGGGCGGTTAGATGGGTACAGATTGAGGCTACACCTGAACAATGGATGCCTACTTATCCTTACGATGAGATACCAGTACGTAGTCGTGTACAGGTATCTGGATACGAAATGGAGTATCCTTACGATACGTTACCTGATATACAGGGAGTACAGGTAGCGTAATTCACACATCATGGGTACAGATGTACCGAAAATATAAAGGGGTGATGGAATGGGAAAAACAACGATGGATGGTACGGAACAGATAATCTTCATAAACGAAGAACTCGGAGAGTTTAGCGGATACGTATTCCTAGAGGACATGCAGGCTGGCGATACCATCATAATTCGTGGTTACGTAAAAGACCACGAAGATAGCATATACAAAAAGACTAGCGAAGATACCTTTAGTAATGTTCAAGCCCTTCCTGCGGTGTACGTAAAACCTATCTTGGGTAAGGTGGGACTAAAGTTTACAGCACAACAGACGGTTGGTACGTACCGTGAAATAACCCATCAATGGTTCAAGCGGTGATCTATTTGTCTCAATTAAACTACCATGTCATTAGAACGAAACACTTAGACTTACATGAGATACATGAACCACCTATACCAATGAATCCTTCGGCTAGTAGTTACTTTGATCTAGTCGGTGCAATATGGTCGCAAATGTACGGTGGCTACTTTGACCGTAAGACAGGTGAAGGTGCACTATTCGTTGAAGCCCCCCCAAGCAATCAGGGTGCTTACTTTGATAGGGTGTGAGTGATATGAGCGTACCGATAGACCTTAGATTCAGTCTAATTGATCCGCCTACACCTGAACCGCCGAGAACTATCTATGACGATTTAGTGAACATGCCTGATCCCATAAAAATGAGCCTTACGGTACGTATCTTTAACTATGACGATGTGGGCTTATACATGAGGGTTGACGCTTACAATAGTGCATGGACTTTCAACTCTTACAATGCTGGCTTACTAGGTAGCGGTCTTAACATGTACTACTCTATGGACAGAATGGGGCAAAGGGCTAAACCACCATCTGAAACAACAGAAGTTATAACGGTACGTTTAAGAGCCTATACAGACGCAGGGTACACTATCCTCAAGTGGACTTTTACACGTAGTGTAACTATTACACTCATTAAAAGCGATGATGGTTCATGGACACAAGATATGCTCAACGATTTCGATGATGGTACGACACAGGGATGGAGTTACACCTTTGAGTATGGTAGCGGTATGGGAACAGGATGGTTTAAGGCTTATACAGACTATGTATTAAGTCCACCGTACAGTCTAAATCTTAAAGGTTACGGCTCAGGTGATCCATGTGGATGGTCTATTTGGAAGTCCATTACCACACCTAATAGAGAGAACGTCTTTGCTATCTTTGATATAAGGTGGGCTAGGTCAACCGTAGCTGGCGGAGAACTTATGGGATATTTGAAACGTATGGAGATAAGGAAGGATAGTGATGTTCTCCTGTACGTTGGTAGAGCACATGATGATGTTGCCGTTGACTACGTACCGAACCATAGGTGGATTAGAGTTGTCGTTAAACTGCCGAAAAATTCAACCTTTACGCTTAAGGCGTTTATGGATGCTCATAGGATCGCAGGCTGGTTTCTATACACGTGGTTAGACGACTTCAAGATTATAAGTAGGGCTTGAGGCGGTGAAAATGTTAGACTATGTAACGTTAGTGGTGTCGGTTGCTCTTGGTACGGCTGGCGGTATAGCCCATGTGTTCATAGATGCTAAGAAATGGGAAGATGTCAAAGCCTTCGGTTCTGTACGACAAATAGTGATAGGTGCTATCGTAGGTGGTCTATATACCTTCCTTCATAGCGACTATGGATTTCCGAATTTCGTAATGACTTTCGTTACAGGGTATATGGGTACAGACTTCTTACAGGGACTAATAGACAAACTCCGAAAGAAAGAGAGTACAAAGAAATGACAAACACAGAGGTTACGATATTTCCGTTACTTCCTAAATGGAGATGGCTAAAAGTACCATCCGATCCTAACACAACCTTTACGTACACACAAATCCTAATACCGATCAAATATGTTAAGGGAGAAGAAGATACATATAGGGGCGGAGAGGTAGTGTTACGGCGTAGAGGACATAAACCCTTCCGCATACCTAGACCTATAAAAGCGATAGTGATGTGATAACTGATGGTTACAACCTATGGTACAATAATGGCTTTACAGAGGATTAAGCCTAGAGTAGAGGTAGAGATCAGGCGTAACGGAAAAACGATCTGGAGATTCAAGCGTAAGAGAGACTTACTTGTATGGCGTGGACAGATGATCTTAGCGTACCTCTTATCTCAGAGTGCAGTAGGCACACCTACCGATACATGGTTAGCGGTAGCAAGCGAAAACGATGTGTTACCAGACATGAGTGATGATAGTGGTGATCCAGAACTTAACGAGTTTTACCCTCTTGTCGGTACACCAGTAGCGGTCTCCTATTCCTTTGAACCAGACGTAAAGCCTAGCGGTGCGTACCAAGTCTATGCAACACTAACGATACAGGGTATAGTCATAAGTACAGGGAATAAGACGTTACGCAAAATAGGTATCATAGATAGCGTGCCAGTCGCCAATAGACACATCATAGTCGAAGATAGCGT
>Ga0315310_10001996_pt1 | contig 12849 bp, 12 predicted proteins | sample TDP5_MG_FD_203630 | JGI IMG/M metagenome (GOLD analysis project Ga0315310, IMG submission 203630) | Freshwater sediment microbial communities from Lake Towuti, South Sulawesi, Indonesia - TDP5 | ecosystem: Environmental > Aquatic > Freshwater > Lake > Sediment | place: Indonesia: South Sulawesi... | reverse complement strand
CATGATGAAGTTGGCTGGTACACCAACTATCAGGCTCAGCAGCGCGTTCCCATGTAAGAACATGTCACTGATGAATATGCCGATCGCCGCGCCCAGGCCCCCTACCATTGGCCCGAAGATCACAGCGAATACCCCCGGAACGATGACCGGGGGCCAAAACCTGACAATGCCTCCTCCGACGTAAAGGGGGACGAAGTAGGAGACGAACACCCCCACTGCGGCGTAGGAAGCCGCGTTCATTGCCACTAGGGCTAGAGTCAAAGACAGGGGATAGGGCGAGTTCCTACCAGAGCCCATGTGTAGGAAACGTAGAGATGGGCTCTTGAGCGTTGCCGACTGAAAAACAGTAAAGTATGGAGAGGCCTTGGTTTGGACCTAAACGGTCGCTCCGGCTAGTCGCTCTGTTCGAAGAAAAGCCAAAATAGCCGCTCCGAGAGGAAGTAATGAAAGTATGTAGCTGATGGCCGTATGCCTACATGGCGAAGAGTCCAAAGAACGGGGGGAGGCTCTCTCTCGATTACCTTGCCCAAAGACTGGGCGGTTTCGAGAGGAGTGAAGGAGGGGTCGACGATCTCCATGGTAGACCACGGAGACGGAACCCTGAGCTTGGTTCCGGAGGGAGTGGAAGCTGAGCGACCCTCCACTGAGATCTCGATCGAGAACAGCCCCACTGTAACCAGGGATGTGATAGGGGGCTATCTCCTTGGCTTCGACACTCTCACGCTGCAGTCATCGAGTCCATTTCGGCCTGAGGAATTGAAGGTCGTGCGTCAGACCGTGAGGAGGTTGGCGGGCGCAGAGATCGTGGACGAGCAGCCGAGGAGGGTTGTTGTGAAGGTTTTGCTCGATCCTAGCGCCGTGGAGCCTGAGATCGTCCTGAGGAGAGAGAGCGCCTTGGTCGAGAGAATGATCGTGGACTCGCTGACAGCCTTGCTGGAGTCCAACCTGCCCCTGGCTAGGGCTGTCTCGGAAAGGGATGAAGAGGTGGACAGGCAGTACTTTACCCTCGTGAGAATGATTCGTTCGGCGATCCGCAACCCTGAGATCGCGAAAGGCATGGAGCTCGGCAACCTCAGGCTCCTGGATCTGAGGCTTGCTGCTCGGCTGCTTGAAGACTCTGCAGACGAAGCCTCGAACCTTTGTCAGGACATCGGTCGAGCCGCCGTGAAGGCTCTAGAAACAGGTCTGATAGAGTCGCTAAGGGAAGCTGGAGACAGGGTTGTTGAGCTCACGAGATTGGCGATCAGCGCTTTCTTGGCTGAAGACCATGCGTTAAGTGTGGACGTGATCTCAAAATATCAAGAGGTTGCGCCTCTGATAGCAGAGGCGGAAAGGACGGCGGCTCAAGCCAACTCTCAGACCCAAGGGCTTGTCTCAAAGACCCTCGCGAGACTGGAACACATGGCAGCAAATGCCTACGACATAGCGGAGCTGGTCTCACCTGCAGCTGTCACAAATCGGCCCTAGCTGATGCCCTGACCGATCGATCTCGGATCGACATAATAGGTCAAGCTGTTCCGTTTCCATGCACCATGGTCAGGCTGAAGGAGAGATGTGTCGAATGCTCGATCGATCTCACGCCGTGGCTTGCTCTTGGATCTCTATCTGCTATCGATCGTTATGGTTTCACGGGCCCTAACGGTTATCAGGGAGTAGAACGGGAACCTCAAACAATATCCCAGTTGGTGCTACATCTATGCACATGAGCTGGTAGCCGGGGAGACCATTCCCTGAGGGCGAATTTGTACTGAGTTCCCCTCAGTGCATCTCTTCTCTGGCAAGAGACAATTCAGAGAAAACAGGCCTATCGTGCAGTTGGAATCGGACTCTTCGGGCTTATCGCACATCGATCGATCGATCGAACAAACCTATTTCTCTACTCACGGAAGGGTCAGATCTCAACTTCAAATACCCTTCAATACAACAACCTAGTTCTGGAGGGTTAACCCATCCGAGCTTCATATATCACGCTTGAGAAGAGGCTGTAGAGAGGTGATCTGAGCGAGATAAGATCGATACGACATTCAGGATTGTATATACGTATCAATCTAGAAGTGAGGTATGCGTACTATTGACATGCAGACCTAGTCACGACGCGAACACTTCAAGGTCTTCAGCGCCTTCGACCATCCACACTTCGGCATGAGTGCGAATGTAGACCTAACAACATTCTACCCAGCTGTAAAGCAGCGTGGCTTTTCATTTAACTTAGCGATAGTGTACGTGCTCTCGCGAGCAGCGAACGCGGCCCCCGAGTTTCGGCATCGCATTCGAGGGGGAAAGGTGGTAGAGCACGAGATCGTACACCCATCTCCAACGATTCTAACGGATGAGGATCTGTTCAGCTTCTGTACGCTTGACTACATTGAGGATTTCTCCGAGTTTGCAGCCAGGGCTGCCAAGAGGATTGCCTATGTGAAAGAGCATCCTACGCTGAAAGACGAACCGAGGCGAGACGACCTATTGTTCATGACCGCGATCCCCTGGGTGTCTTTCACAAGCTTCATGCATCCACTCCATCTGCAACCAGCGGATTCTGTGCCACGGATTGCATGGGGGAAGTTCTTCGAGGATGGCAAGCTCTTGAAGATGCCGTTGAGTGTGCATGGACATCATGCATTAACGGATGGAATACACATTGGTAGATTCTATGCAATCGTGGAAGATTACCTACACCATCCTGGACCCATTACAGGAAAAGCATAGGTGCGCAACATAAACACTCACCGGGTGAGACCTGGGATGCAGAGCCGTTGGCTATCTATGTTGAATAATCGGGACGCTGGGAATGGATCATTGCTCTGGACCGCAGCCCCTCCCAGCAAAGGACGTGGGACAGGGCTCAAAGTCATTATACGCAACATTGGAATTCGAACAAGCTAATTTTACTGGAGTGTTCAGGCAGAAGCCTCACCACATCATTTCGGGGGACCACAAAGAATCTTGGTGCTTTTTTGGCGTCTTGCCATAAAACTGGGAAATAATCATATTTGATTTTCCGAGCGAAGTATTCTTCAGGTTCCATGTCTCGCATATTGCCACTGACCACAGGAAACTCTTTCTTGCTGCTCCTAGAACTGCCCTGTCGATCGATCAATCTGTATAAATTGCTCCTTGAGGGTTGGTAGCCCGGGGGAGATTCTCGCCACCCTGGGTTTCGAAGTTGGGGGGGAAGTCCCTCTCCCGATCGACAGGTGTCTTCTCTCCCTCACGGGGATCCAGAGCCTTCCAGAGACCTCGCCCACCGAGGCCTTTGCCATGCTTGACCGCTACACCACCGGGCTTACCGCCGCTGGAGGTGTTGCCACACCTGTATCCGGGCCATTACTCCTCGCTGGCAGAGGCATCTTAAGGATTTCGCCAGGCATCTGGTTTGAGCTCCCCCCTGCGAAAGTTTTATATAGCCGATTCAAGTAATACAATATGGGACAAAGTTTAAATAAGGGTCCAAGCTCAAGGGTCGGAAATCCTCGTACTAATCCTGGTATTTAATCTTTGGGGTGTTTGGAAGTGAGTGGGAAAGCGCCTCCACCTGCGAAGCCTACGGTCTGCCCGGAGTGTGGAAGCAGCGTGTTGGTGACGGACAGCCGTACAGGTGAGGTCACCTGTCTGGTCTGTGGTTACGTGCTGCTTGAGCACGGCGTGGATAGGGGTCCAGAGTGGAGGAACATAGAGGAGGAGGGTGAGAGTAGGAGCAGGGTGGGTGCGCCTATATCGATTATGTATCGTGATCACGGTCTCTCGACGGTGATCAACAGGGTTTATGCGGATGCTTCTGGGAGGAAGCTGCCGAAGGAGACGAGGGAGAAGATGCTGAGGCTGAAGAGGCTGGACGCTACGTCTCACGTGAATCCCTCGGAGACGAGGAACCTTCAGCAGGCGGCTAACGTTCTGGAGATATACACGGACAAGCTGCATCTCTCTTCTGCTCTTACGGAGAGGGCGATGCTGATCTATCGGAAGGCTCTCAAAGCTGGTTTGGTGAGGGGGAGGTCGATAAGAGCGATTATGGGGGCGGCTACCTACGCTGCCTGCCGAGCCATGGGTACGCCCAGGGACCTGAGGGAGTTCGAGAAAGCCTACCCCGTTGTGAGGAGGAAGACGGTGGCGCAGGGTTACAGGCTTCTGCTCAAGAACCTGAACATCAGGGTGCCTGTGGCTGATCCGAAGATCTACGTGGACAAGATAGCGTCTAAGGTCGGAGTGGAGCAGAGGACGATACGGGCGGCGCTCAGGCTGCTGGAGATATCGGCGGAGAAGGGCGCTACGGTCGGCAAGGATCCTGTGGGGATAGCCGCAGCCGCTCTGTACATGGCTTGTCAGGAGACGCAGCAGAGTGTGACTCAGAAGGACATAGCCAGGGCAGCTGGGGTCACCGAGGTCACTGTGAGGAACAGATACAAGGGCTTGAAGGAAGTCTTGGACATAAATGAAGGTCTCGTGCAGGTTCTGTAGCGGCCTTCTCTCTAGGGAGATCTGCGCTCCAAGCTAGACTATATCCATCGAGCTGAGGAGATCGCTCCGGTTCTACCGCCTGCTGGCGGCAATGTCGGAGCTAGAGTGCCTCCCTGTCTTCTAGATCACCTGGATGCTCCCAGATGGTATCCCGAGCCTTTCCAGAGCCTCTACTACTCGGTCTCTGTGATCTCCTTGAAGTAGGATCTGGCCATTCTTGAACCCGCCTCCGCAGGCTAGCTTGGTCTTGAGTTTGGACGCGATTTCGTGCATCTCCCTCTTGTCGCCGTCCAGACCCTCTATTACGGTGGTTGGTTTTCGATATTTGCGGGCTTCAAGCCTTACAAGGACCTTCTGTTGTTCACGGCTGATGGTCTCACAGACACAGATGGCTTTGGGCAAGCCACATACGGGACAGATCTCAGCCATTCACCGGTTCTCCTTTTTCACCTGTATTCAAAAGCCTCGTAACGGCTTTTAAGCTTATCCCAAACCCGGGTTAGCCCTTGGAAGAAGCGTTCGGAAGTCCATCCCCAGCTTAAAGAGGAAGGCCGAAGCCGTCGAGAAACTTCTTCACCTTGGAGATCTCCTGTAGGAGGTTCAGGCCTTCATCCGTCATCTGGTAGTTTCTTCTGTCGTCTTCCGTCTCCTCTTTCAAGAGGCCGGCCTCCACCAGCCTCTCCAGGTGCATAACGAGCCGCCCGTGGGAGAGGTTTGCCCCCGTGAGTATCTGGGTGGGGCTTGCCCTGCCTCCGTTCTCGTCGATGACTTGGAGTATGTCTGCGTATATAGCCACTTTGGACCTGTAGTCTTTAGCCCTGTGGCTCACCTGCACCGCGACCCCCTCCGGGGTAGAGACTCAGCAGAAGAGCTGCCAGGAAGCAGAGGAACCCAGCTATCTCGAACCCGTGGCTCGTTAGGTAGAGGAAACCGGGTATCGGGACTAGCACCATGGTGGCATGGCTGAGCGCTATGAGCACGAACGCCGCAAACACCACAAGAGAGTTGGGGCTTCTCTTCTCGTAGAGATTGGCGGCGTACATCCCGCAGACGAAGACGAGCACAGCTGTTACAAGGATCTCTCCGAGGGGGATGAGGGGCCTAATCCCGACCTGGCCGAGGACCACTGCCACAGTCAGCATCAGGGGCTGGGGACGCCTGCTGTAGATGGAGGCAACCCCCAGGGTTAGATAGGCAGCAATCTCAAGGCCGATTCTGATGAGGTAGCCGTACGTGACCCGAAGATATGTCTCAGCCCTCTGCTCCGTGGCTCTGACCGATGGAGGGATGATTGTCGAGAGCACAGTTCCGCCGTAGATCAGATCCGCGGCGAAGAGCATCGTGAAGCTCAGATTCAGGGCGAGGGCTGAGAAGCTTCCTGTGGTTCTGTACATCCTCCACGAGTAGAAGATGATTGCAAGGGAGACAGCGGCCTCTATCACCGAGGTCCAGAGCTCTATCCTAAGGAAGCCCAGCAAAAGGCCGTCCACTGCCTGTCACCCAATTCAGCCTCAGCCTTGGAATGGCGATTTAACGGTTCCGGGGATCCTAACCCTCGCCCCACGCTTTATCCTATAAGAGAAGTGGATGATTGATCCACATAGGCAAGGACTCGGTCAGAAGCAGAGGGAGTAGTTGAGTTTCCTTCTCTTGCAGGATCGCTCTAGCATCTCCTTCAGCTCCTTGTGGAAGTCACTTCTGCCCCAGAAGATCTCCCTGTAGAGGTCTGCCAGTTCCGGGTATTGCTGAGCAACGAACTCAGAAACCGATCTCCAGACTCCCGGCCTGATGTTCAGCCTATCGATGAGGACTTTCTCGGCGGCGGCGCTCTCGGCTAGATCCAAGACCTCGTCCAGCCCATTCTCGGTTATAGCTGGAAGTATCGGCCCCATGAACACCCATGTCGCTATGCCGTTGTCGGACAGCCTTCGAAGCGCGCCAGCCCTGTCGATGGGTGACGATGCACCGGGCTCGATCTTGGCTGTGATGGAGGGATCCATGGTGGTGATGGTGAAGCCCACATCGACCTGACCCGGGTGTCGAGCGAGAAGGTCAAGGTCCCTCAAAACAATCGCAGACTTTGTTTGTATGCTAACGGTGAAGCCGGAATGAAGGAGTTGCTCAAGACACTCGCGGGCGAGCCTGGTCTCTGCCTCTACGGGCTGGTAGGCGTCGGTTATTGTGCTCAGGCCAACTACGCCCTTCTTCTTCCTCAGCAGTTCCTTGCTGAGAACCCGAGGTAGGTTTCGCTTTATGTCGACGAAGCTGCCCCAACGCTCCTTTCTACCTCTCCTCAGCGAGTATGATCTGGCGTAGCAATAGATGCAGCCGTGAGAGCAGCCGACGTATGGGTTGAGGCAGTAGTCGAGCCCAGGGAGTGCGCTCAGACCCAGCGCCGACTTGGCTGACACCGCCGTTATGTGTGCATCACTCAAGAAGCATCCACTCCCTTGAGGAGAGGTTCTGTCCGGAAATGGAAGGGCGGAGGGTGATAAGTTTTCTCGACACCATGATCGAGGTGCAGGCCTATCGGATGAAGCTTGAGAGCTTGGTTTGGTAAAGTGCCTGCCGCAGGAGTGCACTCGTCTCTATCCATCCCTCCAACGGTATCTTCAGCCTGGTGGAAATGTGGTTGAGCGCCTCCTTCAGGTCCGAGAACTTCCTGGGAGTGGATCTCAGAGCGGCCCTTATCCCCTCTCTCGCATGCCAAACGCCTACGGGCAATATGTAGCCGGGGTAGGCTTCTCTCAACGCAACGACCCCGGCTTGTCTCCCCAATTGGCTCAGCTTCTCGGCCGCGGCGAGTCTTACTGAGTAGTAGCAGCCTCCCATGTCTGAGTACGTGGTTCTTCCCTGGAACGGCTCGTGGTCCGCATAGATCACCGTCTCGGCTCCCGGGTTCCAGGCTGTCTTTGGGTACCAAGCCTCGATCCATTCATACCTCCATGTGTCAGGCATCATGAGAACCAGGTATCTGTTGCTTAGGTTGTCCGCTTCGTAGACCTGGTAATCGGTGATCAACGGGTTTCTTCTCACCTCTCTCATGAGTGTGTTGGATATGATGGAGTCGACCGCCGTTATCGACCACCTGGTCGGAACAAATCTTCTCCTCTTTGCCTCTCCGAACACACCCAGGCTGAAGGCCCTCTGGATCGCTGAGAACCGTACGCCGGCTCGATATGAATTGAGGACGCCCTCCTCAGCTTTCAGGTCTGTGTCGTAGAAGCATTTCTCTATCGGCTCGACCACCTTGTAGTCGCCTGTGTCCAGGGACCTGATGGGAGCAGATGGCCCGAAGGGGAGGAAGTTGTCGCTGAGGGTGAGGGTGCCAGTCGGCTTCTTCGTGAACATCATCTCTGAGTCTGAGGGGCTGGAGGCGAGGGCGAGCTCTTGAACCATCCATGAGATTCGGTCGAGGCCTTTGGCTGGAGCGTCTATCTTGACAAGGTGCTTGCCTCTGACCAGTTGAGACCTCATGTCTATCACCTCTTGAATCGATTTTCCGAACCACAACTCGGGTGTTGACAGCATGCTCGTGTCGCTGGCGAGGGGAGGGATCATGGGTCCTATGAACACCTTTGGATACCCGAATCTTCCCACAAAGATCTCTGGAGGGCAGCTGCCCTCCACCGACAGATCCACAGCAAGGCTGGGGCCTTTAGCGATGGAGTAGAAGTGAGCCAGGATGGGACAGCTGGACTTTCCACACAACATCCTTGTCCCCCTGCAGAGGAGACACTCTGTTCCTCTGCGGGAGAAGCGTATTCTTTCGGTTATGTTGGTATCGTAGAGAACGCGCGTGTCCTGTATGAGCTTCTGCAACCATTGGTTGGGTCTTCTGATCGGCTGCTCTCGCAGCCTCCTCCTTCTGTCAGGTTCGATGAAGTCAGGCAAGAGTTCTCACAACTTCGGTGCAGAAGGCCAGGGTTAGATTTATGTCATGCTCAGCCTCTCATGGCTCGGCGGCTTCCCAGGCACCCCTCTTCTCGTCGTACGTCCGCCTAGTCATGTGAAGTCTTGCTGGAACCCCAATGACGACTGTTTCCGGCTCCACGGCCTTGGTGACTACCGCGCCTGCGCCGACGATGGCGCCCTCTCCAATCGTGATCCCTGCAAGTAGAGTTGCGTTCCCCCCGATCACGGCTCGGTCCTTTATCGTTACCCCGGTGAGTCTCTTGCTGGGTGGGTATGGATCGTTGGTGACACAGACCCTGGGAGCTATGAAGACATCTCTTCCCACGGCTGTTCGGTGGGGGAGGTAGACCTGTGACTGGATGTTGGCGTTCTCATCCACCGTCACCGTTCCGTCGAGCTGAGATCCGGAGCCTATTCTGCTGCCCGCTCCCACCCTTGACCCTTCTCTAACGAGGACCCCGTGTCCCGTCTCGACGTTGTCTGCTATCTCCACATCCTCGTATATGACCGTCCCGCTTCTCAAGACGCACCGCTTGCCTATCGTTGCTCCTGCACTGACCTGGTCAAGGGATTGCAGAGTGACCTGGCCTTGGGTCAGGAGCTTCAGGAGCTTGCTCCTACCCGGGTACCCGACGATGACGTCTGAGGCGAGATATGTTCCTGACCCTATCTTCGAGGGCCCAAGCACGAGCGTGCTTCCCTCACTTGTTCCCGCCATCTCTGCCCTCGGCGAGACATAGCTTCTGGGCGTCTCCCATCACCTCGCCACTTTGTTCACCTGCTTCAGCAGAGTTAAAACTTCTATTCATCATGATTGATCTCTGGCCCTAGGATGATACCAGGCGCCGCGCCTTCAAGGCCGAAAGCCTCTTGAGAGTTCCTATGCTTGCCTTGAACTCGTCTGCGCTCCTCGTCTCAATCCTACCGGCTTTCACAGCGTTCTCGAAGAGCACCTTCCCCCTCTCTGTTCGCAACACCACCAGGTTCAGTCCAGTTAACCCGGCTGCCCCGACCGAAACGTCTGCATAGTCTGCTGCAAATGTCCCGCAGTGAGCGCATCCCGCCTCGGATATCAATTTGATCTCGTTCAGTGGAATCAGGTGTTCTCCGCCTCCTCTGTCGTAGACCTTGAAGTACTTGCCCTTGATGTTCGTCTTAACGACATCCTGTAGACCCAGGCCGAACCTCCGCTCCAGCTCTGCCTCAGTCTCTTCATATCTGAATGTCTCCATGCAGAACAACCCGACGGTGACGGAGATGCGTTCTGAGTATTTCCTTATTGGAACCATCTGAATTAGGCGGGCAGCCAAGACATGGCACGGGGTTCCCACTAGAGCCAGCCTGCCTAGCTGCATGCTCACAGCATCCCTAAGCGCCAACATGTTGGCTGAGCGAAAGTATCTTGACCCCGCGCACGCCAGGAGCTCGGCCCTGGTTCTGGCGACAGCTGGGAGTGGCAGCATAGGCCTGTTCGGACTGGTCCTCGATGCTATCACCCCGTCAAGCAGCCCCGTGTCAAGCCCTTCCGCAAGCATCGAGGTGACTACGCCGCCGTCTTGACAGGCTTGGGCGATCTCTTGATCCACGGCTTTCGCAACCTGCAGCTCCTGGTACTCTCCGAAGTCTTCGTCTTCGCGTCTTGTCCGTCCAAAGACGAAGGATTCCACCTCTGCACAGTCTACCCTGAAGCTGGGGCAGACTGCGTGGCAGACTCCACAGCTCTTGCACTCGCCTATCAGCTTGGGCTTGACGCCCTCTATCTCCAAGACTTTGAAGGGGCATGTGGCTACACAGCTGCCGCAGCCGCAGCAGAGATCACTCTCCACGACCTCTTGGTCGAGAACCTGGAAATGCATCTTTGCTACCCCTCTGCCGGAGGACACGGCGACAGAACCCCAAGTACGATCTCCAGTCGTTGACCTGAAATTAAGCCTTGACCACACCAGCTCTTCCACAGGCTCAGCGAAGAAAGACAAATATGAGTTGAATGGAACGCGGTTTTGGTTCCTCATGACCATGAAGGAGATTGCGCAAAGCATCCCAGAGGAGAAGCTGGAGGACGCATGGAAAGTTCTGGTTGATTTACTCCTCACGTCGTCGAAGGCCAACCGAATACCGGTTGAGATGTCCAAGGCGATACTTTCCTATTGGCAGCGCGGAACCCTGAACAGCAGGGAGGGTGTCCAGCAGCTGCTTGAAGCGGCCGTCTACGCTGAACCAGAGAAGGCCATGAGCCTCCTCTCGGAGAAGCTGATGCTCCCAGGCCTGGCGAAGATGCTGGCCAGGCTTGAGAGGAGGTGAAGAAGCTGACGAAGTTCGGGATAGAGTTCGTGCCCCAGGAGGCTTGCTGGAAAACCGTGTTCTACTCGATACAGTCGGAGAGGAGAGGTTTCGACTACCTATGGATTACAGATCACTTCAACAACCGCAACGTCTACGCGACCCTGGCGGCCATCGCCATCTACACAAACCGAATAAAGATGGGTCCAGGGGTCACGAACCCGTTCCTCTCCCACCCCGTCGTCACCGCTCAAGCCGTGGCGTCCATAAACGAGATGGCTCCGGGCAGGACTGTGTGCGGCATAGGGGCCGGAGACGCAACCACGCTCAGGATGCTGGGAGTAGCTCCGCAAAAGGTTCTCACGTCCGTGAAAGAGGCCACCGAGATAATAAGGAGACTCACAGCGGGGGAGAACGTTGAGATGAAGGGTGCATTCTCAGTGGCTGGGGCGAAGTTGAACTTCAAAGTCAAGGAAAGAATCCCGATCTATGTGGGAGCGCAGGGGCCGAAGATGCTGGCCTTGGCTGGAGCCATAGGCGACGGTGTGCTCATCAACGCGTCGAGCGCAATGGACATCCAGCTGGCTCTGAACCACGTAAGAGGAGGAGCGTCAGAAGCCGGCAGGAATATGGATGAGATCGACGTCACGGCCTACACATCGTTCTCTGTGGACGATGACGAGAAGAATGCCATTGAAGCCGCCTGCTCCGTGGTGGCCTTCATCGTTGCAGGGTCTCCTCAAGAGATACTGGAGAGACACGGAATACCTCAGGCGGATGCCCAGAGCATCAGAGACGCTCTGGGGAGGAAGGAGTGGGGCAGTGCCTTCTCATCTGTAACCGAGGAGATGCTTTCAGCCTTCTCCATATGCGGTACCCCAGACATGTGTAGCGAAAAGATCATCACGCTGCTCAAGCTTGGTGTCACACAGTTCGTAGTGGGCTCCCCGATAGGCCCAAACGTGAGGAAGTCGATAGACACGATCGGTGAGAGGATACTTCCTGGCCTCAAGTAAAGAAACGCTGAAAGCCGACAAGCCTTATCTCCTCCCTTTCCACGTCTCAGCCTCAAGGGAGCTACACGGGGATGCTGCGGCCTGAGGTACAGAGTATAGCTGACGACATCCGCAGCATGAAGGTGAGAGGGGCTGGACGCATCGCCAGAGCGTCAGTTCGAGGATTGATGATCACGGCATCCAAGAGCGAGGCTACAGGTCGAGAAGAGTTCATCGCGGAGATGGAAGCCGCGTCGAAGGCACTTATCGCAACCAGGCCAACAGCGGTCTCTCTCCCCAACGGCGTGAGGTTCGTCATGCACAGGCTCGGCAAAGCAGCGAGCTCAGGAACGCCGCTGCAAGGCCTGAAGGAGAGCGTGACCAAATCCGGAGAGGAGTTCATACAACGCTCCCTCGACGCGGTGAAGAAGATCGCAGACTACGGCGCGAGGCGGATAGAGGACGGAGACGTAATCGTAACCCACTGTCATAGCTCAGCTGTGGTGGCGATGCTGAAGGAGGCCGCTCGCCAGGGGAAATCTATGAAGGTCTATTCCACCGAAACCAGGCCTTGGTATCAAGGCAGAATAACGGCGAGCCACCTGGAAGAAGCAGGGATCCCAGTCACCTTGATCGTGGACTCGGCGGCCAGGTACTTCATGAGGAAGGCCGACAAGGTTCTGATAGGCGCAGATGCGGTGGCCGCCAACGGAGCCGTTGTGAACAAGATAGGAACGTCCCAGGTAGCGCTGGCTGCGCACGAAGCCAGAGTGTATGTCTTCGTCGCCGCTGAGACCTACAAGTTCCATCCTGAGACGATGGTGGGGAAGCTGGTGGAAATAGAGGAGAGACCTGCGACCGAGGTTGTGGACAAGAGCTTCTTGGACTCCCACCCGGGCGTGAAGGTGAGAAACCCCAGCTTCGACGTCACGCCGTCGGAGTACATCGACCTGATAATAACCGAGAGAGGAATAATACCTCCTCAAGCAGCAATCCTGCTACTGAGGGAGGAGTTCGGCTGGTTTCCAAGCCAGGGCGGAGCCATCTCTCTAGGCGAAGAGTCCTAGTCGACTTTCTAGAACCCTCACTTTAGGCTGAAGTACACCTTTCTGCCGAGACGCTGTTTCTTCAGGAGGCTTGCTCTTGCCAGCTGGTTGAGGTAGCTGCTCTCAAGAGACTTCGCTCTCCCGGTCTGCTCGGCAAC
>Ga0315310_10001995_pt1 | contig 12850 bp, 9 predicted proteins | sample TDP5_MG_FD_203630 | JGI IMG/M metagenome (GOLD analysis project Ga0315310, IMG submission 203630) | Freshwater sediment microbial communities from Lake Towuti, South Sulawesi, Indonesia - TDP5 | ecosystem: Environmental > Aquatic > Freshwater > Lake > Sediment | place: Indonesia: South Sulawesi... | reverse complement strand
TCAACGTCTCTTGCGCCTTTCTAAAACCTCAGACGGATTTTTCATGGAGGCGCATCCAAAACTCAGACCAGTGGACACGCCCACTGGGGGAGTCTTCATTGCGGGATGCGCCGAATCGCCTAAAGACGTTAAAGACAGTGTAACTCAGGCGAGCGCAGCAGCGGCTCGTGCAAGCATTCTGATGGCAAAGGGAAAGGTAACAGTGGAGGCGCTCACGCCTCGCGTTATCGAGGAAAAGTGTAAGGCTTGTGGGCTATGCGCTAAGGTCTGCCCATACAACTCAATCATGGTGAACAAGGAACCTAAAAGAATCGAAGTTATCGAGGCAGCGTGCGCTGGATGCGGCACTTGCGGCGCTGAATGCCCTTTTGAAGCCTTAAGTATTCGGCATTTCACTGACGAACAGATTTGTGCACAGATCGACGCAGCAACAAAGCACGACGCAGACAAGAAAATCATAGCCTTTTGCTGCAATTGGTGTGCATATGCAGGCGCGGATTTTGCAGGAGTAAGCAGAATGCAATATCCCACTAACGTGCGCATAATTCGAACAATGTGCTCAGGTAGAGTGGCGCCGAAATTTGTGGAACGAGCCTTCGAGAGAGGGGCGGCTGCGGTGCTCGTGGCTGGTTGCCACATTGGGGATTGCCACTACATTAATGCTAATCATCAAACTCAAAAAAGAGTTGAAAGACTTTGGAGCAGAATGGAATCGATGGGACTGAACAGGCATCGATTGCAGTTGGCTTGGATAAACGCTTCCGAAGGCGAACTGTTTGCATCAAAAATAAAAGAGTTGCAGAAGATAATGAGCAATACTGAAAAAGCAGAAATCGAAAAGTCAATTAAACTGTTTACGCGTAAAAAGGCATGAGCCTACAGAACCTTGTTCATTAGTTCTTGCTTCAATGTTTGTGAGAATTAAAAAATTACTTCTTAAATGAAAGGGAAGAGAACCTACCCGCATCTGAGGATAGATTTATAAAAGTAGGTTTCTGCAATGAGGAACGAGGAAATTAAATGAGAATATTAGTTCTTGGAGGAGCAGGAGCCATAGGTTCAGAAGCCACGACAGACTTAGTCAAAACAAGCGATTTTTCAGAAATCGTCTTGGGAGACATAGCCGTGGAGCGGACGAAGGAGTTCATCTCTAAACTGGGTGAAAAGAGACTTTCAGTTGTCGAAGCAGATGCAAACAATGTTGAAGAACTCGCTAAAGTAATCAAAAACTTTGACATCGTCGTATCTGCTTTGCCCTTCAGATTCGACTACAATGTAACACAAGCTGCCATAAAAGCCAAAGTAAACGGCATAGATGTCGCAAGCACTGAAGAGCAGTCTGGACTTGACAGTAAGGCGAAAAAGGCAGGGATCACTTATGTCGCTGGCTGTGGAGCCACTCCTGGCACAACCAATCTAATGGCAAAATATGGAATAAAGAAGTTGGACCGTGCAGAGGAAGTCCAGATCGCATTTGCAGCCTTTAGGTGCACAGCAATCGCGCCAGGTTTGTTATACACGACTTTGTGGGAGTTTGATCCAGCAGTAAAGGACAGAGTCTATTACAAGGACGGCAAGTTTGTACGTGTCAGTCCCTTAGAAGGAACCAAAGTTGTCGAGTTCCACGAACAGATCGGCAAACAAGAAGTCTGTTATGTACCTCACGAAGAGCCTAGAACCCTCTCTGAGACATTTCCAGAGCTAAAGAAGATAGAAGTGCGAGGATGCTTTCCACCCGACACCATGGGACTGGTCAAAATGCTAGTGAAATACAACTTTTATCAAGATAAGCCCGTGGAAGTGGACGGGAAAAAGGTGAAGCCAATAGACTTCGTGTTCAACTTTCTCCTTCAAAGCCCAGCAGCAAAAGAAAATCCTCTGTGGGCTTATGGTCTAGTCGTGGAAGTGACAGGGAAGAAAAATGGAAAGGTAGCAAAAGTCACACTCAAAAACAGCCACCCACCCATGAATGAGTGGGGAGGAAGATCCGCCTACAGCAAAAACGTTGGGATACCCCTCTCTCTAGGAGCACAAATGATTGCAAAAGGAAAAGTAAAGCAAAAGGGGATTCTTCCCCCAGAAGCATGCTTCGATCCCAGTGAATTCTTCAAGGAGCTCTCAAAGAGAGGCATAGTTATACACGAAAAAATGGAGAGCTACATCGTTTAATTGCGAAACTCATCTCTAACTTGGATTATTCCCCCTATTTCTTTTCTCTGAAGTATTCTCAGTTTTCTAAAGATTTGTCGAAAAAAGTTTAAGTGAACCAATTGCACGTCTTACGTGTTAAGCGGGAATAATCTTGGGCAAGGCAAGTTTAAATCTGTTGTCAAGGTCTGAGGTTGAAGCTATTCACTATGCCACCTTGGAAATCTTAGCGACTTCAGGGCTAAATGTTCCGAGCAAGGAAGCTTTAGAAATCTTAGATAAAGCGGGGGCGAATGTTGATTATGAAAAGAATCGCGTCACTATTCCTGAGCATGTTGTTAAGGAGGCTATAAAAAAGGCTCCCAAAACCATCAGGTATTGTGCTAGAAATCCAAAATATGATTTCGTTCTCGATAAGAAGGAAACACATTTCGGTACCGACGGCTACGCGGTTTTTATAAGAGATATGGAAACGGGTAGGCGTAGAAACTCTACGACGGAAGATCTTGCCCGCTGGGCGGTGCTTGCTGATTACTTAAGCATGGTCCACAACTTCTGGCCGTCGTTGGCCGCTACAGAAGTGCCAGAGACCATTCAGTTTACCTATGCCATGGCTACTTCGTTGAGCAACATGGAGAAACACGTGGAAGGTGAAGCAAAAAACGCTAGGGAAGCCAGATATCAGATTGAGATTGCAGCCGCTATCGTGGGCGGTGAAGAAGAACTGAGAAAGAGGCCAATAATTTCTGCGGTGGCGTGCCCTGTAGCTCCATTGGGATATGAGACTGGTCTTCTGGAATCTACTATAGAATTTTCTAAGGCTGGAATTCCAGTTGTTCCACTCGCCATGCCTGTAGCAGGTCAGACAGGCCCAATGACAATAGCAGGTACACTTGTCGTAAACAATGCCGAAGTCTTAGGAAACCTAGTGATTTGCGAGTTCGCTAATCCTGGGGCGCCAGTCTTATACGCGGGGTGCCCATCAAGCATGGACCTCAGAACTGGAAAGTTTATTTGCTCACCTGAGAGCGAGCTTGTTAACGGAGCCCTCACATCCTTGGCGCGTTATTACGACTTGCCTTGCGAAATTTCTGGTGGAGCTTCAAATTCAAACACTCTTGACGTCCAATCTGGCTACGAAAGAACTCTAGGGGTGCTAGCAACATCTCTTACTGGTCCAGACATCCTAGTCTGTTTAGGTGGTCTGGAGGCATCAAACACTATGAGCCCAGAGCTTCTAGTTATTGACAACGAAATTATTGAAGAATCTCTCAGAATCGCGCAGGGATTTGAAGTGAACCCTGACACATTGGCTGTAGACGTCATCCGTAAAGTTGGACCTGGTGGCCACTTCCTCTCGGAAAGGCACACTATTACCCACATGAGGACAGAGCAGTGGGTGCCAAAAATCAGTAACTTGCAAACTTTCGGAGCTTGGGAAGAGGCTGGTTCCAAGGACATTATTACAGTGGCAAGAGAAAAAGTCAAAGAGATTTTGGCCACTCATAGGCCTGAGCCTCTTCCAAAAGACGTTCAAGAGGAAATTTCTAAGATTATGAAGCGATGTGAGAAGGAGTTTCTGGAGCAAAGTTAGAAAACGACCATACCAGTTTCTCAGTTTTCACCTAAAACAGATGCCGAGAATATCAAAGTTAAGCATTTCTCAAAAAGGGTCAGAGTCGCAAACTGCCCAGTCTCTGGAGTAGTCCTTTTGTTATTGGGTATTTGTTCAAGTTAACGTGTGGCAAATATATGGAATTAATGTATTCAGTCTGAAAATCTGGGTCCGCAGCCAACTCAAAGTATTTTACTTTCTTCGATATCTCCTCAGCGTATTCTCTCATATCTTTTGAGGCTAAGCACATTCTCGCTCCTGTTCCTGCAGTATTCCCAACGAAATGGATTTTCTCAATGGATATCTCCGGGTAAATTCCAATTGTTCTCGCGTTTTCGGGGTCTATGTAATTTCCGAAGGCGCCAGCTATGTATAGCTTGTCTATATCCTTTTCTGTAACATTAATTCTTTTCATCAAAATCTCGCAGCCAGTGTGCATGGCGGCCTTCGCCTTTTGTAACTCTCTTATATCTGCTTGCGTTATCGCTATGTCTGTGTTAGTACTCGTTTCATTTTTCCATGCGAGCACAAACTCCCAACCATCTGGCCCTTGTCTCAGTCTATTAGTTTGTTTTGTCATTTCCTTTACAAATGTGCCCTTTACATCTATTATTCCTGATTTGAGCAGCTCAGCCAAAATGTCAATAAGCCCCGATCCACATATTCCAACAGGAGCCTTGTCATCTATGGTTCGGTAGTTAATTTCCAATGTTTTAGAGTCAATGCTGATTTTCTCGATGGCGCCGGTTGCGGCTCTCATGCCAAACTTGATTTCCATACCTTCAAATGCAGGACCTGACGCGCATGAGTCAATCATCACTAACTCTTTATTTCCAATAGCTATCTCAGTGTTTGTGCCTATGTCTATATCCATTATTGTTTCATTTGATTCGAGCATCTTCACGGCCATAATGTCTGCGACACTGTCTGCCCCTACGAAGCCGCCAATAACTGGCAGAAAGTGTGCATTTGCGTTTATGTGCGATCTTAAGCCTAATTTTGAGGCATCGGTGTCAACGCCTCGCCTTAATACTGGAGGATACGGAGAGAAAGCGACATGACGTGGCCACAAGCCAAGGAAAAGAAGCTGCATGCAGGTGTTGCCTGCAAAACAGAGTTCATAGATTTCCTCATATTTCAAACCCCCTTTTTTGCAGCACTCTTCAATCATCTCATTAATTCCGGATACCACAGCTTTCTGTAGTTCGCTTAATGCGTTCCACCCACCAGTTATTGCAAAAGCAATTCTGGACATCACATCTTCTCCGAATGGAATCTGGGGGTTTGTTCTAGCCACAACATTAACTACGCTTCCTTTGTTCAGATCTACGAGAAAACCAGCAAGCTTTGTGGTGCCGATGTCGACGGCGAAACCAAAGCATCGATCAGTGGTGTCTCCAGGCTCAATAGCAATGATTTTGTCTCCCCACATCACAGTGGTAACAGCCCAATCCGACTCTCTCAGAACGATTGGAAGGCTCCGAGCAACATCAAAGTCAAAGAAGCCGGAACGACCGTGCTCGTCTTTTAGTGCGTCTAAAATTCTGTCCTCGTCTGACCTAGCGTCGTGGAGTGTTGGCTTTGGCAGTTTAAGAAAATATTTTTTGACCAGAGGTTTGAGTTCCACAGGTACTTCGATGCCCTCTGTCTGTAGTCTTTGTTTCCCAATTCTACTTATTTCTGGAACAAGAACAATCGATGGAAGCGTCACCCTAGCTTGACAAGCTAGCCTAAAATTAGTTTCGATTTCATCCTTAGAAAGATGATTCAATTCTTGTTCTGTAAGCGGGTTTAATCCCTCTATTCCACTCTGTACCTTGACCTTGCATTTTCCACAAGTGCCCCTTCCACCGCATAGAGAAGATATATCAATACCTAATTTTTTGGCGGCGTCAATGATTGTTGTTCCGCTAGGAATTAATGTTCGCTTTCCATAAGGCTGGAATACAACTTCAATTTCAGAGGACACGGGATTAAGTCCCCTTCTCTTTTTTTGGCTTCTGCTCTTCAGAATCTTTCAATTGCAGGGCAGCGGCTTTCACGCTTTCGATGAGTAGTTTTACCTTGCTGACGGCCTCCATTGCGTCCTTTCCATATGCGTCAGAACCCGCCCTTTCTCGCCAGCTATCACTAACTGAACCGCCGCCTATAATCGTTTTGACTTTTCCTTTTAACCCCTCAGCTTTCAGTTTCTCTTCAACTGTTTGTATTGAAAGTAACGTGGGTGTCATTAACGTTGACATTGCTATCACTTGCGCTCGCTCTTCCTTTGCCCTTTTGATAAACTCATCAACAGGCACATCTTTGCCTAAGTCTATTACCTTGTATCCACTAGCGGTAAGCATTGCTTTGACGATGTTTTTTCCTATATCATGAATGTCGCCCTCGACTACGCCAAGAATCACTGTTCCCTTCTCCCCCGCTTCCCTTTTAGGAAGCAGTGGGAGCAGCACGTTTAACCCAGCATACATAGCGTCACCGGCCAGGAGGAGTTCCGGCAAAAAGAATTCTTTTGCGTCATACTTTTCTCCAACGATTTCCATGCCCTTTGACAACCCATCAATGATTGCTTTGTAGGGCTCAACACCAGCATTGACCGCTTCTCTGGCAGCCTCTTCTGCCAACTCTAAGTTGCCATCAACAACAGCTTGAACAAGTTTCTTAAGCACTTCTTCCTTGGCTGTCATCATCTCATCTTCTACGTGGCGGTGTTCCATATTCGATTGTTGCGTTTACCAATGCTTTTATGTGTTGGATTGGTGTTTCAATCCAGAAGTCGCAGCCTGGTGCCACCATGTCGGTTCCTTCCTCAATAGCCCTTCTGACAGAATCCCTGATCGCTTCCACGGGTCCTTTGTGTATCATAAGGGCGCTAATATTCCCTCCTATGGGAAAACCAGGTCTGTATTCGTCAACAAGTGCTCTCGCCTCGTTCATAGGCGTCTTTTCATCCATGGTAATTGCCTCGGCTCCACATTCCATCATTCTTCTAATAATTTCTAGTTTACCGCTTATTAACGTGCCACAAATGTGAAGGATTCTCGGAGGCATCACAAGACTGATCAACTTAGCCAAGTAAGGCTTTACGAACTCATCGAAATGTTTAGGCGAAATGTTATCCAGTGAAACCCCCTCATCCCTAAAAGTAATTATGTCAGCTCCCGCCTCTTTAAACGCACTTGCAACATTAACATAATATGGAAGCGTTTCTTTGAAGAATTCGTGAACCCTTGCAGGATCAGATTTCAGATATTTATGAAACTCAACGGGATCAACTAAGTAACTACCTATACTCGTAAATGGACAATTTATGTAAGCAATTATCGGAACTTTTCCATCCAGTTCCTTTTTCAAAATCCTAATTGCATTGCAAACGACAGGAACCCTCCCAGCCTTCGTCACATCATCTGGAAATTTGAGGTCTGACACCTTCTTGGCAATGAACCCTTTAACAGAGGGCCATCTAATTTTATCTTCAAAAAATTCCATTGGAGCGCCAAAAACTTCTGCTTCAAGAGTTAACTCGAAGGGCACAGTAACATTATCTAAACCAGCAAGTCTGTTCAACCCCATTGCCAGATTAGCCATTTTCCTTGGGTCTTTATGAGCCGCTGGCCAATAAGCATCAAAGGTTTTCATGGCATCCATAGTATAAGTGCCAACAGAATTTATTACTGGGAGTCTATCAACTTCTTCTTTCCTCCCGCTTAAAACGGCAATTAATCTCTCGTCAGAATTCACTTCTGTCACCCTTTAACCATTAAATTCGAAATTGCCTCGCTGTCTCAACTAATGCCTTTATGTTAATGTTAGGTGTCCTTGGTGCAACACCACAACCTGGAGCCAAAATATCAATGCCTGCTTCTAAAGCCTGTCTACAAGCTTCCCTGACGTCCTCAGGTTTTTTAAGAAGCAAGGTGTTGGTCGTAGATATGTTTCCTGCAATTTTCACTTTTCCACCCAAAAGAGCCTTCGCTCTTTGGACGTCCACATTTTCATCAATGCTAATAGAATTAACGCCTGTATCCGCCATTTCCATGAGGATTGGATTTGCATTGCCACATATATGCAAGAATGTGATACCACCCACTGCTTCAACTATTCTAGAAATCGCGGGTTTAACGAATCCTTTGAACGTCTTTGGGCTTATCAGGTTACTTGACGCTGACGGGTCAGCTATCAAGACGACATCAACGCCGGCTTCATAGAGAGCCCTACCGAATGACGCCCCAACCTCAGAGGCTTTATCTACCGCTTCCTGAACTTTCAGAGGATCAATTACTATCCACCTTAGCAGGTTTTCTATGCCAAAAAGGTGTCCCGCAAGAGAAAAGGGGCCAGTTACACCAGCAACGATGGGCAATTCGTTTCCAACATTCTGTTTTAGGATTTTGACAGCCTTCAACAAAACTGGCGCCCTTTTTAGGCTGAGGAAATCGCTTGGAATCTCAACTTCAGCAGGTGTCTTGTACGGCGTTCGAAGTACCTGGGGGATAGCATCGATTTCTTCGCTCCACATGATTTGGCATCCTAAAGCCTCTGCCTCAACAGTTAAACAATACGGAACACCTGCAACTTCTAACCCAGTTAACTTGTACACTGAAGCTGAAAGCTTTGCCATCTTCTCGGGATCTTTGTGCCCGTCAGGCCAGTAGATCCCCGTTTCTTCCATGCATTCAACGGTCACGGTTTGTGAACAACCGGAACAAAAGGTCGGAACTCTGTCAACAGCCTTACCCATCAAGGCGTTCAATAACCTCTCTTTGGGTGTCAATTGTCTGAATGCCCTCTCTCAAGTCTATCGTGCGATAAAGATTTTTAACTTCAGCCACCCGATATTTAAGTATGATGCCCTATGATAGAGTTATGCCAATGCTTCATGGGAAAAAAAATGAGGTTGACCGTGTCCCGTGCATAAACTCCGTCGGCACGTATACCAAAGATTTCATGAAAGCCTACGATGCCTATTGGCCTCATGCACATAAAGATCCAGAGAAAATGGCAAAATTAGCCTCTGCAGCTCATAAGTTATGTGGTCTCGACAATGTAAGCGTTCCTTTTGACATGACTGTTGAGGCTGAAGTCCTTGGCGTCGCCATTAATTTTCACGAGGATACGCTGAAATGGCCCTCAATAAGAAGTTTTATCGCTCAAGACGTGTCTGATCTTTCTCTTCCCCGAGATGTATCAGAAGCGGGGAGAGTTCCTATCATAGTTAAAGCGATAGAAATACTGAAGAAAGAGTTTGAAGGCAAGGGTCCAGTAAATGCTTTTATCGCGCCTCCCTTCACAAGCATTAGCAGCTATGTTGTGGACACAATCACATTTCTAAAATGGCTAAGAACTGACCCGAGTAAGGTCCACGCATTGTTGAAGGGTGTGGTTGGTTTATACGCTGAGATTGCGCGCCTGTATCAAGATGCAGGAGCAGATATAATTACTTTTCATGAGATGGGTGCCTCGACTGATAACATATCACCGAAACATTTCGAGGAGTTCGTCAAGCCATACTTAAAGAAACTCGCGGCTAGCCTAGAAGTGCCAACAATTCTAAATGTCTGCGGTTCAGCGTTGCCAATCGTAGACAAGATGCTAGAGTGTGGCTCAAATGCTATAGCCATGGATGAGAGAACACCTATTAGCAAGGTTAAAGAAGTTGTTAAAAACGTTCACTCAAACTGCGTGGTAATTGGCAACATCCCAGCATATGAGGTCATACATAAAGGACCCGTGGAAGCGATCAGAGATGCTGTTAAAAGGGCTATTGAGGAAGGCACCGACATGGTGGCACCAGGCTGCGACTTCTGGCTGGAGACTCCCACCGAACACGTAAAGGCGTTTGCGAATGCTGCAATCAAATTTGGCACACCGCCTCCATGGATTGCAGGAAAATAAGGAGCCGCAAAGTTGTTCTATCGCGTTAAAAGGGCGCCTAAAAAAGAAACGCTTTCCAGAGATGTCAGGAGAGGACGTTGAGAAAAACCATTAATAAACACGCTGACCTTTGTATGCATTCCAAAACATGCATCTGAGCCACGGAAAGTGAAAAACTTTGAGAGAAGGCGATAGACGCAAGAAGGCTGCAATCAAATTTGGCTCGGAATTACTCAAGCTTCTAAGCATGTCAGAGGAAATAGGACTAGAAGACGTAGATGTGAAAATTGGGGACTTAGAAATTGAGTTGTTGCAGCCAACTGCGGCAGTTGCCCCACCAAAGGTTGTTACACCGCTGCCGAAAGTAAAGCCTGGGAAAATTTTGGAGCTTACATTTACTCCTCCAATCATGGAATACCCGGGTCAGATTGTAGAGGTAAAGCTTGGAGCCACGAAACGTGAAGGAGGAACGCGTGGAAAGTCCATAGTCATCGGAGGCGAAAAGTGCCCTCCCTTCTACACTTTTGAAAAATCCCCGCCACATGCCCCCGTAGTTGCCTGCGACGTTTTCGACATTGACATCCCTCTGCCGAAGGCGTTGAAAATGCATGTTGGAGATGTCACAGAGGACCCTGCGGCGTGGGCTAAACGCTGTGTCGATAAATTTGGAGCGGAGATGCTTACACTGAATCTAACAAGCATTGACCCCTCAAAAAAGAATACCTCACCGAGGAAAGCAGCAAAAACTGTTGAAGAGGTACTGCAAGCGGTGAACGTCCCACTCGCTATCGGAGGCTGCGGAGACCCAGAGAAAGACTTGGCGGTTTTTGAGAAAGTTACCGAAGTAGCCGAAGGCGAACGGCTGCTAATCAGCTCTGTAAGCCCATACATGGATGTCAAAAAAACGGCTGAGACGATCAAAAAATACGGCCACGTTGCACTTGCACTTACGGGGATGGATATAAACGAGGCGAGGGAGTTAAACCACCAGCTTTACGACATTCTGCCAAGGGAACAAATAGTAATGGACACTTCAACAGCGGCACTAGGCTATGGACTAGAATTTACATTTACTTTGATGGAGCGCGTACGTTTAGCTGCGTTGATGGGCGACTATGAGCTTCAACATCCCATGTCATCAGGGACAACGAACGCTTGGTTTGCCAAAGAAGCCTGGAAGAAGATGGCTCCCCAGTGGGAACCTCGTGAGCTCCGAGGTCCCATGTGGGAAACAATAACCGCGCTAACCGGTCTCCTAGCCGGCGTCGACTACTTTATGATGATGCATCCTACTGCCATCAAAACTGTTAAAGACGTTATCGAGAGGCTGATGAACAAAGAGGCTGATGAACCCGAGAAGATTGCTGATTGGACCACCACAAGAATTTGAAGAGGAGAATTGACTTGTCTGAGAGAGAAGTAAGAAGAATAAGCAAGGGGGAAATCAACCCCATCGATGTGTACAAATTGCTCCCAAGAACGAACTGTAAGGAATGTGGAGAAAAGAATTGTATGGCGTTTGCGACCAAGCTTGTGAGCAGAGATATTGCTCTAGAAAGGTGCACTCCACTTCTTGGTAAGGAATTTGAAGAGACTTACGCAATACTTTGGAAATGGCTGAAGCCGCCGGTTAAGGAAATAACAATTGGCACAGGCGATGGCGCAGTTAAAATCGGTGGCCAATTTGTGATGTACCGCCATGAACTCGCATACTTCAACCCGACGGCTATCGCTGTTGATGTCACAGACGAGTTGCCTGATGACGAACTTCTAAAACGGATTAAGGGAGTTGAAGGCTTCTCGTATAGCTATCTCGGCGAAGAATTAAAGCTCAATTTAATAGCGGTTCGATCTACGTCTGATGATCCTGCCAAGTTTGCGACGACGATCAAGAAAGTAACTGAAAACACAAACTTGCCATTGATTCTTTGTTCATTCAATCCAGACGTTCTTGAAGCTGGTTTAGCAATTGCATCAGGAAAAAGCCCCCTCATCTACGCTGCCAGTGAGAATAACTGGAAGGATATGGCTAGATTAGCGTTGATGTATAAATGTCCCCTCGCAGTCTTCGCTCCAAACGACCTCAAACTCCTTAGGTCCATGGCTGGGACTCTGATGGAACATGATGTGGAGAATTTTGTTTTAGATCCGGGCACTTTTCCAGATGAGGGGCTCGTAAACACCATTAGCAACTTCACAACGCTTCGTCGAATTTCGTGCAAGGAAGGAGACGAAGTTCTCGGTTTTCCTTTAATGGGCACTCCTATTGTAGCTTGGCTAGAACGAGAGAGGACACAGGAGGTCGCTGAATGGACGGAGACCTACATCGCCTCCATGTTAATCACTCGATACGCTGACCTTCTGATAATGCATAGCATGGATGGGTGGGCACTTTTGCCTTTAACCATACTTCGTAAAAACCTTTACACCGACCCGAGGAAACCGACGGCTGTTGATCCTGGTTTAAGGATTTTTGGAGAAGTGGATGAAAACTCACCGGTGATGTTTACGACCAACTTTGCCTTAACGTATTATGCGGTGGCATCTGAAATTGAATCCTCAGACATCAGCAATAAATGTTATCTACTAGTGATAGACACCGAGGGAATAGGCGTTCAAAGCGCGGTTGCACGTGCAAGGGCGGCGAGCAAGAATCGCGCTTTAACTGCCGACATGATCGCTCAAGCAATCAAAAAAAGTCGGATAGAAGAAAAAGTGAAGCACAGAAAACTGATCATACCCGGTATGGCAGCACAGCTCAGCGATGAAATCGAGGACCTAACTGGATGGAAAGTCTTAGTTGGACCCTCTAGCTCTTCGGGGTTACCCAGGTTCTTAGAAGAGCATTGGTATAGAAAAAAGGAAGATTAAAACACCTTCAACCTCCCTCACTTTCTCTTACTCGTTTTCTTAGAATTAAAAAAGCTGATGACTAGTTCCTTATTCTATTTGTTGTAGGCACTATTCACTTAAGCTGGAGTGGTGATATTCTTCTCGGCTGTCTTAATTATTTCCGTGAGTTTTTCCTTTACATTTGTATCCAAGGGTTCAGGTTTGTGGGTCTTCAATATTTCTTTAACTTTTTCTCTGGCTTTCTCCACAACGGATTTTGCTCCAGCCTCTTTCCAGGTTGGATAAGGTCTCGCGTCTGTCAACATGGGCACCCAAACTTTGCGGGAATGCAATAGTGTATGTTTCTCAGCGAGGAAGTGA
>Ga0315310_10001994_pt1 | contig 12851 bp, 12 predicted proteins | sample TDP5_MG_FD_203630 | JGI IMG/M metagenome (GOLD analysis project Ga0315310, IMG submission 203630) | Freshwater sediment microbial communities from Lake Towuti, South Sulawesi, Indonesia - TDP5 | ecosystem: Environmental > Aquatic > Freshwater > Lake > Sediment | place: Indonesia: South Sulawesi... | reverse complement strand
ACGAGCCTCTCAATCCCAACACCCCCCTCAAACTGACCATAGTGGGCACTCCGTACTTGCTCCCCAAACCACCGGCTAACGCCAGCATTACGGAACCTACAATGGAACCTATCAGAGCTACAGCAACGGCTTCAACCATAGACAAGCCTGGGATAAGCAAGCCTCCAGCTTGAAACACAAGCAGACCAACAGCCAAGCTAGACCATAGTACAAAGTAATCAACTGACTTCAGGATTCTCTTCTCGATCGGCACGGGTTCGGTTCCCCATTCAGGAGGCAGCTTAACCATTTTGTAGGATCACTCCGAGGAACACTAGAAGAACTAGGCCAATCGTAACCTTTTTTGGGGTAAATAGCCAGCACATCTGAGGCACGCGGACACTCCCTACGCCAGTATTATCTGGTTCAGGTTCTAAGGGTCGACGACCTGCACAGTCGTCCTCTCAGCCGGGTTATGCCCAGCTCCCCTAGATTCCGATAGGAAAAGGGCTTCAACTATATAACAGTAGTCATTCTACAGAGCGCGAACAAATCCGAGGAGCGGCGATCACTAACGCTGATATTCTATTAACTCTGCCGCTTGTTTTGCTGCCTCTTGTCCCATGAGAATTTCTATAATCTTTAGTCCGACATCTATCGAGGCTGAGACACCAGCCCCTGTTACCACTTTTCCCTCAACAACAACCCTTCTTCTAACAGGGACTGCCCTATACTTGGAAAGCCCCTCTAGGTTTGCATGATAGGTTGTTGCCTTCTTCCCCTGAAGGATTCCAGCCTTGGCCAGGATGAAGGCGCCAGTGCAGACCGAACACACAAGCTTTTCGCTTTCATAGGCTTTCTTAACCTCGTCTAAAAGATGTTGATTTTTGATAGTGCGTTGAACTCTTGGTCCGCCCGGCACGACTATGACATCATATTTTGCGAGGTCGGTAAGCTTTTCATCTGCCAAGATCGTTAAGCCATGAGCGCATTTGACTGGCCCTAGGTCAACAGAGACAGTTCGGTTCCTAAAACTCTCTTCTTTCGCCATGTGTTGAGTTGCCGCAAGTGCCTCCCAAACCCCCGCAAAATCGAGTTCCTCCACATCAGGAAATACGATGACTGCCACGTTGTATGTTTTCGACATGCCATTGTCCCTCCTTCAGCGCGATACAGAGATGCCGTAAGGCTTCACGCTGAGATGTTGAACTCCCTTTAGAATCCAAAAGCTGCTAGCGGGCTCGAGATTGAACTCTTGGCTCAATCAGCGTCCAAAGCCAGTCCACGAACTCTCTTAGATTCTTGGTTTGAATATAGACGTCGCCGGGTCCAGTTATCTGCGTCACTAGACCTTCACCGCCTAATAGCGTTTCTTTAAGCCCGCCAAACTTCGTGACCTTGTACTGGCAAGAATCGCTGAAGGCTACGAGGTGGAAGTTGTCCACTATCATGGTTTCACCAGTCTTCAGAGAGTGCTTGTCAATGGCGCCAAAGGTGTTGATAAACAGCATGCCCTTGCCACTGATCTTTATCATGAAGAGGCCCTGACCGAACAGGCCTTTTGTGAAGCCCTGCCATTGAACATCCAAGTTTACGTCCTGTGTAGAAGCGATGTATGCTGACTTCTGAACAATGTACCCTTGGTTTGGCGTGACTTCTAGAACTTCAATGTCGCCCACTGGTGCAGACACAAAGGCTGCTTCACCAGATCCCGAAGCTGCTGAGTAGTCGTTTACCCAGAAGGACTGTCTGCCTATGAGTTTCAAGCCAATTGAGCCGAGAAGACTTTTTTCTCGCATGCGGGTCTTGACTTCAACGTTGGGGTTCATGTATGTCATTGCGCCTGATTCAGCAGTTATTGTCTCGCCTTGGTTAAGTTTCACGACGAGCATGGAATAAGACGGTTTATATTTAATTTCATAATCCACTCTCTCTTCCTCCAAAACGCTTTGTCAGCAAGCTCTTGGATTCGTCTGCTTATAAGTCCTATGGATTGGTGCCATCATGCATTATGTTCTATCTGCTTTGAGCATATTACAGATGCTGAAATAACGACTTTAATTTTGCAAGACAATTTTGCCTTTAGAGATTCTACATGAAAGCCCAGAGAAGCGACGATTTTGCCTACTTTGGCAAAGAAACTGAAGCTCTTGAGCGAACCATCAATGGAAAAAAGAGCAAAGTCAGGTGGAACTGGGCTAATTTCAAGAGCACTAAAGGCTTCCCCATAGATGACAACCTTATCTCGTGGGTGATCGGGCAAGACCGAGCTTTACAGGAATGTTTCCTCTGCCTCGACGAGTGGGCTCACAAACTAAAGTGCCTTGAAGAGCAAAAATGGTACGAAGACTGGAAAGACCCCTTAGCAACCAAGCCAGCTGTCAAAACAAAGCTTAGCCCCGGACCCTACCTGCTTCTTTTGGGCGACCCGGGCACTGGCAAATCACTGATTGGGCGTGCATTGGCTGAAAAACTCACTCAGAACTACGAGGAAAACAACATCAAGCTGTTCGATGTGCTCTGCTGGAAGAACAGAGTTGTTCCAAGTGAACCCAAGATCTCTATTCACGAGGCAGGAAAAGGCAAGGAAGCCATAAAAAAAGAAAGACTGCATTCCGAAAAAAGGAAGTTTCTACTGTCAGCTGGCTTACGAATCATCCAGCTATTTCTCATAGGCTTCGGATTGACGCTTCTATTCGTGGGCTTGTACGGCCTTTATGAACTTTTCAACACGTGGGCAATCAACCCAGCAGTGGCCGACGGCATCACCCTGCAGGAATCATTTTCCTACAACTTCCTCGACTACTTTGCCAAAGCATTTCCATCACTTGTCCTCATTTTTGTTCCAGCGGGCTCCCTGCTTTTCTTCGGCATATTCATCTGGTGGTTTGGCAAAATCGGCGGCGGAGCCCTAAATCTAGGTGGCATAGGCGGAGCACAGCAAACAAACGTGCCCAAGCTGCTCGTGGACAACTCTTCCAAACATGCGCCTTTCGTTGATGCAACAGGCCACATGTCCTCTCAACTGTTCGGCGACATAGCATGGGACCCGTTTCAGACCGGCGGCATGGGCACACCAGAACATCAGAGGGTCACAGCAGGCGACGTGCACAGAGCCTCGTTAGGCATACTGTACATTGACGAGATCAAAAATCTAAATCCAATTGAAGCCGTAACCCTCCTAACAGTGCTGGAAGACGGACAGCTACCCATAACTACAAGAGGACACTTGCTAAGCAGCGGCACAGCGGCTATGGCAGTCTCAACTGAACCCATACCCTGCATGTGCTTCCTAGTTGGCGCCGGCAACTTCGACTCCATCGGTCAAATTCACCCCGCTCTCATGGACCGCATTTATGGTTATGGTAAAGTCGTGCGCATGAACAACGACATGCCGAACACAGTTGAAAACAGGCGCAAGTATGTGCAGTTCGTCGCTCAAGAAGTGCACAGATTCCACATGATTCCCTTCAGCCACGAAGCCTGCGAGGAGATAGTTGAAGAGGGCAGACGACGCAGCAACAAACGAGACGCGCTGTCAACCAAGTTCAGACCCTTGATCTCCATCATTAAGACTGCCTCCACACTAGCCATGAATGAGAACTTAGGGATAGTTGAACGCCGCCACGTTCAAGAAGCCACAGAGAACCACTGCAAAACCATACAGAGACAGATTCTCGAGCACCAACTCAGCGAACGCGGCAAACTGCTCGAAATAGAGCCTGATGGCAAGAAACTTGGACAAATCTATGGATTAGCCGTGGTCACAGATCCTTACAGTGGTGAAATGACAGGCAACGTGCTCTCTGTGAAAGCGCAGATGATTAAGCGAAGTCAAGTCAATCGAAACTATCCGTTGCAGGGCTACTACAAAGTTACGGGTGTGGCCAAGGGCAAGCACGACACATTGATTTCAGACAGCATAGACAAAGTGCGCAGCGTCATACTCCACAAATACGGCGTGGACATCGCACAAGACTATCTCACGCACATCGACTTCTCTCAGTCCTACGGAGTAGACGGACCATCCGCAGGCGTAACAATGGCCATACTACTCTGCTCGCTAATCGAAGGACGCCCGATTAGACAGGACGTCGCCGTCACGGGTGAAATCAACCTAGGCGTTGGCGAGCAAATCATGGTCACTGCAGTGGGCGGCTTATACGAGAAGATCAAATCGGCTGAGACCTGGGGCTTCAACAAAGTGGTTGTGCCGCAAAAGAACTTTGAATATTCCTTGGACATCCGAGACTATAAGATACAAGTTGTGCCTGCCAAAACCCTAGATGACTACCTCAAAGAATGCCTCATCTAAACCATACGTTCCCTATCTTTTGACGTAAACTCTTAAAGAGCGTTGAGAGCACAATCATTGTTGAAATGTTACCCGACTCTATCGTTGCAGGGATTTCGACAACTCTTCTGGCAGTATTCTGGGTAATCAACGTTCAAAATCTTGTGCGAGCAAGAACTGCCCCTCGACAACCCATAAAGCACTCGAGCATCAAAGCGTCGGAGACTCCTCATCTAGATTTGACGAGCTTTGGAACAATGGTCTTTTGGCTCGACTCGCTACTTTTCCCCTTCATTGCCTTCACAGGTTTTCTCCCATTCTTAAACGGGTTTCCTCTGAGGATTATTTTTCGCTACGATTCTATTGTGCAAGTTGTAGGATTGACTCTTTTGACAGGCGGTTACGCGCTGTTTATGTGGAGCGTCGTTGCAAGAGGCAGATACGCTGTTTCTTGGGACATGCGTGAAAACCACAAGCTAGTTACGTGGGGGCCTTACCGTTTTGTGAGACACCCCTCCTATTTAGCCTACTTCCTCATGTTCCCAGGTCTCTTGTTGTCATGGCTAAATCTTCTTGCTGTTCCCAGCTTGATCGCTGTGCCCGGATACTATTATGTAGTGGGAAATGAAGAGAAAATCCTAGTGGAAAGGTTCGGAGACGAGTACCGCAGCTACCAGGAGAAGACAGGACGATTTTTCCCACGGCTTAGAAGACCAAGACGATGAGCACACATAATTGTGGAAGACTTAAAAAGCGTGCAGCACACTAACAGAAACCAAAAATGGTAAAGGTGTGACGTTCATGACCGAAATCGTTTGCCGCCATCCCAAGGAATTGGTCATCTTAGAGTGCACACGCTATCCATCATTGGAGGCTCTTTCAAAAGTTGTTGCTGTCATCATAAGTGCGGGTGAATCCGTCATTCTCAAATGGGCCGAAGGCGTCGTGTTTTCTTACTCGCCTGTGTCACCCTCTACGGATTTCCTCTTAGACGAGTATGTCAAGGGGAGACTCTTCTGGTCAGACGTCGTCTACGCGTTCATGCCAGAGTACAGACAGGCCATACGCGTGGGCACATTGGACATCCCAGTCATCGACGTTTCCCCAAATCCACTATTGAGCGAAGCTGCAAGATGGATGAAAAAGCAAGCCTGATCGATGTCGATCTTCGGTTCAAATGACCTCATAAAAGACATTTTATGAAAGATAAGCAACCACCTACTATCCAAGCTTGTGAAATAAATGAGCAGCTTAACCAAAGAAGACTTCGCTATGCTGAAGAGAACTCCTAAAGAAATCCTACTGGATCTTCTACACATGCACATAAGAAACATCTGGAGGGTCGACGGCCTATACTTCACTGGCATCGAAGAAAGATTCGGCACCACGGCTGCATCTCAAATCGACACAGACTGCTGGAAGGTTCTGGGCAAATTGGAAGCCCGTGAACTCAGAAGCATTTTGGGCATCAAGAAAAACGACATCCAAGCGTTGATGCAAGCTTTGAGAAACACAAGCTGGTCGCTCTATCAGGAGGAGAAGCAGATTGAAGTATCACCGACCAGAGGAATCTACAGGGTCACAAAGTGCCGAGTGCAGGAAACAAGACTTCAGAAGACACTTGGAATTTTCCCATGCAAAAACGTTAGGTTCAGCTACCTAAAAAGTTTCACAGAAGAGTTCAATCCAAATATTGAAGCCAAATGCCAAGTTGCGCCGCCAGAGGCACGTCCAGAAGGTGTGTGGTGCCAATGGGAATTCACGCAGAAAAGAAAGGAATGACTACGGTTGGCTGCCGAGACCATACCCCTTGAAAAAGTGACTCGACTGTACCTGATCAAGCATCACCTTTTCAGAAAAGCCAAATCGAACCAGCTTCTGAAAGTTGTCGGCGACGTCTGCGGTCTCCACGCCCAAGCATCGACGACACCTTACCTTTCACTGTGGAGTAGAGTTGAGAATTTTAAGAATGACCTATTAGACCACGAGCTTTACAGAAACAGATCCCTAGTCAAGACTTGGTGCATGCGTGGAACACTTCACGTCATTCCAAGCCAAGATCTGCCGATTTACAATCAAGCCCTTAGAAGGATGTGGTTTGAACACCATGGACGGTTCATGCGCGCACCGGATTGGCCGTCAAGAGAAGAGAGAAAGAACTTCATTTACCCCAAAATTCGAGAAGCCTTAGCAGATAAGCCGCTTAAGCGGAAGGATCTCAATGCCAAAGTGCAGTCACTGCTCAGAGACGATTCAAAACACTACCAAAGACTGTTCTCTGGTTGGGGCGGCATACTGAAAGAAACAGCCTACGAGGGCCTAACCGTCCACGCCAAACCATGCGATAGAGAATCATGTTTCGCTAGACTTGACCAGTGGTTGCCCAACCTAGACCTACAAAGTGTGGACGAGCAGTCAGCTCAGAATAGACTTCTGATCAGATATCTGCGGGGATACGGTCCAGCTACTCAACAAGACTTCTGCCTGTGGAGCGGAATGATGGCAGGCGACGCAAAGAAAGCACTTGAAAACTCGTCTCACGTGCTAGAAAAGGTTGAAATAGAAGGAAAGAAAGGCCGCTTCCTACTGCTGAAAGAAGACCTTAAAACACTGGATTCCTTAGGCCTCGACGAAAAGGCGCCAACATGCCTACTGCCCAAATTCGACTCAATTCTTCTGGGGCACAGGGACAGAACACGTATCATAAAAAAAGAATACAAGAACCACGTTTTCAAGCCAATGGGGGGAGACATCGCTGCAACCGTGCTAATCAACGGTCAAGTCGTCGGAACTTGGAGACAGAAGAAAACAAAAGACGCTCTGACAATAACGATTAAACCGTTCGAGAAAATCCGAAAAGAAGACCTCAAGGAAGTTGAAGAAAAGGCGAAGGACTTAGGTAAACAGATGAGGATTAATGAAGTCAAACTATCCTTAGCTTCATAGCAAAATGTTAACATGATGGCTCACAAAAGAATTAAGATCCGCCAATTTGCTAACATCTAATCGTTGGCTCAAGCAATATGGACAAGAAACAGCCAGCGATCCTAGCTTATGATCTATCTAAAGAATATCAGATTGGGGATTCTATAGTTCAAGCCATAAGCAATGTGAATCTAGAAATCTTCGAAGGCGAATTCATCTGCATAGAGGGACCTTCTGGCGCAGGCAAAACCACCGTTCTGAACATTATCGGAGGGTTGGAGAGGCCTACTAGCGGAGACATCAGGGTTTTCGGATACGACCTCAATGGTTACGGCGAAGATTTTCTGGCGGTTTTCCGGTGCGTTCACGTGGGCTTTGTTTTCCAATCATACAACCTCATTTCGACACTTACGGCTGCAGAGAACATCGCATTCGCTCTTGAGTTAGCCGGTTTTTCTGATGAGCGCCTTATAGAACGTACGAGAAAACTGCTCGCAGATGTAGGTCTTTCTCATAGAGCGAACCATTTTCCATCGCAACTAAGTGGTGGTGAACAGCAACGGGTAGCCTTTGCAAGAGCTCTAGCTAATGACCCACCTCTGCTGCTCGTTGACGAGCCCACGGCAAATCTAGACGAGAAAACCGCGGTCGAAATTGTCAGGATCTTGGAGAAATTGAGACATGGAGGAAAAACCGTGGTCGTTGCTACGCACGATAAGGAAATCATTCGCCTGGGAGATCGAGTTTTTCACCTGAGGGATGGGAGACTCGCGGAATGAGCACAGTCGGGTTTGCCCTCAAGGATTTCAAGAGAAGAAAGGCTCAATCCACTTTAACCATCGTTGCTCTTGGTTCATGTGTTGCTGCAACAGTTTCCACGGTTCTTATCGCTCAGAATTTAGGCCTCTCGATTCCTCTGATTGCGGCTGGAAGGTTGGGCAGTGGCTTCGTTAGCGTTCTTTCCGACTTCGCCGCTGTGTTGATTTTTTTGAGTTTCTTGGCAGGAGCGGCGATGGCGTATTTCTTTGTGTCTGCAAACATGTCTGAAAGGACTAGTGACATTGGCATTATGAAGGGCATCGGATGCTTAACAGACCAAGTTTTTGGATATTTCGCTACGCAGCTTTCATTGATGGTTTTGATGAGTTGTGTTATAGGAACAATTATTGCAGTGTTTCTCACTTACTCTTTCATTCAGTTAAATGGGACTAATCTTCCGACATCGCATGTGTTCATCGATTCTTCGGCTGTTCTCATTTCTCTGATTGCGTTTGCGGCTGCCACTCATCTTTTGGGAATAATGCCCGTGGTGAAAGCAATTCAATCAAGGCCATCAGATGCGCTGTCTCCATATTACCTGCGTGGAGTGTCGTTCAGATCTGCTTCGTCTATAACCTCAAAGCTCGGACTCTCTTTCAGGGTGGCCTACAGAGAGTTCACGCGAAGAAAGCTAGCAACACTCTCGACAGTGATTTGCCTAGCGGTTGTTATAAGCATCTCAACAGTAGGCGTAGCCGGAACGGCCATTGCAAATCAGACTACCCAGAATTATCTCAGACGCGCTGTTGGAGAGAACGTTGTGGCAATAGGCCATCCAACCATCCTCTCGCAATGCTTGCTGTTTCTCAATCAATCACTTCAGCAAGAACAAAGGGCCAAGCTCAATTTTCTGGATTCAAAATTCCTCATCGCTGATTCAACAGTCTCGAAGCTCTCCAACATCACCGGAGTGGTTAAAGCAGACGCCCGACTCTTCTTAGAAACCACAGTCATTGAACAACAGCTTATCTTCGTCGTGGACTCGCGGTACATCACAGTGGGCGACCGCCGATCAGCCGACGCATTTGTTTTCGGTGTTGACTCAGAGCATCTAGTGAACAATTGGTTAATCGCTGGAAGAACATTAGAGAAGACAGATGAATACTCGATAGTTCTCGGAGACTCGTTAGCCTCAACGATACTTAGCTCTCCATTTGAGCAGAAGGTATCGGTCTTGGAAAGGGACTTCATTGTGGTTGGTGTGGCTCTTGACCCGCTAAACCTTGGATATGTCGCCTACCTGCCACTTAAAACCCTTTGCACAGCGATCAATCAGAACGGCACGAATATCTTGTTGCTAAAAGCCGATCCGGAGGTGCTCCAACAAGTGCTGGAAGAAATACAAATGATTCTTGAAGGGACCGGTCTGGAGTTTGCGGAGCTGAACCCCTACGTTGAAAGACATGCAGGCTTTCTTCAGTCTGTTTGGTCATCGTTCACTCTTCTCTCAATCTTCTTTCTAGCCACGGCGACACTCTGTCTCTTCACTTATATGACGCAGCGCACGGTTGAGCAGGAGCAGGAGTTTGGGATTATCAGGGCTTTGGGAGCTAAGCCCGGAAAAATCGTCAAAATAGTCTTGATTCAGACATTTCTGATTGCATTTGCCAGCGGAGCTGTCGGCATCCCCATTGGGCTTCTGATTCCACTCGTCTTTCTTATCCCCGAAGCAACAATATCCACTATTAGCCTCTTCACCATAGCTGCTTGGCCCATCCTGACAGTCTGTCTACTATCTTTGGCAAGCCTTTACCCAGCAATCAAAATAGCACACAAACCAATCTCCACCCTAGTATGTCACTAACAGCCCAAACGTAAACGACAGATGCAACGCACAAGGAGGGAGAATTCCCACTTGTAGCTTCGGAAGTATTATTTCTTAGATTTCGGTCAAGGTCTCTGCGTCTTACTTTTTCATTAAGCCATGCCCTAGTGCCTATCCTTTTTTTCTATACGCGAGTTGACCAGTTCGGTAGAACACGCGCAACTGTCCCTCACTTGGGTCGCCACATGGAGACACTAATTTAAAGTGGAGGGATTTGCCCAGTCCAGTGGTTTATCTATAATCGACTTTCGCGCTCGCTTACCCAGTATGATTTGACTACTCCCTGCTTATCCACAATATGTTCCTTCTTGAAAATGGGCGCCTCTTTCTTGTAACGCTCAACCGCTTTTTCGAGGACTGGAAACACGTTTTGACGGTGTCTTCCCGCAACAAGCACATAGACCAAGTCTTCGCCGAGTTCGAAATCTCCAGTGAAGTGGTGGATCTGCACGTCCACTATGCCCTTTTCAGATTTCAGGTCTCGGCAGATCGCCTCTAAAATCTGGCCCGCCTGTTCCTCATAGGCTTCCAGCTGGAGGCGTCTGACTGCCTCGCCCTTCTCGGTTTCGCCTCTGACTACGCCGATGAATGAAGCCAAGGCTCCAACCTTATTGAAGTCAGGTCCCTTCTTAACAGATTCGATTACGTCAATAAATTGAAGAGTTCCTTTAGGGTGCACTCCAGCATGTTTAACAACCATCGCAACCACGTGTTAAGCGTTTGCTATCGCACATATAAGGTCAACGACCAACCCGTTAATATCTGGTGAAAGCCCATCTACGTGTGGTCGCGGCTCTTTGCTGATGCTGTCTAATGCGCCAGCTTTAACAACACGTCTCAGCAGCTGCAGCTCACTCTGTTTATCGTGTTGATATGGCAAGTTCTTCAATAGGCTGAAGCATGCTGATATGCCGTATGCAGCCCAGTTTGACACACCGGCAACAACTAGAATGTCTGCTGCAGTTGCGGCTGCGATTCCGCCGTTGCATGGGCACCGACATCTGCCGCCGTACGGCACATGCTTCCGAACTGTGTCTAGGATGAAGCCGCATCCAAGTTCGTTTCCGCCGTCTCCAACTCCTATAGTCGCGATACCGTGTTTTTTTGCAGTTTCGAACAGGTAGTCGGTCTTTCCGACGACGCTGGATATGTTTAGGCCTCGCATGTTGTGATATTCGCGCCTGTGGTTCCAGCCGGGACGTTCTATGGCAACAACGGCACAAGGCCTGTGCTCCTTGAACAGTTGCTTTGCCTGTTCCCGCGCTTGCGTGTCATCAACCGAAATCGTCAGAGTTCTTATCTCTGGTTCAGCCGCTTTCACGATGCCCAAGCATAGGTCATCTGTGACTACGACTGGCTCAAGTTCAGCGGCTTGAAGTGTGTGAGCCAAGACCGCGGCTCCTAGTGGACCATCGGTTTCTGCGATGTTTAATGGTGAAATGGGAAAGCCCGTGATGATAAAGACGGAATCTCGCTTTCTGATTGCTTTTGCTATTTTCTGGGCTGCGGCTAGGCATAAGGGACCCCCTACAATTCTGAAAGCTGAATCATAGAGTCGGCGGACCACTCGCCTGGCAGGTAGATCTGTTGAGACTGCCTGATCTATCATGTAGGCTTTTTGTTCAACTTTCATGCTAGACCAGCAGCTCTGGAACTAAGCTTTTTCAAAGGTACTTTCTCATATCCTCAACCGCTGCTGATGGGATTGGCAAATCTTTCATCGTGAGGAGACCAGGTGGCGCGTTAATAACTTTGGATATGGAATTGACTATGACGGCTACTGTGGCGTGGTCGCCGTGGACGCAGGGTGAAATCTTCTGACGTATAGGCGGGATGCCGTCGATGGTTATGGCGTCGTATTCCTGTTCAGCGCCTATGTATGCTTGAAAATCCAAAGTTATCACATCTTTTCGTTTTATAATACCTTGTGCAGTCTGTTTCAAGCCGGCGGCTTGTCCTTTCTGGACTCTTATGGCTTCGCTTGCTACTGGCCTCTGAGCAATCATTGGTTCAACAGGGTTGACCTTTATCTCGTCAAGTTCCCATTTTAGTGCCGATGCAATCATGCCGATTGATTGTTCGAGGCCAACGTGGCCGGTGATTTCTTTTGCGGTCATTTTCTTTTTGAATTCGTAGACAGAGAGTCCTGCGCCGATCTTTTTCTGAAATGGAACTCTTCTTGTGGCGGCGTTCATTACCCTTTCAATCTTTACTTTGTCGATTCTTTGACAGGCTCCTGTGAGCGTTATCACAAGCGTGTCCATTAGGAAGCCTGGATTTATGCCCGTGCCTAAAAAGGTGACACCGTGTTTTAGGCCCAGTGCGTTGAGTTTTTGCGCGAGTTGAGGTTCTGAAATGTATGGGTAGGACAATTCCTCGCAGGTTGTTACCACATTCGCTCCATACTGTGCCAGTGGTGCCAGCTGAGTGTAAACGTCTTTGAGGTAGGAGCTTGTGGCGTGTACAACGACGTCACAATCGGCCTTCAACATGACTTTCTCAACGTTATCGGTTATGGTTATGCCTAGTTTCTTGTTCAATTCAAGCACGTGGCCCAAGTCTTTGCCGACGATGTTTTTGTTAGCGTCGATAGCGCCTACTATTTGGACGCCTTTTTTTTCTAGTAGGAATTTTGCTATGCGGCTTCCAACTGCTCCTATGCCGTAGCAGACTACCCGAATCTTTTCCAATGTTGGTTCCTCAGATGGTTTGCTCTATGTTTGTTTCGATGGGCAAATATGGGTTACTACGACCATTAAGCACGGCGAAAGGAAAATAGTTGATAAGCGCCGCGATTGGCGGCTTCGTCATGCCTGAAGACGCTTACAGTATACCTAGTTTAATGGCTACGTCTGCTGCCTTGAAGTCTGGGGTCAGTTTGACAAAGGCTTTTTTGTCGCCTTTGGGTGTTATCGTTACGGTTACTTTTTCTACACGCACTTCGTAGAGTTCTTCCACTGCTCTTCTGACGTCGTTCCTCGTTGCCTTTAGGTTTACGACGAAGACGAG
>Ga0315310_10001993_pt1 | contig 12852 bp, 15 predicted proteins | sample TDP5_MG_FD_203630 | JGI IMG/M metagenome (GOLD analysis project Ga0315310, IMG submission 203630) | Freshwater sediment microbial communities from Lake Towuti, South Sulawesi, Indonesia - TDP5 | ecosystem: Environmental > Aquatic > Freshwater > Lake > Sediment | place: Indonesia: South Sulawesi... | reverse complement strand
AAGAGATAACTGACGGCAATAGGCGATTTCCTTTGGATCGTCAGTCATGACTGTGACCTTTGAAGGCTTACACAGGTCGACGTATTTCTCAACAAGCTTCATAACGTGAGGGTTGTTAAGGGCCTTCAGTTTGGCAAAATCGTCTCTGCTCAAAATGCTGTCTAGTTTTGGCATGATTTATCGCAATATCCATCTAAAGACTCTTTTTTAATAGTTTCGGGTTCTGTCGGGGTCGAAGCTGTCCTATCACGTCTTTCCTGCAAGCCCCGCGATCTTGTGGAATTATCTCGAGAATGCTGATGTTGGATTCTGTTTGCAAACGAGATGCTTATCTACGAGGCTTCGCATTACGTATTGTGATGTTTTTAATGGGCGAGAATGTGGCCCAGAAGATTCGTAAACCGAGAGTCTTCGAAAACGTTGAGTGCAGAAGCTGTTCGAGGAAGAGGAGCTACTACTGCTGGAAACAGTGTCCTTTCAATTCGTGGAGAGTGAGGCAAATAGAATAGCTTTGGGGTCGTCCCGACGCCTAGCAAGAGTAAATCAAAGTTCGACGTAATCTTTAATTTTTGCGAGTTCGTATATAATTGAGAAAAAGAGGTACTGTTTCAAGAATGTCTAAACGCGATAGCTTGGAAAATCGTGCGCTCAAAGTCGTCTTGGAAGGAGAAGAGCAAGGGATTCTCCAGAGTGATCTATGGAGAGCCTTAGGCGCAAGCAGCCGCGAAGGCTCAAGGCTCGCCTTGAAGCTGGAAAAGAAGAAGCTAGTTAGAAGGGAAAGGGAGCTTCTTGATGGCCGATGGACGTATAGGCTGTTTCCGACGAGGCGTCCGGCGACAGTGGACTCTGTCTTAGGAGTTCCATGTACTACGTGCGCGGTCGTAGTCAAATGTTGTCGTGGCGGCGAGACTTCTCCCGAAGCCTGCGAGAAGATGGAGCTTTGGCTCCTAGAGACGGTGGGCGGTGGAGAACCCGCTAAGGAAGATTAGTTTTGCCAAAGAGATGGCTCAGGGAACGAGAGAGAGACCCGTACCATCGCCTCGCGAAGGAGGAGGGTTATAGAAGCAGAGCAGCCTACAAGCTTCTTCAAGCAGCAAATAAGCATGGGCTTCTCAGAGGGGGCGATGTGGTCGTTGACTTGGGCGCTGCTCCGGGCGGATGGACGCAAGCAACGAGAACCATAGTTGGAGAGGAAGGTTACGTCCTTGCGGTAGATATCAAGCCGATGCAGCCGTTTGGTTTCCCCAACGTTAAGACTATGATTGCTGATATATCTGATCCGAAAACTCTCGACAGGATCATGGAAGGTCTTCCCAGGAATCCGGATGTCATGCTATCCGATGCTTCTCCGAATCTCAGCGGCGTGTGGGAAGTGGATCATGCGCGTCAAATCGATTTAGCTACCGCGTCGCTTGCGATGGCGATCAAGTCCCTCAGGTCAGGCGGCAACTTTTTTGTGAAGGTCTTTCATGGCGACCTCCTCAAAGGCTTCATAGACGAGGTCAAAAAGAACTTTGAGTCTGTGAAGATCGTGAAGCCCATGGCCAGCAGGTCCAAGAGTTCCGAAGTCTACATATTAGCCAAATCATTCCGCGTTGCACAGCGCTCACGATGATCACATAAGATAGGTGTGCCTAAGGTCTATGATGTTCAAGGCGACCAAGATGGTTACTCTCAGATTTTATGGCGGGGTGAATGAAATTGGCGGGAATCGTATTTTCGTTGAGGATAAAGACACCAGAATCTTTCTCGATTTTGGCATGAGTTTCTCAAAATGCGGGAAATTTTTTGAGGAATATCTTAAACCCCGATTTTCCGGCACAGGCATCAAAGACCTTTTGGCACTGAAACTGTTGCCTGATATTGATGGAATCTACAGAGCAGATCTTCTTAGATTGATAGGAAAAACTCTGCATCAACGGCCTCTCGTAGACGGAGTATTCCTCTCGCACATTCACCAAGATCACTCAGCTTATGTTTCACTCTTGGATGAAAAGATTCCCGTTTCATGTTCTGAGATAACTAAGTGTTACGCCAAAGCGGTGCAAGGATCAGGACACAGAACCTTGGAGACAGAGCTATGTAATTTTAAGAAGCGTCCTATAATCGACAAGTCGCCACCAATTGACAGGCCTTTCAATTCGCTGGAAAGCGAGAAACCATTCAAACTCGATTCGATTGAAATAACGCCTTTTAATGTAGACCATTCAGTGCCTGGAGCAATGGCATTTCTGATTCGTACATCTGACAAAACCATTGTTTACACAGGTGATTTGCGACTTCACGGGGCTCATAGAAACCTTACTCAAAGATTCGTTGAGAAGGTTGCCGAGGAGGATGTACACACTCTGCTTTGTGAAGGAACTAGAATTGGCGAAGGCGAAAGCCGTTCGGAAAGCGATGTCGCTGAAAACTCAAACAAGGTCGTTTCTCAATGCAAACAGCTAGTCATAGCTGATTTTGCCTACAAAGATCTCGATCGATTCCTAACCTTTTACAACATTGCAAAAGACAATGATAGAAAAATTGCGATTTCAAAGAAACACGCATATTTGCTTAATGAATTGCAGAAAGTTCCGGAAATAAGGGGCGTCCCTAGAATCGGCGACGAAAACATCCTCATCTACATCGACAAAAAGAAAACTGGTCGTTACGATGACTCTGATTATGAGTATTGGGAGAAGAACTTCTTAGACTTGCCTAATGCTGTGACGGCGGATTGGATACGCGCCAACCAAGACAAGGTTGTAGCTTGTTTGACATTCTTCGATATGAGTGAGTTGATTGATATTGTTCCCAGTGCGGGGAGTATATATATTGACTCGTCCTCGGAGCCGCACAATGAGGAACAGGTGATCGATGAGAAGCGACTGAATTGCTGGCTGGATTTCTTCAATCTTGCAAAATACCATTTTCACGCTTCGGGCCACGCAAGCGGCGTGGAAATACAGAAAATAATCGAAACAATCGATCCTAAAGAAGTAGTTCCCATTCATACTGAAATGCCAGAAGCATTCCAAGAAATGCATGGCAACGTAAGGATTCCAAACCTAGAACAATTCTGATCGTTTCGGTTCGAGAATTAGGCCTTGGATAGCTATAACCAGATTAAGTACTAATCTTAAAGAGGCGTGGGAGCGCGTGAGGAAAGGGTAGAACCAGGCTTTTTTTTCGGAACCTTTTTAGCCTTCCCTTCCATCATCAGAGTTGAGGTCTAGGTTAATGGGCAAGGCTTTTAGGCTGGAAGATGTGGCTAAGGGGAGGAGGCGGCTTTTCAGAGAGGCGCTCAGGGATCTGAGTCCAGACATTAGGGACGCGGTGAGGCGTGTGTTCGAGTCTTGGCAAGGGGTTGAGTCTGAGAGGCAGCTTGTCAAGTTGCTTGGTGAGGAGGAGGCGAATCGTCTCCTCAAGAGGGTTGGGCCGGTTTAAACCGGTGAACATTCCTTCCATGATGCGCCGATCTTGCTGCCTAGTGGCGGTCAAAGTAGATGTTCTTGCCTGTGGCAGAGAGCGGTATCCCGATGATCACGTCTGCGTCCATGAGTTTCACCGCCTTCGCCGCTGCTCCTATCGTGTACATCAGTCTGTTGTCTATGTTCAGTTCGCTTGCCTGTTTAGCTGCTGAACCGAGAGCTATCCCCAGATCCATCGCCTCGAGAACGCATATGGGGCCTGTGAAGTCTTCTCCCGTCTTCTTTTCAGCCTTTATGAAGTCAGCGCAGCCAGCGTTGCCGCAGGCACCGCAGTTCATCGGGTTCTCGGGCCTCTTCGGAACCGTGCCTTTCACGCCAATCAGGAGTATCGTTGACGTTTTTCTGACGTTCTCAGCGTCTCGAAGAAAGGTTGCTGCGAGGTTCTTCTTTTGCGTAGCCTTCTGCTCCATCGCCTTGGCGATAATTTCTTTCTCCTTGCCTGTAACTATCATTGTAAGCGTGCGGTCCACTCCGCGAGCCTTAGGCGCAGTTCTGGCACTTGCGGCCATCAGCTTCGCCGCTATGAGGACAGCGTCTTCTTCAGCTTCGCTACTCTTTATTATCGTCATGTTCGTAACCAACTTTTGTTTAGCGTGTCTTCTAGGTTAATACGTTTTTGATCTTTTGTAGAAAGTGAGTTAGTCTTGTCCTACGAACCTCGACGTTTGGATCTCGTCGTAGCCTTTCATTGCAGTCGATGAGAGTTTGTGGAATATGATCTGTACGATCTTGGTTCCCGGGTGAAGCTTCACGGGGGAAGTGTTTTGGCAGAAGACCTCCAAGACCATAGGCACTGGTTTGGATAAGCCGGATCCGGGGTTCACGAGACCGGCTGCAAGTACGACTATGCCGAGCCTCGCTATGCTGCTTTTTCCTTGCAATGTGGCTGCTATGTCCTTTGGTATGGCGATCTTTTCCACGGTTTTGGCTAGGATGAATTGGCCTGGCTTCAGTTCGAAGGGTTCGCCCTCGGTATCCACTACGCGTGTTTCTTCCCTGAGACGAGAGCTTTTGGAATCTATGGTCTTTCCTCTCTTGAAGAGGGTGAATTGGCTTGAAAGCGTCAGGTCTACAGAGCAGGGGTTGAGGTTCTCGTTTTTGAAGGGAATTATCCTTATCCGTCCGTCCTCAACAGCTTTCAAAATGTCCGAGTCAGATAGTATCGTTTCCTCTCACCTAGGTGCCTTTTATGCAAGAGAATGTCTCCTTAGGATATAAGAGCGAGTGTGGAAGGTACTTCACTCGTGCCCATTGGAGTTCTCTTAGCCTCTTACTGATTATTCTGTCATGATGATACCACGGCTCACCGCGCGATATGCTCTGGAGGCCTCTGATCAGTCTTGCGCTGTTTGTCAGATGGCAGAAGATAGTTCCGGTCTCCCACTTGTTACCGTTGAAGAGCCGGCTCTGCCTAGAGGAGAAGTCGCCGGGCTGGTCGCTTCCGGGCACAAAATCGGGCAGAAAGTCTTGCAAGACCTCGTACGGCACTGTGCTTGAGAGCTTACTCGGCTCCCTGAACCTCTCCCAATACGAGAAATCCAAGCCGTAAAGAGTCATATCGTACTTGTTGTGAGCCAGTTCCATCACGTCTTCCATGGCGAAGGCGATGAGGCTGAAGTCGTTTTCTTCAGCCGTTTCTTTCAAAAGCTGTAGCGCGTCTCTGGCGATGAAGCCGTAGAGTATGACCTTCTCTATCTTGGAGCCGACCTTCTCTGCCTCTTCCAAGGCCTCTCTGAGAGCCTTCTCGCTGGACGCACCAGTCGCTTCTGTGTCCGGCTTTATGAGGGTGATGCTTGTGTTCGAGGGAAACTCTCTGAAGTCTTCATGTACAACTTCCAGCCTCCTTGAGTGATCACCATGGTCCCTGTATGAGGGTATGGTGTAACGAGGCCTGATCCAGACTTGTCTGAGGCGGTTCTTTGGATTAAGGTTCTCGAAAGCTCTATGAAGTTCATAACCGGGAGCTGCTCTCAAGATGTGCTCCATAACAATAGATTCTTCTTTCGAGACGTTGAGTAAGCCATTCATGGCTTTCGTGGCTTCCAAAGCAGCCTCGAAGCAGACGGACTCAAGGGCTTTTCCTACGATATGTGGTTTGCATGCCACATCTCTTCCGCTAGGAGTATCGATTATGTACAGGTCGTCTATTAGTTCGGGTCGCTTCACTTTGTAGAGTCGCGTAGTATCTTTTAACCCTGAAACTTTCATGAGTTCAGGCGAGTCCACATCAATTTTGAAAACGTCGATAATTTCGTCTGCGTCGATTTTTGGTGTTTCCTCTGTTTCGAGGTCTGGCGTGGCTGAAGCCCAATTTCAGATTCTGCTTAACACGTAGATAAGATTTACATCTCGCGGACCAATCTGTATGGGTAGGCAATAGTGCACGGTTCTTATGAGAGAATTTGAAATAGGAGAGTTTGGAAAGAAGAAGCTTGGAGACCTTGTGGTTTGGCTGATAAAGAGCTAGATACGAACGCGGACAGACCAGAGGAAACTGAGGATGAAGTTCTGAAAAAAGTTGAGAAAAGGAAAAAGGCGAGGCTAAGAACTAGAGGGCCGTACAGAAAAGCAAACGTTCTGCACTAGTGCACCCGGATCGAGCTTAGGTAGATGGTGAGAATAGCGTTTCATTCGACGGTGTGTTCGGGTATCGCTATCGCTGTTTGAGTTCGCGTAACTCCCTCGACGGCGTGGCAGTTGTTTATGATCTTACCCAGCGTTTCCATCGTGTCGAACTCTACGTAGGCGATGACGTCGTATGCTCCCGTGACGGCGTGGGCTTTTTTGACACCTTTGACCTTCAGAAGCGCTTCGGCCACCTTCCATAACGCCCCAGCCTTTGTGTTGATCAATATGTATGCTTGCAATATGTCACCTGGAATATTACTTGAGGCACGGTTACTTAAATCATCGTTGCGCCTTTTCTGCCGTCTGCTTTGTCTCAGCAGCTCCTAGAACAGCCTCTTTGACGATTTTTGCCGACGCATCGGTCTTGACGCCTCTGGAATTGAAGTGTGTAGGAACAGCTCGATATCCTAGATTCAGAAGCCTCTGAATTACATCGGACTTCGATGGCGCTGGAGACCCCAGTTTATCGCTTATTCTGTCTACGACGAAGTATGTGGGCGGGGCACATACCTCAACTGACGCCATGTTTAGAAGCCGGGTCAGGCGCTTATCCCTGCCGATCCCTTGCCCGGCGGCCTTGAGCATGTTGCTCAGAAATCTTCCGCTGAGGATTTTTCCAAGCCACAGGGGTCCAGCTACGCTGAGATTTCTTCCGCATTCTTTGCATTTGTTATCTAGCATTGCAGCGATGCCGTGGACAGGTTCCCTGTGGAGGCAGTGGAAACAGTGCAGAATGTAACCCATCTCCTCAACGCTCTTATTGGCCTCCTCGGCCCCCCGTCGTAACTGGGCGTAGACACGGATGTAGTGGTCTGTGCTGTGGCTGAAGAGGATCTTGACTCCAAAATCGTGTTTAGCCGACTGTAGGACTAGGCTGCCCGTCAGTAGCCTGACCGCAAGCTCATGGCAATATTCCGTCCTCAACGGTCTTCCCGAGTATTTCCTTATACAAGCTGCAGGATGTACGCCGCATAGGGGTGCCATGTCCGTAGCGGTCAACGCGATCAGGCCACGGTCTCGCACGGCCCTAACCGCGGAGTCTATGAATGGAGCCGGCGAACCGAAGGGGTCGATGTCCACGAAGTCAAACCTCTCCTTGGGTGATGAGTGGAAGCTTAGGAATGAGTTTGCGTCCATGGCCTCCACGTAGACCTTTCCCCGCAAACGGTTTTTGCTGACGTTGAGCTTCGCCAGCTTCACCGCCTCTGGGTTCAGGTCATTGACGACGACTTTCTCAATGTTTTCAACTTCAGCGGCGAATCTCAGTCCTCTCACTCCGCAGCCGGTCATCGGTTCGGCGATCGAGAGCTTTCGATCGGCGACCTCTTGGAAAGTCTTTAGGATGATTACGGCGATGTCTCGGTTCAGCTTCATGCGTGGGTTGTAGAAGACTGGCGCCTTGGACGGGGCTTTTTCTTTGATGCCTAGCCTCGGAACCAGGGCTTTGACCGCGCCTTCTTTTACAGTCTCCGTGGGAAACGTTGGCTTCAAGCCTTTAGCCTCTCAACTTCCTTCGCAATTACCTCAACGATGGCGTTGTGTAAGCTTTCTCGGTTTTGAGGCGTCACCTCGTAGACCGTCGCATTCTTTCTGCCCTTTATGCGATTGATGAGAGGATCCTGTAGCCTATGGTGTAGGATGCCCAGAACTGGCTTTGGTCCCTCGACCGCACGTATGACGGCTTCGCGGAAGCTTCTGCTATGTAATTCCATGGGTCCGACCTCATCTACCACGATGTAATCCGTCTCTTCCATAGCCCTGATTATGGCTCCGGCTCCTACTTCTGAAAGGTCGTGTAGGTTTACTGTGTAGCGGCCAACCCGCGGCCCATCAGGTTGATTGACATGGGCTAAGATTCCTTTTCGTCCTGTTTTGAGGTCTATGACTTGGAAACCGATCCGCGTCGCATCCACTCGGATCTCTGGGCAATAGACGCCTCCCGCCTCGTATCCGAGTTCGGTTAAAGCTTGCATAGTTCTCTGAACGACGGTCGTTTTGCCTATGCCAGGTCTGCCAGTTACGAAGATGTTCAAAGCTCCACTGGAGAATGATTGTTTCAGTTCTTATTTAAAATGGCGATTCGTCAGGTAAAATTTATAATTCTTATAACGATACCAACTCTCATGGTTTCTGAAGACATTATCAAAAACTTACAAAAACATGCTGTTGAAAAAGGAGCAAATTCGACTAAAGTCATTGCTGTAAAAGATGTTTTTGTTGAGGACTGGGTGAGACAAAAGTGTGAATATGGTTGTAATGGATACGCGAGACATTTTACATGTCCTCCATACTCACCAACTCCGGAAGAAACCAGGAGCAGAATGCGGGGCTATAACAAAGCACTGTTAGTTGAGTTCGCCGAGAAAGAAGAGACGGAAGGCCGACGAACAGTCAACGAGGTTATGTTTGAGCTGGAAAGAGAAGCTTTTCTGAACGGTCTACACAAGGCTTTCTCTTACGGCGCTGGACCATGTGACATTTGCGAAACTTGTCCAGCGGAAGAAGTTGAAAACCCAAGCAAGTATAGCAAAAGAGAATGTAAGAATCAGGAAGAAGCGAGGCCAGCGATGGAAGCTTGTGGGATAGATGTCTTTCAAACGGCAAGAAAGGCTGGATATGAGATTCATTGCGTTAAAGAAAACGAGCCCCACAAGAATTTTGGGCTTCTACTGTTGGAATAATTGGAAGTGGAACTAGCTGGTGATCTCCACTAAAAGGATAATCAGCGATTATTCTCAAGTTTTCTATTAGGCCCAGTCTTCATAAAGTGGGTCGGTGTGATAAATGAGTTTACCCAACGGCTAGTTCCTTTCCCAACCCTTCACTTGGATACGCGAATATGCGGCTTTTTTCGCTTGGGAAGCTGACGGTGACGTTGTCGCCTGTTTTAAACCACTCCTCTGTGAGAGATGGGCGTTCTACCACAACGATTTCTTTGTTTTCCAGCCTCACCTCGTATCGAATGTTTGTTCCCTCATAAATTAGTCTTTCAACTACACCTAACAATGAATTGTGTCTATTCGTGTGTCCTTTTTCGATTGTGAAGATCTCGGGTCGGACTGCCAAGACCACTCGTTCGCCCACTTTCTTCAACGTGCTTGAGCTGGAGACAGTTAGTCCTCCGCTTAGCTCAATTTGGACTTTGTCGTCGTCTGTTTTAGCCACAGAGCCTTCCAGAAAGTTGTTCTGGCCGATGAAGTTTGCCACGAAGATGTGTTCTGGGTTGTTGTATAGTTCCTGTGGCGTTCCAACCTGCAGGATCATGCCTTTCCTCATGACCGCGATTCTGTCTGAGATAGCCATGGCCTCGCCTTGATCGTGTGTGACGTGGATGGCTGTTAAGCCTAGGTCCTTGACCAGTTTATGAAGGTCGTATCTTAACTCAAACCGGATCTTAGCGTCTAGTGCACCCAGGGGCTCGTCGAGGAGAAGGAGTTTGGCGCCAGCGGTCAAAGCCCTTCCTAGAGCGACGCGTTGCATCATGCCACCGCTCAGTTCGTGCGGGAAAGCGTCTAGTCTCTCGTCGAGTCTCACCATTCTCAGCATTTCGTCGCCGACTTTTTCGCTCTTCGTCTCTTCCCAACCCTTTACTCTGGGTCCATACATGACGTTGTCCCAGACATCCATGTGGGGGAAGAGGGCATAGGTTTGAAATACGAATCCTATGCCTCGGTCTTCGGGCGGGACCTTATTCACCAAATTGTTGTCAATGTAGATCTCCCCTTCATCCGGCTCAACCAAGCCAGCAATAATCCTAAGAAGGGTTGTTTTTCCACAGCCGCTTGGACCGATGAGAGAGAAATATTCCTTGTCTTGGACTTGGAGGCTAACATTGTCAACCGCCACGATCTTCCCGAACCTCTTCGAAATGTTGACTATCTTGATTTCCGGCAACGTGTGTAGCCTCCGCTGACTTGATTATGGGTGTTCGTAGTGAATTGCTATATTAAGCATATCAATACCGTCCTCCAACCACGAGTCTCAAGACCAAGAGGATGACGAAGGAGAGCAGTACGAGGAAGCCGGCTCCCAAGGCAATGTCCATAGGTGATGCGGGCACCGTGTGCTTAACCCAGTCAACGAGCAGTACCGGAACCGTCTTCATCGTTGATACGACGGCGAGGGTTGCGCCTGTCTCGTCAACGCTTCTGGCGAACATCATTATTGTTCCTGCGAAGAGGGAGTATTTTGTCAAAGGTAGAATAAGCGTTCTGAACACGGCAAACGGTCTGGCGCCTAGGGTTTTCGACGCTTCTTCAAGATCTATGCCCACTCGCTCTATCGCCCCGACCATCGTGCGAACAAAGTAGGGATATGTTATGGACAGATGCGCAAAAATGATTAGCGCGACCTCGGGCATGAACGCAAAGTTGCTCCAGAAGATCTTCATCGAAGCACCCAACGCGATGGACGGAACAATCATCGGGACGTTAGATAAAACGTCCAGAGTCGTCGAAGCGGTTGCGCCCCATCGCTTTCTTGCTATCAGAATGGCCATCGGCAAACTTGCCAAGGCGTTTAACACGGTGACTGCCGCGGCCACTAAATATGAGAGGAGGAGGCTTTGCCAGTATCCTTGCCAGACTCCAACGCCAGCAACAGCTTGGTTTAAGGTGCCGCCTGCTATTGCGCTGAAAACTGGGAAAACAATGAATAGGGATGGAGTGAGAACGAGGGCCAAGAACACGAACATTGTTATAGAGTCTCTGAATGTCTTCACTCTCGAGTCGCTGAGCTTTCTCTCCGCGGATGGCCAAACTTTCTTTACAGGAATCTTTAGCCTCGGTCCAAGTAGTCTAATACCCAGATAAATCAGGCAAGCGGTCAGTATCAATACGAAGCTTACGAAGACCATGGGGCCTTCTTGACCGAGGTCTCGAGTATTCTTGATGAAGACTACGCCGCTTTCAAAGGCGCCCGCCACAATCACCGTTGCACCCGTTTCGGAGAGCGACCTAGCAAAGGCGAAGATGAATGCAGCTATCAGACTTGACTTTAGAATGGACAGTGTTACGGTTCTATCGGCGGTTACCGGTGCAGCGCCTAGGGTTCTGGCCGCTTCCTCATAAACTATCTTGTAGTCGAGAAGCGCACCTACCAAGACTCTGACCACGGCGGGATAGGAGAAGGCAAAGTGGAGTAGAACAATCAGAACCCAGCCAGGTGACACGAGCGGATTGCCGCCAAAGATTTGTGAGACACCTCCGGCTCCACTCCAGAATAGCAATAATGAATAGCCTAGAGTTACGGTGGGGACGATGAAGGGTAGATCAGCAAGCGTGTCAATTACGCTGAGCCATTTCGATCTTCCCCTAGCAATGAACCAGGCCAGGGGCAAACCTGCAACTAGGTCTAGAAAAGAGACCAAGAAGGCGATCGCAAATGAAGCATAAATTGCTGACGACGCTCTTGACATCAAGCTGGAGCTCTGGAAGACTTCGCCTATGGCACCCCATTTAAGAGCTACACCCAGGATTGGTGGAACGAGGATTATCCCGAGAAAGAAGGCCACGGAACCAGCGTAGATTAGATGCCGAACGAGCGGCTTAGACGAGGTTTTGTCAAGATACCTTAATGCGCTAGAGCCAGACAACAGTCTTCCTCGCCTCTTTCTCATGTTATTAGTGTTCGTGTGACGCGTGGCCACTTGGCCTTCTTACATGGACGCGCCCTCTACCTTCGTTTATAGATAGTTTCTATGAAGTCTTTGGTACCTCTCCTTTAGCTTTATTGTAGTGTCTGCTGTTAGTAACCTATCAGTTATTTGTAGGGCGCATTGGTATCTAGCGGAGTATTTTTGTCAGCCTGAAAGCTGATTTCCCCGTGGCACTTTTCGTGCGCAACGCAGACCGCGGTACCACTCACTCTGACCTACTCACGATATAGGTAACGACGACCGCTACGGCGGACTCGATGAGGATCAAATAGTCATAGGAGTTTAAACCAGGTTCGAAGAAAACGATTTTCAGCAAGAAATACCAAGTGATGAAGCTTACAAGTATTAGGATGACATAAGCCAAACGGTCTTCCTTCATATGCGCGGCCTCTCACGACCGATTTCAGTCATTGAGTTTTGGATTAGTAATGTATTGACAGAAGATATTAGCTCGATCTAACCGAAAAATACTTGCCAAGATTTATTGGATAAATGTTTTGGAGAAGCTGTCTAAAGAAGGAAAAAAAGAGCGGGAAAGAATTGGAACGAAAGTTCATTTAGAACCCATTATGCCGTCGATCGATCGTAACTATTATTCTTTCGATTAAAAGCTACTGATTCCACGTCGCGCGCTCTAGATGAGGTTTTCAACCTCACCCTTCCTCAATTCATTAGCTAGCTCATTCATCACTTTCTTCAGTTTTGGACTTAGCTTGACTGGATATCTGGGCGCATTCTTGAGTTTCTTGTATTTCTCAGGAAGTTTGGAAAGGTTTTCTAAAGCTTTTTTCCTAATCGCCTTGAGCGGGATCGGATTGTAGGTTATCTTGCCTTTCCACATCACTTTGACCAGTAGTGGTTCGCCTTCAACTTTTTCATCATCTAGGGCGATGATGTCCTCAAGGAAATTACCTGAGTTGTCTCTGACTCTAAACACCTGTTTTCTTCTAGGAAGAGTGATCTTGCCTTTGCTGAGCTTCATTGCAGGGACAGATTTGCCTGCCTTATCCGTTCTTTCACATAATTTGTAGATGATATCAACGTAAGGCTTGTCTTCGGAAGTACTCATTCTGGTTCCTACGCCGAAGGAGTCTA
>Ga0315310_10001992_pt1 | contig 12854 bp, 12 predicted proteins | sample TDP5_MG_FD_203630 | JGI IMG/M metagenome (GOLD analysis project Ga0315310, IMG submission 203630) | Freshwater sediment microbial communities from Lake Towuti, South Sulawesi, Indonesia - TDP5 | ecosystem: Environmental > Aquatic > Freshwater > Lake > Sediment | place: Indonesia: South Sulawesi... | reverse complement strand
AACCATTAAAAATTGGGCATCGTCCTTAAAAGCAGGCAGGGTGAAGAATCTCATTCCCTCCTCCCGAATACCTAAGAATTTCCCTCAGAAAACCTCTGAAGAGATTGAGGCTTTAGTGTGTAGGATGAAAAGGGAAAACCCTCTGTGGGGCTATGAGAGGATCGCCGGAGAGTTGAAGAGTCTGGGCATTCTCATCCACAGGAGTACGGTGAGACGGATCCTCATACGCCAGGGACTCACCCCAACGTCTCTTCAGGCCTGTCTGGACTGGATGAAGATCATCACCCAGAGGCCCCATGAGATGTGGGCCATGGATGTGTTCAGCGCTCGTCTCTGGGGGCTCATTCCTATCTACCTGTGTATTATTCTGGACGATTTTTCTCGGATGATTTTGGGCTTCACAGTAGGGTTCCATCCCACTGCAAGATGGATCCTTTCCTGTCTCACATCCGCCATCGTCCGATACAGATGCCCTGCCTTCCTTCTCATGGACAATGGCTCCTGCTTCCAGCGACAATGTGATGACTTCCTCACTGCTGTAAGGATAGTCCACAAACGATGCTCCATTGGCCACCCCCAGACCAATGGCAAGATAGAAAGGCTCTGGAAGTCCCTCAAATATGAGCTATTAAGTAGGACGCTGATTGGCAGTAGAAGACATCTTCTCTGGTTAGTCTCAGAATATGTTAGATATTATAACGAGTTCCGCCCTCATCAGGGGATCCAGAACATGATCCCTATGGAGAAACTGGAAGGACAGAACTCTGTCTTCCTTCTCTATAGAAAAGGCGTCAAACTTAAAAGTGTTGCTTTTGCTGGAGGACTTCTAAACTCGTATATCCTCAAAAAGGCTGCCTGAAGGATTGCCCTTTACACATTTCCCTCGAAAGGGAGAGGTGTATCTATTTTCTATCCAAAAATATCGTCCGTCCTTCTTCACCACGCATGATCCCCTTATCTATCACCTCTCAGTATGTCCATACCTGAAAATCATTCCCTCTCTTCAGAGGTCTCCAACCCCTTTCGCACCCCTCGGTTATGTCCCGAAATAGTACACCACCCCTGGAGGTAGGTGTTCATCTGATCGCCCCCTCAGATCACCCAGAAGCCTTTACAACTTTATTCATCTTTTTCTATTCCCAGCTGTTTTCTGATCATTCTGCAGAGGCTGTTCTTAATCTCTGTATGTCGGGGAACAGGGGCCTTCTTTCCGTTTTTAGGATTGACATAGAGATCGTGGTTTCCGCCGTGTCGCTTCAAATAACACCCCGCATCTACCAACTCCCGTATAAGCTCATGTCTTTTCACACCTCGACTCTGATGTCCTTCGTGTGAACCTCAGCCTGGGGAGACACTTCTTCCTCCTTCATCATGAGCTCATATGCCTCCCGGATGTTCTTTTCCAACTCCTCCAGGGTCTCGCCCTGGCTAAAGACCCCGGGGACTTCTTTCAGCCTCCCCACATACCAGCCTTCGTCTGTCCAGTATTCAAGGGTAAACTGTCTTGACATGCCTTCTACACCTCCTTCGTATTTCTTAAGGCTCTCTTTCGTCTCTTTTTTCACCATATCCCTGATAGGGGAGGAAGTCAATAACGGGATCAGGCTTGTCCACCTATTTTTTGTAAAAATAAGATTGGTTACGATGAGGTCTCACATATGGGCCACTCTTCGACCGGGCAAAGGATGCCCTTCTCCTCCGAGATAACTGCTTTCACTTTTTCCAGGCTCTTATCACACCCTTACGCCGCTGCCCGCCACTCGTAGCGATGCTGGAGTCCTCCGAGGCGGGGAAAAGCCGCGATACCGGCATTGTCGGAGGGTCTCTTTTGCACCCACCGAGGAGAGGGCGTATCTTTGCCGAGACCCAGATGGCACCGGTCGGCATTGTAATACCGGCCATACTCCCACCACAGCCTCCGGGCATGGTCTTCGCTGAGCACAATCACATGGTCTAAGAGCTCTCTCCGGCAACTGCCTATCCAGCGCTCCGCCACGCCGTTGAACCAGGGGCTTCGATACCCCGTCCTCACCGGCCGCATGCCGAAGGCCCGAATCGCCTCTCTAACACGCGCACTGAAGACGCAGTCCCGGTCAAAGAGGAGGTAGCCGGGGGAGGTGGTGTAGGGAAAGGCGTTGCGCAGTTGTTGGATCACCCACTCGGCGGTGGGATGGAAGGTCACATTGAGGTGCACAAGGAGGCGCCTGCCGTGATGGATGACGAAGAATCCATACAGCATCCGGAAAGCGACTGTGGGAATGGTGAAAAAGTCCATGGCGGCAATGCTGTCCCGATGATTGGAGAGTAAGGTTTTCCATTGTTTGATCTTGTCGGGATTCGAGGGCCGGCGAGGCAGATATCGCGAGACGGTCCGCTCGGAGACCTCCACTCCCAGCTTCAGCAATTCCCCATGGATACGCGGGACTCCCCAGGTGGGATTCTCCCTGGCCATCTGCCATATGAGGTCTTTGACCTCCGTGCCCATGGAGGGTCGCCCTTGTCTCCCCCTCTGAGAGATGAATTTCCAATACCGCCGGAAGCCCTCCCGATGCCAGCGGATGACTGTCTCCGGCTGAACGATAATCACCGACTGGCTCCACTTCGACCACAGGCGCCGGAGAGCTACCCACAAGGCGCGATCAAAACCCTATATTGGTGGTCGGGGATTCTTTTCCTTGAAAATGGCGAGTTGCTGGCGCAGCGCCAGGTTCTCCAGGGCTACATCCACCCGCTGTCGAAACATCCCCCGGAGTCCATGGAAGAGGATAAGCATTCGTGACAAAAATGTTTTGAGGGTCATAACCGGGCATGTTTGTCTAAATACTGGTGGAAGTCAACTCCCTGAAATCATTACCGATCTATTTTTGGCGAAGCACAAGGATTGAAACGAGAGAAGGCCGATCAAAACTGCAGGAATAAGTAATAATCGCGATACTTTCCATGAAAGAGAAAGATTCATGGTTTTCATTATAATTAACACCCGTCCATATTCCTGTCAAGGGGCTGGGCGGGGTTACATGAAATGAACCTTGCAGAACTTCCTCTTGCCGACCTTGAGAAGGCATTTCCCTTTGACAGGAAGCTTCTCGTTGATATCCTTGGCGCGCCTCCCGTCAACATCCACTCCGCCCTGCTGGATGAGCCGCCTTGCCTCGGATCGGCTTGAACACAACCCTGCCTCCACAAGTAAAAAAGGAAGGAGTATTGATTCATCCTTGCATTTAATCTCAACGATGGGAATATCTTTGGGCACCTCCCTCCTGGAGAATACGCTGTCAAACTCTTCATGGGCCTTCTTTGCATCTTCCTGCGAATGAAAGCGACCTACGATCTCCTCGGCAAGCCGCGCCTTCACCTCCATTGGATGCAAAGAGCCTTCCTTCACCTTTGCCTTCAGCCCCTTAATCTCGGTGATTGAAAGGTCACTCAGGAGCTCATAATACCTCCACATGAGGTCATCCGAGATTGACATGATCTTCCCGAATGCCTCCATTGGCGGGTCTGTGATCCCGATGTAGTTACCCAATGACTTGCTCATCTTCTCTGTGCCGTCAATGCCCTCGAGCAGGGGCAGCGTCATCACAACCTGTGGTTCCCTGCCATAGCGCTCCTGGATGGTCCGCGCCATTAGCAAATTGAATTTCTGGTCCGTGCCTCCCAATTCCACATCGGCAGAGAGCGCCACCGAGTCATATCCCTGAAACAGCGGATAGTAGAATTCCAGGAGGTTGATGTCCCTGCCCTCTGTGTATCTTTTCTTGAAATCTGCGCGCTCCAGCGTCCTGGCAACTGTCTGCCTTGATGCAAGCTCTATGAATTCCAGGGGTGTCATTTTCAGGAACCACTCGCTGTTGAACCTGACCTCGGTTTTTTTAGCATCAAGGATCTTAAATACCTGATCCTTGTAGGTCTCGGCGTTCTTTATTATCTCATCCCTCGTCATGGGCTTTCTCATCTCATTCTGGCCGCTGGGGTCGCCAATCATGGCTGTGAAGTCACCTATAAGAAAAACAATCCTGTGGCCGAGCTCCTGAAACTGTCTCATCTTCTGAAGGAGAACGCTGTGGCCGAGGTGGATATCGGGTGCAGTGGGGTCGAATCCTGCCTTGATTATCAGGGGCTTCCTGTCGCGGAGACTTCTCTGGAGTTTCTTCTCCAGGCCCTCCTCGGGGATGATCTCCACTGTGCCCCTTTTAAGGATATTTAACTGTTCCTTGATGTTCTTATTCAAGGGAGCTTCTCAATGCAGTCAACCGGGCATACCTCAATGCACTTGGGGCCGCCTTCATCTTTGCACTCTGTGCATTTAGATTTATCTATCACATAAATATCCCCTGTTTCAATACAGTTCCGCGGGCATTCGGTCTCACACACGCCGCACGCAATGCACTCCTTCGTAATCGTCATTGCCATCGTTTGCTCCTCCTTTTTCGCTTACATGCGACCAATATCCGTCCAGGCGATAAAGTCCGGCCCCCCGCGCTGTCAAAAGAGCTTCCTGGTATTCCTCGATCGTGATCCCGCGATCCAAAGGGGGATGGCGAAAAGCCTCATAGCACGGCCGATATTGGTCCATTACATTTACATAAGTATCAGGGGAAAGGTCATCGGCAAGAAACCTCATGGCCTCTTCAGTGCCTGCAAGCCCTCCGGGAAGGACAAGATGCCTCACCAGGAGCCCGCGGACAGCAATGCCCTTGTTGTCCAGGACAAGAGCTCCCACCTGGCGATGCATCTCTTTAAGGGCTGCCTTGACCTTTTCCGGATAATCCTTTGCATTTGAGAACGCCCTTGCCGGTTCGCTGCCTGTATATTTAATATCGGGCATATAGATGTCCACAATGCCATCGAGAAGTTTAAGTGTGTCCACGGATTCATATCCTCCGCAGTTATACACGAGTGGGACCTTAAGCCCCCCTTCTATTGCATGGGGAAGCGCCTCAAGGATCATCGGCGTCACATGCGTGGGTGTCACAAAATTGATGTTGTGGCAGCCCATGCCCTGGAGCCTCAACATCATCTCGGCCAGCATCTTCGGGGCCACCTCCACACCATGCCCAAGGTGGCTGATGTCGTAGTTCTGGCAGAAAAGACAGCCGAGATTGCAATGGGTGAAGAATATTGTCCCTGATCCGCGCCGTCCAACAAGCGGCATCTCCTCCCCAAAATGCGGGCCAATGCTGGATACAACGGCATATCGTCCGGTCTTGCATACCTTGGTCTCTCCCTTGAGCCTGTTGACCTTGCATGCCCTTGGACACACTGTGCACTTTTCGAGAAGGGACAAAGCCTTCTTAATCCTCTCTTCAAGCTGCCCTTTTTCATGAATCGTTATGTATGACGGATAATTTTTCATAGAAGTTTCTCAAGAAGCCCAAGGTTTTTTTGCGCCGATCCGCGCCGGCTGAGAACCGCCTTGCGTGCCAAAGAGCCTTTCCTAATATATTCCTTTGGGTCCTCCAATGCCTTCAGCACCTCAGTCTTTAGCTCCTCTGCGTCCCTAACCTCTGTCCCCCCTCCGGATGACAGAAGAAGCTCGCGCGCCTCCTTGAAACTCTCCATGTGCGTTCCAAAAATGACCGCCTTCCCTGCAATGGCTGGCTCGAGCACATTGTGCCCTCCTATCGGGACAAGGCTCCCACCCACAAAGACAGCACTGCCAAGGGAATAGAGGCCGGAAAGCTCGCCAATCGTATTCAGAAGAATGACCTCTTCTGTGAGGGGCTCCGCCTCCCCCCTGCTGTCAAGCTCTGTCCTCTTCACATATTTGAAGCCGGCGCGAACGACCTCGGCTGCAACCTCTTCCATCCTATCAAGATGCCTCGGCGCAAGGAGAAGCCTGGCCCTGGGGCGAGACTTGATAATCTCTTCGAATGCATCAAGTATAATGGACTCTTCGCCCCTGTGTGTGCTTCCTGCGATAAAAAGCTCAAACCCCTGAAGGCTTTTCCCGAGCGAACCATCTGCAGAGGCCTCATTGTCTGCAGGGCAGAGGAAATCATATTTCATATTGCCGGTAACAAGGATGTTTTCACGATTGACCCCAAGTGCGGCCAGTCTCTCCCTGTCACCCTCTGACTGAACGCCTGCTGCAACGAAAGCCTTCAGGACCATACCGAAAAAGGATTTGAGCAATCTGTACCAGCGGAACGATCCCTCTGAGATCCTTCCGTTGAGCAAAAGCACAGGAATGTTGTTTCTTATCGCCCCAACGAGGAAATTCGGCCAGAATTCCGTCTCCAGGATGACGATCGCCCTGGGGCTAATGGCCTTCATTGCCCTATTGATTATCAAGGGCAGATCGAATGGAAGCAGGAAAATCATCCCTGCATCCTTGTAGCTCTTCCGCGCCATGTCCATGCCTGCCAGGGTCATGGTGGAAATAGCAATGTCGCTCAGTGGCAGCTTTTCCTTTGCAGCCCTCAGAAGGGGCTCGAGCGCCTTCACCTCTCCAACAGAGGCACAATGAAACCATAACTTTTTCTGCTGCCTGGCAATCAATCCCAGCCTGTGGGAGAAAACACTCCTGTATCTACGACTGATAATGGCCCTGAAGAACATATAAGGAAACGCCAGTACAAACACAATGCGAAGGATAAGAGTATAGATGAAAAGCATAGGTTCTACCCGTTTTGGCCGAAGAACTCGTCCACTCTTCTGGAAAGCTCCGTTAGCTTTTCCCCAAGAAGCCGGGTGTCACTTTCAATGTCCCCGCCCACTTTGATCGGATCCCCGTAGATCACCATTGCCCTGCTGAAGGGAATTGGAATCTGGTATTGATCCCATGTCCTTTTCACGACCCAGAAATGCTCTGCCCTGCCTGAGACAGGGACAATGTCACAGCCGGTCTTTTCTGCAAGGAAAATTACCCCGGGCTTTATTGAATGGAACGGACCACGTGGGCCATCAACTGCGAATAAAGTCCCGTATCCCTCCATGATCTTCCTTTTCAACTCAACCAGGGCCCTCACGCCCCCCTTGGAGGAGGAACCCCTGACCACCGCGTAGCCAAATCTCTTCAGGACGCCTGCCAGGATATCTCCGTCCGCGCTCGTGCTGGCCAACGCTGCGATCTTCAAACGCCTGTGCAGGTGATACATGATGAACTGCTCCCCGTGCCATATCGCAAAAATGACCGGCTTTTCCCCGCTTCCTACCCTGTTCAGGATTTCGGCGTTGACCCTCGTGAACCTGAGGGTACTACTCAGGATTGTGGTAACCAACCAGCCAAGAGATGGACCAAGTTGTGATTTCAGGTAGCGGAAAAGTCTTTTAGGCCATGGCCTCACGCCAGGGCCCTCTTTCTCCCCGCATCCCCTTGCTTTTTACGAATCCTCAGAACCGGCCCCTTGAACTGCTTTGCGTGGAGTCTATGGTATTCTCCGCGCCTTTTAAGGAGGTCCTCGTGTTTCCCTATCTCAACCACCCTTCCCTTCGAGAGAACGATTATCCTGTCTGCGTTTCTCACTGTTGACAGGCGGTGAGCAATGACAAATGTCGTCCTGCTCTTCATCAGGACCTCAAGGGCTTTCTGGACCTCCTCCTCTGATTCTGAATCGAGGGACGATGTCGCCTCGTCCATAATCAGTATTGGGGCATCTTTGAGAATCGCCCTGGCGATTGCAAGCCTCTGCCTCTCTCCTCCGGAGAGCTTTACCCCCCCCTCCCCGATAATGGTGTCGTATCCATTGGGAAGGGCACTGATGAAATTATGGGCATTAGCCGCCTTCGCAGCACTGGCAATCTCCTCCTCTTTCTTCTGAATATCTCCATAGGCAATATTGTTCCTAACCGTGTCATTGAAGAGGATTACCTGTTGGGTAACTATGCCTATCTGATTGCGAAGGGATTGCAGGGTGGCACTGTTGAGATTGATCCCGTCAATAAGAATCTCTCCCTCACTGACATCATAGAACCTCAAAAGAAGGTTCATAAGGGTGGTTTTGCCCGCACCGCTCATCCCAACCAACGCCAAATTCTCCCCTCTTTTCACAGAGAAGGAGATATCCCTGAGAACCCAATCCTTTTCATATGCAAAGGATACATCCCTGAATTCCACAGACCTGGATATCGGCATAATGCCAACAGCGCCGGGCGCCTCCATTACCTCTCCCGGGACATCAAGGATTGCGTATATCCTATGTGCTGCCGCAAGCCCCTCCTGGACTATATTGTTGACACTGCTGATGTTCTTAACCGGTCCATACAGCATAACGAGTGCGGTGAAAAACGAAACGAAATTTTCTGGCTTGAGATCGCCTTGGGATATCCTGTAACCACCATACCAGAAGGCAGCGATAAGACCCAATATTGTAATAAACTCCATCAGCGGAACAAAAACCGCAACGGTCCTAATTCCCTTCAGGACATTCAAAAGCAAATTGCGTGTCTCCTCCTGGAATTTTCTCCCCTCGTATTTTTCCATTCCAAACGCCTTCACAACCCTGATCCCTGTAAAGGTCTCGTGCATAAGGGTGGAAAGGCGGCCGTATGTCTCCTGGCTGCGCCTGGTCACCCTTCTAATCCTTCTGCCAACAGTGACTATGATCAGAACAGCGCCCGGGAAAACGCAGGCAGACAATGCCATCATTTTCCAATCAAGGTAAAAGGCCAGGCACAGTAGAAATATGACTGTAAAGCCATCCCTCAGGATGATGGTGGGCGCAGTCGTGACAGCGCCCTGGACAAGATAGACATCGCTGGTGATCCTCGACATGAATTCACCAGTTGATGTTTTTGTGAAAAAATTTAGCTGAAGATACTGGATATGCTGGTAAAGGGTGTTCCTCAGGTCGTTAATCACCCTCTGGCCCACAGAACCCATGAGATATGCCTGGCCAAAGTATGATGTCCCTTTCACCAGGGAAATGATGAAAAGGACAATTGGGAAGTAGTAGAAAAGACTCTCTTTTGGAAAGTCCATGAGAAACTTGAGCGGTCCCACCAATGTTGGCATTGTTTTTCCGGCCGATACAAGATAGGTAACAAAGGGGCCCACCAAAGATGCGAGTGCCGTTGTCGAGGTAGAGAGGACGATCATCAGGATCATGGCCGAGGCAAGCCTCTTCCAATAAGGTCTTACATTCTTCAACAGCCGCAGATACAGCTTCATATTCCTGCCTTCATTCTATTCAATTTATCATAGACAAAATGATATCGGCAACACGGCTGGATGCCCCGGTTTGGCCAATAGGCTCTTTTAGGGCGGAAACAACCGCCTTAAGATCCTCTTTAATCTTCTGGCGCAGTATCTCGTTGCTTATAATCTTATATGCCTCTTCGGCAATCCTTTCGGGCGATGCATCTGACTGGACAAGCTCTGGAACGATCCTCCTGCCTGCAATCAGGTTCACAAGCCCCACATCCTTTACTGAAACAAGCATCCTGGCAAGCCAGTAGGAAATGGGAGACAGTTTGTAGATGATGACCATTGGTGTGCCGGACAGGGCGGCTTCCAGGGTGACCGTGCCGGACGCCACTATTGCCAGGACAGAGGCATTAAGTGCTTCGGCTACCATCCCATGGACAACCCTCACATCCCCTTTCACCTCGTGGGAAAGAAACCCTGGCGCAAGGGGCATTACAAACTGCAAATCGGGTATTTTATTCCTCAGAATCTCTGCGGTGTCCAAAAGGACCGGGGACAACCTCTCAACCTCCTTTGACCTGCTACCGGGCAATAGGGCAACAATCTTCTTTCCTCTATTTAGGCCTGTTAAGGCGAAAAATTTTTCCATGTCCGGGTCTGGCTTCTTCTCAAGGAGTGGATGGCCGACATAGTCAACCCTTACACCGGCCTTCTCGTAGAAAGGGACCTCAAACGGAAGTATGACCGCCATCCTGTCCACGCACCTTGCTATCTTCCTTATCCTTCCACCCCTCCATGCCCATACCTGCGGACTGATAAAGTAGAGGACAGGGATGCCCCTTTTCTTAGCCGCACCTGCAAGCATGAGATTGAAACCTGGAAAATCCACCAGGATTACGAGATCCGGGCGCTCTTTATCCAGGCTTCGACGCAGAAGGCGATATGCCCGTGCAAGGGAGACAAACTTCTCTGCCACCTCAGTGAGTCCGACGACTGAGAGCGCCGAAGAGTCCCATAGAGGGCGAAAACCGGCCTCCTTCATCCTCGCGCCCCCGAGCCCGAAGAACTCGATTGACGGGTCCTTTTTCCTGACAGCTTTTATTACCCCGGCAACATGCAGGTCTCCGGAAACATCCCCTGTGGAGATAAGGACTTTCTTCATTGGAGCTTTAAAGAGAATATTTTTCTTTCAATGCCCTTCCCATGGACTGCTTGAGGGACTTGAGGATCTTAAAAGCGCCATCAAGCGCCCGCCGCCCGTCCGGTCCGCTGACAACCGGCGGGGCCCCTGTCCTGGCACTTTTCACAAAGCTCTTGATCTCCTCATTAAGCGGGTCTTTTTTCTCACATTCGAGCATCTCCATGCTGATACGGTGATAACCGCCCCTTGTCTCGCTCGGAAGCCTCCTGCATACAATCACCTGCTGGGTATTATGGTCAATGGAAAAATAGGTGTCGGGCTGGAATATCCTGAGCTTCCTCATCCTCTCACGCGAGACCCTGCTTGCAGTCACATTGGCAACACACCCGTTTTTGAACAGGATCCTGGCATTGGCTATGTCGATCTTGTCTGTGACCACGGGAACGCCTACGGCGTGGATCCATTTGATGTCCGAATTCACAAGGCTAAGAATAATATCAATATCGTGGATCATTACATCGAGGACAACATCTACATCAAGGGAGCGCCGAGGAAATTCGCTGAGCCTTGTGGACTCAATGAAGCCCGGTTTGGTTATCATTTTCCTGACAGCCACGACAGCAGCATTGAACCTTTCCAGGTGGCCAACCTGGAGAACGGTTTTTGTTTTTTTTGAAATCTCTATGAGTTTGTCCGCCTCATTGAGGGTGGTTGTCATGGGTTTCTCCAGGAGGACATGCACTCCGCGCTTCAGGAAATCCCTTGCTACCCTGAAATGATCCTCTGTTGGGACAACAACACTCACTGCGTCAACCCTGCCCAGAATCTCGCGATAATCCGAATATGCCTGTGCCTGGAATCTTTTTCCGATCTCCGCTGCCCTTTCCTTCCTTGCATCAACGACAGCTGTCAGGCTTGCCTCAGGGATGGCGGTGTATTTTTCGCAATGATATACGCCGTGATGGCCAACGCCAACGACGCCGACCCTCAGTCCTCCCATTCCTCCTCCTCCGAGCTGGAAGAAGGGCAAAATCCCCTCTTGGATCCCTCCATGAATGAAAGGAAATGCTGGACTTCAGGGGCAAGTCCGGCTTCGCTCCGAGCCTTCTCAATGGCATCCTTCCTGGTAAGCCCCGACCTGAATATGGTCCTGTAAACCTGCTTGATCTGCTCTATCGTCTTGGGGGGTATTTTTTTCCTCCTTAGCCCTATAGAATTTAAGCCGAACAGCTTTGCCCTGTCTCCTGCTGCCAGCGTGTATGGTGGAACATCCCTGCCGACCCTGGCCCCTCCTGCGATCATGGCAACAGAGCCAATCCTGACAAATTGATGGGTCCCTGCCATGCCCCCGAACACTGCATCATCCTCCACAAGACAATGGCCGGACAGGCCGACAAGGTTGGCCATGATCACCCCGTTCCCCAGCACACAGTCATGGGCGATATGGCACCCGATCATGATGAAACAGCCGTTTCCCATCTTTGTAACCCCTCTTCCCTGCGGGGTGGCCCTGTTGATTGTGACATATTCCCTCATAAGATTTTCATTCCCGATCTCAACCCTTGTTTCCTCTCCCTTGTATTTAAAGTCCTGGGGGGGTGAGCCAATGGATACAAAGTGGTATATCCGGTTGCCCTGCCCTATCGTAGTCCAGCCCTCTATGACTGTATGGTGCCCGATCGAGGTGCGATCCCCGATCCTGGCATGCTCACCGATCACAGAATACGCCCCTATCTCAACCTCCTCTCCGATCTCAGCAGACGGATGGATGATTGCCGTGGGATGGATTTTCGTTGTCGGGTTCATGGTTTTTCCACAGTCGAGGTCATCATCTCTGCCTCTGCAACAACATCTCCACCCACTACGGCCTTGCATTCCAAACGCCAGAATGCCCCATGTCTCTTCAGGATGGAGACCTCCAGGCAAAGCTGGTCTCCCGGCCGCACGGGCCTTCGGAACTTCACGTTGTCCAGGCTTACCAGGTACATCCCCTTTCCCCTCGCCCCCTCTGGATCGGTTTCAACGATAAGTATCCCTCCCATCTGGGCCATGGCTTCCAGGATCAGGACCCCGGGCATAATCGGCTGGCCAGGGAAATGCCCCTGAAAATACGGCTCGTTGATGCTGACATTCTTGAATCCCTTCACCCTCTTTCCCTTCTCAATCTCCTCCACCCTGTCAACGAGCAGGAACGGATACCTGTGCGGAAGTATCTCGAGGATCCTATCTATGTTTATATTTTCTTCTTTCATTTCTTTTTCTCCTTCAGCATCTCTTCAATTCTCCTCTCAAGTGCAGCAAGCCTTCTCCTTATATCCGGAAGAAACTGGAAGGCAACAACAGCTTTGAGCCATTCCCTGTGCGGGAAGGCAGGGCTCCCCGATACTGCATTGTTGGGGGGAACATCGTGGCCTACGCCTGATTGTGCCCCAACCATGACATTGTCCCCGATATTTAAATGGCCAATCACACCCACCTGGCCTGCAAGGATCACGTTGTTTCCGATCTTCGCGGAGCCGGCTATACCTACCTGGGCAATGATCAGGCAGTCCTCGCCGATCACAACATTGTGTGCAATCTGGACAAGGTTGTCTATCTTGGTCCCCCTCTTGACAAGTGTCTTCC
>Ga0315310_10001990_pt1 | contig 12866 bp, 7 predicted proteins | sample TDP5_MG_FD_203630 | JGI IMG/M metagenome (GOLD analysis project Ga0315310, IMG submission 203630) | Freshwater sediment microbial communities from Lake Towuti, South Sulawesi, Indonesia - TDP5 | ecosystem: Environmental > Aquatic > Freshwater > Lake > Sediment | place: Indonesia: South Sulawesi... | reverse complement strand
TAGAAGCGATTCCTATCCTTTGACTATCCCGGCATACGAGGCGGCATGGATGGTGAACCATTCAAACGTCGCTCGATCGAACATATATGGATTGAGGCAGGTTAGAATCTCTAACAGTACAGGGCAAGGTCTCTCTGATTTTTCCATCTTTTACTTTGTGGCAGTGAAACCCTCCTTCGTTAACGATTTCTGCGCGCTGATTCGATCGGAGGATGCTTCGCTGGACGACTATGATGATAATACAGTCTTGATAGGTTCAAGAATTGCTGAGGCATACGGATTTCGAATAGGCGACGAAATACTCATCGAAGACCGGACCTTCAAGGTGAAGGGCATATTCAATGAAACCCAAGTGGTTAATGAATGGAAAGAAATCGATGGCCGCAACTTTTTCTTCATAGTCTATGACCCATTGGCTGGAACCATATCTGGGGAATCCTTTCTGATAGGTTCCATAAGGGATTTCCAACTCGACGCACTCGGGATCTACAAGGTCTCACTGATACTTAGCGATGTTGGCGAACTAGATGACTTTGCTGAGAACCTTCTGCAACGGGGGTACTCACATGAGGTTACCCCATTGTATGATATTACACGGACGTATTTTGTCGATCTGGTTAAGAACGGAGCCGTAACGTCCGCCTATTATGGTAGTAGTAGATTCGCATTAGTCGGCCCCTGGTATGCTCATACGGTGGTTATAGCTTTATCCGCCATGATGATCTTCATCAATATCTTTGCGTCGATCAATGAGCGCAAAGGTGATATCCTAGCGATGCACGTAGTGGGAGCCAGTCCTATCAGAATACGTTTGGTCTTCATTGCCGAGGCGTTAGCAATAGGTTTGATGGGAGGCATCTACGGTTACGTGGTGGGCTACCTGTTTGCGAGAACATCGAACTTGATAGCAGCGGGAGCGATTCGGCTAGATCTCGCAGCCAGCACACCTTTCATCATCTCTATCTCAACGAGTGTCCTTTCTTCAGTTCTGGGTTCTCTATCGCCATCTAAGAAAGCGATATTGACAGTCGTTCCTAGTCGGAGGATGCTGCAGAGAAATACTGATATTTTTCTCGTAAGGGATGAAAGGGCTTTCATCGACATACCCATACGGATTCGCAAGGATGAACTCGCCTCCTTTGACAGTTTTCTCGCGAATTTTGTCGAACGTTTTCCTCCGGTAAGGTACGGATACGATGGACTGAGCGTGTTGGATATCAAGAAGAAAGACGAAGAGAGAGAGTTAACCTACACAATACAGGTAAATTATGCTGTAGAGAGAAGCCTCTACTACAAAGTCACGATTGTGTTAATGAAGGGTGAGGAACCCCGCAAGGTTCAGATGGTGGCATATCCGCTAGATCCTTGGGAACGCAAGGTTACTTACTGGTCAAGAGAACATTACAGCTTGCTGCCACGGCTTGCCGCGTGTTTGAGGAATGAACTCTTGAAGTATGCGGAGTGGAAATGAGAACTGACGATATACTCGTGGAATTAGATTGCAGTTCGGTGAAAAGGTTGATCACAAATGCTTGATGAGAGCCGTCTCAAATTTCAACATGTAATCATTGACCCGCGAACGATTGGAACTGGTAACTCTGTATGTCTCGTGGATGATGTTAACGGCGACGACTTCGTCGATGTGATCATGGGCAACTATATGAGTCCCTCCCAAGTAGGTTACTTAGTCTGGTATGAATACGCAAAGTGGAACAGGCACATAATCGCCAGAGCAAATCTGGAAGCAGGAGGTGCTGTAGCCGACATAAACGGTGATGGATGCCTTGACATCGTAGCCCGGTCAGCCCTATTTTCGACATGAGCTTTACAGGTTTTGAAAATCCTCCTGATTCAAGCCTAACATGGAATAGGCACATAATAGACAACAGCTTCCAAAAGTATGATGACCAAGCAGTTGGAGATGTGGACAACGGCAGTGAAGAGGAGATTCTGGTTCCCTCACAAAAGGGACAAGTTCTGGTCTATTATCATATTCCACCTCGTCCTCAAAGAGTTCCACGCGAGGACGTACGAGGGGTGTGTTCTCTGAAACTCGTGTGCAAGTAGCAGACTTGAATGAAGACTGCCTTCTCGACTTGGTGATGAGTGAAGCTAAAAGTGACAATGGCAGACTAGCGTGGTTTGAAGACCTAGAGCGGAAGAAGCATATACTTAAAGAGGGCTCCTCAATCTACGCAGTCTCGCCGCGGCGGACTTTGATAACGTTTGGGACACGGATATATTTGTGCGAGAGATGGGTCTAGGTAGACACCCCAACCCCAGATTGCTGATCTACCTTAATGATGGCAATGGCTTTCTCACCGAGCACCTTATAGATTCAGGAAACCCAACTCACGTGGCAAAAGTAGCAGACATCCGAAAAACCGGGAGATTGTCCACATCGCGTAAGCCTTACAGGCCTGAGACCCATGTGGACCATGGAAGAACATGACTGATCTCAGTTAGGTGGCTGAGAAAGAAGCTGAGAAACGAAAATAGAAGACTTCAATGAAGGTAAAGCTGTAGAGACTAGCCACACTTCTTGAAGAATCAGCCCTACTTCGATACGTCAATAGTATCCATCTGAAATGGTAGAGGGGTATTGCTGATGTCCCCGGTTCTATGAAGTCTTTTCAGGTCAGTTCTCTTTTTTGCTCCTTTTTGGCCCTCGTCGGTTCTTCTAGAAAAATTATTATCCAGAATGTCTCTAACATTCATTGAGTATGTACTATCTGACTTCTGACAAGGGCCTCAAAGATCCTTTGCCAGTGCATTATCTCAAGGATAAAGTCAAGAGTTGGGGAGTTTCAGGAGACTCCGTCGTGATGGTACCTAAAGACGCTAGCTTCGATGAGCTCCACGTGAGGAGGATACTCCTAGATTGGGGTTTCGGCGAGTTCAAGTGGCAATTTACTGGCTTCATAAACGTGGTACGAAAAGAGGAAATGGACGAGAAATCCCCTGAACTCTACAGAGCATTAAAGAATCTGGAAACGGACCTCAAATGGGTAGGTCTTTTCACGAAGAAGCCCCTATTCGAAGTGTCTTCTGATCTTAGGGATCTCGCTTTACACATCAAGGGTTTAAGACCTAGCGGAGAGCTTGCTCAAATGTTGAACTCGAATGACGGAATCCTAAAGCTTGTTCACAAGGTTAGGCCCGACTTGCTGAGGATAAGGCTAGAGTCGATTCATTTAGGGGACATCGAACCTTCGTATACCGATGAGGTTAGGCCACTTGATTTGATCAAGAAATATTACGAAAATCCTCGTCGAGTGATGTGGCTTATTGCAGTGACCCGAGCAAACTTCCCGAGCCCATGGATTGGAAACCTTATGAAGGACTCATACAATCTGTTAAACACTCTTTGTGAAACGGTTAAGAGGAAGACCGATGAGGTTAAGGCTTCAATCAGGAGTTCTTAGTATTTCAAAGATGCCTTTATCAAAAAAAAGAGGGGGGACAGTGCGCGCTCTGAACTTTAGGTTGCCAGCGGAATGACTTCTAGGCTGATGACTCTGAAAGCTGATATCAATAGCAGCGAACCATATCCCGTTGCGAATCCGACGATGAATGGCAAGACCCTCTTTTCAAGCACTGTTACACCGCCAACCCTTAAGACAAGCATCTTCAATATGAAGGCGGCTATCGCGTTGAACCACATGTACTCGTTAAGCCACATGCTAATAGCTAGCGCTGAAGGATTCAAGAAGAACCATGGAAAACGCGCCCTCGCCACGTACATCAGTATAGCCACTATGGCACCCACAACGGTATATGTCACATGCGTCAGGATTGTGTAGCCAGATGGAACCCATTCAGGCGCTATCGTATTGAAGTTTCCAGTTTCCCAGACGGTGCCTCCGGCCTCCCCGTTGCTTCCTGTAAAAGATGACAACCCTCCAAATCGGTGGGTAAACCAGACGCCAGCTGGAACCAGGGTGAATATGCCCAAGATGGAAACCACGAGAAGCCAACGGAACATCTCACCCGCTCGTGTCTTGGTGATGTCGGCGACCCTGTAGCCTATGCTACTCATGAACATTGAGTTGGACGCAAACCTAGGTGTCCATGATGTCATATTGCTTGTCATGAACATCGTTTTAACAGCTGCCGGGCTAGTGGTCGGTGTTGCGTCTGCCCATTGTCCCGTTGCTACACCTATGTTCCACATGTAAGGCCACTCGAGGAATTGGGCAGTGGGCATGTGATACCAAACCTCACCCACCATCCTCGTCGATCCGACTTGCCATATGACCCAGAGTATTACGAATATTATCATCAGGTGCAGCGGGATACCTCCAGCAACCCACAAGCCAATGAAGAATATCGTGAAGACTGCGTTCAACAACACGACTTGCCTCATGGATTGACCGCCTTCGGAGAAGTCTGGTCCAGTGACCGTTGAGAATACCTTTTTAAGGTGGTCTCTCGCTCCCCAGAAGGTCCAGAGTCCAACGCCTACCAGGATTCCAGTGAAGGCGAACCAGGCGTAGTGGAACGGTGGTTGCCATCCAAAGCTCCAAGAGGAGTTGTTGCTGATGCCAGGTTCAAACGGTACAAGTCCCATACGAAGAACAACTATATTGTAAATCACGTTAAACGCTAGCCATGAAACGATGCTGGTCAGTAATACGTCTGTGGGTACGAAGAGCCACAGGGGAATCTGGGTTGTGTGCAAGACCATACCTGCATCGAAGCCTGGCAGGGCTGGTTCGATGTATTGGGTCAAATTGATAGGGATTTCGCCCCACCATGCGCCGATAGGCAAAGCTGGGAAGATCTCTGTCAGAAGCGGAACCAATCCACCGATCATGCCTATGAAGACACCTATCCAGATGAGTTTGTTCCCGGGATCACTTAGGTCGAATATCCTAGATTTGTTTGTTGATGGGTCAACATCGAGCGCCCTGTCTGAAAAGACCGCGAGCGGGATTCCTGCAACAAACGGGAGCCGTTCTATTTCAACTAGTGGTCTTTTAAACATGAAACCCCAGCATAATGCAGGTACAACCCAGGCTAACCAGATCAGTGACCAATAAATGATGGGGGCTATCCAAGGTCCCCAATCGAGTGGTCCTCCAGTCCAAGCTTTAACTACGACCGCAGGATCTTGGGGGGTCCAGAAGTCTGGGAAGAATCCTTTCCAATTGGTCATGTATGGGTCATTGTTCATAGCGTAGACCGCCGGCAGCAAGCCTTGACCGTTGGACCATTGTTTAACTAGTCCCTCGTTGGGCGTTCCCTTTTCAATGAAGCTTATCCCGGCTGTCAGCCAAAACATCACCATTAATATAACCATCTCTTGCTTCGATAGTCTCAAACGCGGGTTTATCCGACCCAGAACCTCAAAGAAGAGGATGATCCAGAAGTATGAGATGAACTGGCCGCTGAAAGTGTAGGGTCTCGACGAAAGCTCCCACGGATAAAGCGTTAGAAAGGCAATGAGAGGCGTGAGTATGACTGTTAGAACTACGACTCTCGGCGTAATTCCTCGCTTCAGTTCTACTTCTTCTGTCATAATATTCTCTCCGGTACTATTTTATCCCCTCTAATTTAAAAGATTTGCGGAGGTAAGTCGTACATAGAATGAAGATCCAAGCCCATAAGTCTAGAGGAGCGCAAGATCTCTTATGAAGGGAACAGAAAGGTTCCAAACATCAAAATCGTGTATGGTTATGGAGGGTTTTGACGGTGAATACTACGTCTTCAATCAAGATAACAGAAAGTTTGTGGAAACGGACAAGGTAGGAGCCTACGCTCTAAGTCTAATCGATGGTAAAAGAAGATTCAAACAGATAGCTGATGCTGCTTACCAGAGATTTGCCGATATGGGTGTGAGTTATGAAGAGATTTCGAGAAAAATGACAGCAACGTTTGAGGCAGCTATGAAGATAGAGGCGATAAGGAAGAAAAAGATTCCATGGTGAAAGGGTTGGTGGATGTCGTCTTAATTCACTCTCCGACGGTCATTAGGCCGAAGATCTATGAACGCACCTTTCACGCGATGGATAAGATAGGATACGGCATGCTACACATCGCCAGTTTCCTCTCCAAAAATGGATACAACGTCCAGGTATGGAATGTTCCAGAGCTCTATCGGCAGGGTTATTCGGAGAAATACTTGGAGACTTGCCTAAAGAACTGCACGCCGAAAGTAGTAGGCATCGAACTGAATTGGATGCACCAGAGCTACGGATCTATAGAAATTGCCAAATTGGTCAAGAAGACGATCCCTGACACTCAGGTCATAATCGGCGGCACGCATGCAACCATACTAGCCGAAGACATTGTAACCAGATACTCTCACTACGTAGACGGCCTCCTCAGAGGTGAGGCTGAAGTTTCACTTCTTGATTGTGTGCAAAGAATCGAAGAAGGGAAGTCTCTCCAAGATGTTAGCGGAATTACCATGAAACGAGGGGAAAGGCTCATCGCCAATCCTATAAGAGGGATTATTGATGATATTGACGAGGTTCCACCTTACTCTCTGAAGAAAGCGACAGGAACCAAACCGGGGATACTGGGTTTCCCAGATCCTGAGAGGTACACTCCAGCCATCAACATATGCCGGGGACCATGCCCAAGGCAGTGCATCTACTGCATAGGTCCAAGGATCTCTGAATTCTCGGGTCGGAAAGAGTACACCACTCATTCGCCAAGATGGGTCGTAGATCAGATGAGGCTTCTAATTGAAGATGGGTATACGGAATTGTACATTCAAGATTGGACATATCTTAGCAGCAGAAAAACGCTAGAATCAATCGCGGAGGCCATGACAAGAGAGGGGGTAAATGAACAGATAGAGCACCTTAACCTGGTTGCTGCTCCTGGGTGTCTTAAACGTGGAACTATTAGGAAACTCTCCCGAGCTGGCGTCGACACTATTGACTATGGAATGGAAACTGGTTCTGAGAAGATTCTGAACCTCCTGAAAAGAGAAGTCACGCTTCAACAGATGAGGAATTCGGTTAAAGCTACGGCGAGCGAGGGGATAATCCCTCAAACGTGGTGGATGGTAGGATTCCCTGGAGAGATGTGGGAAGATGTAAAGGAAACCGCCAGACTTATTAAAGATACAATAGAGCTGGGAGGCTTGCCCTTCTGGATTACCCCCTTGATAGTTGAGCCGGGAACAGAAATATATGAAAGAGCAGACCAGTACGGTTTGAGGTTGCGTATGGAGAGCTTTGAAGACTATTTTGCGTTCTCGACGACACCGTTGAGAAATCTTGCTTGGTATCCCGAACTAATAACTCATGAAACAACGCATTTCAATCTTTACGATATTCTGAAGGCATCCTTCCTACTTAGGATGTATGTTTACAGGCGGAGGGAGGAAACACTACGAAAAATCATGAAAGCACACGAAAGATTCAGATCAGAAGAGGTTATTACTCACATCGAAGAAGCGTTTGAACGAATCCTTTTCACCATCTTTTAACTTAGTGAAGAATCAGGCCGACTCAATGGTCTTCATGTACTGTTCCCGCTTTGCTTCGGGTAGGCTCCTCCAAAGCAGAAGCTGTTTTCTCACGGAGTCTATAAAGTGATAGTTGGATGTGCGCCATGTTGGATATGTTCCCGTCAACCGCTTGATATAGATCGAAAAACTGTAGCGCTTCTTGTCAGCCGACCCGGCCAAACTGATCTTCACACTCTGGGTCACATGGGATTCTCTCGGCGCCAACGAGGCTTTGATTTCCAAACCTCTCTCGTCATATGAGGGTTTCTGAAGATCGATCACGGAGAAATATCTCGTTTCCTTACCTTCACCGCCGAAGTATTCGTGTAAGTACTCCAGCACGCCTTGAGCCTCCCTTCTCGACTCAAGGGCTAAAGGAACAGGGACCTCCCATTCGTCACCCTTTGGCTTTGTGGGCGGCTCCCATCTTCTTTCGAGGGAGGGCGCCACCATTTTCGAGGTCGTTATGATTGGGTAAATCGAGGCCACGAAGACCACTAGGATTATGCCGGCCAAAGTTAGAGCAACTGCGAACGAGGAGTAGTTTAAAACGTAGATTGAGGGCAATATCCCCAGCTGATTAAGGGCAAGGTTAAGCGCGATTCCAACAACGTAGCCAAAAATCACCGCGATCGTGGCGTAGATTGCGCTCTCGGCCAAGATTATGAACATGCTGCCTCTAGGATTTAGGCCGGTTAGGCTGTAAATCTCTATATTTCTGCTTCGTTCTTTGCTGGCGGCCATTAGCGTTACAACTATATTAGCAGCTGTGATTACGAATAGGGATACTATGGCTTCCCATCCCAAAAGAGCCCACAAGATTAGCCGTGAGTAACTCCTAGCAGATCCTTTCCAGTTAATGTAAACCTGGGCATCCATCATTTTTGCTAGCTCTGTCGCGATCGATTCGGCTCTTGCCCAATCGACATCTTCTTTAAGATACACAGCGACAGATGAGATATATCCTCCCAGATCAAGAGCAAGGCGACTCGGAATGATAAGTGCGAAGTCCCAGCCGATCGGCATAGGGATGCGAAGCTGTACTCGAGGGTTATATTGGGCAATTGTCTGCGGGCTATTTGGAGCGGCTGAGCGGCCGTCCAGATCATCCTTTAGCACCTCAGGAGATATTATGCCAACGACCATCAATCGGATTCCCTGCAACTCGACAAAATCGCCAGCATCGACGCCGAGCACCTTTGCTTCCGTGTCAGTCAACATACAGGCATAATACTCTTCTTCTAGGAAAGGTCTGCTTTTGCCCGTAAATGCGCCCTGATCTCGGAAGAACTTCTCAGATTCGATCTGGGTTATCCCCATTATAGCGTTGACCTCGTAAGTGCCGTTACTTCCTTTAACAATGGCGGTAAGTGTCAACTTACCGTAAATTGATTGTGGGTAAAGTGAGACCCTTGGAGAGACCATGCCACAATCGCCGACTACGCTCTCCACCAAAGTCCTTGTGTAAGTGTCTAAAGATTGTTGGGGCGGTGCGCCATACAACTGCTTTATCAAGATCCCTTGGTAGGCTACGTCGGTAGATCTATCGCCCACCAAAACACCCAAATAAGTCGAAGCGGAGGTGAAGGAAACTATGCCTATTGTACTGACAATTAGCGTTATCAAAGTTAAAATGGTTCGCAGCTTGTATCTCCGCATCGTCTTCACACCTATTGATGAGAAGAGCTCGATGCTTGCAAGAGTGCCCGTTACCAGCCTATGCATTCCGAGCCTTTTCTGAGCTTCTTCGCTGATTATCCTAGATGTCTCTCTCGTGAATATGAATAGAACGAACCCTGTCAAAACGATTACAAATATTCCAGCCAAAGATAGAGCTGAATTAGATATTATGGAAAAGGCTGGGTGTACAATGTAGAAAATCGCCATAGCAACTGCTCCAATAATGACGGAAAAAATAAGCCTCAACTTCCCCTCTCGAAAGAGCGTTAAGCGTTCAATGAAGAAGACAAACGGTATCAGGAGGAAGAAAAAGAGGATGGTGGTTCCAGAAAGGTCGTAAATCAGTGGCATGGTATGGATTCCGTATGCGACGAGCGCCCACGCCCACGCCTTAAACGCGGATTCATATGCATTGCTGTAGGTTTTGTTCTGAAGGAATTGGTCGACGAGACCGAGGTAGCTGTTTGTCTTGCTCATAGCCTCATCGAGGGTTAGAGATGATACGAAGTGTGTAGATAGGGTTCTATATCGAGCCAGGGAGATCCTGTACATATCTCTGGCGAACTTATAGGCGCTCATCCCTATCATCAACCTGTCACCAGATTCGCGCAGTAGGTATCCTGAACCTTCGGGATTCTCGCTGCTGGTGTTAGCCAGGATGCCCACGTTCCGAGATGTCAGGATTCCCCTCTTGTACAATATTAGTGTCTTCAAACCGGGTTGCACAAACGCGACGCCAATAGGCTCTGATGGGTCGCTGTATAAGCCTAGGAATGTCGGCTCAGCGAAGGCTTCGAAATCATAAGGCAACACCAAGCTCTGTCCTATAAAGTAGTATAAATCACCAACACGTGTAGGATCTGGGATTAACCCCCTTCTCCCAGTGCTCGGCTCAACTAGATCAAGAATCTCTATGCTAGCGCATTTGAACACAACAGCCGTTACGTTCAATGGATGCGCCAATGGATGAACCACGGGGCTAAAAAATCTGCCGCCATAGATTCCCATATCAGGCGCATATGTTATTCTGCCGCCTTCGCCTAAGACCCAAGCATTTATAAAGACGGATCGTTCAGAAGGCTGCAAGGGACCCGTATATCCAAGTACTTGACCTGAGGGCATGCCGTATACGATGAAATCTCCATTGCCGTCGGAGAATGTGTAAACATCAGCGAACAAGTACTGGTATCCTCCAAGTGCTTTTATATTGACGGTGACTAGAGCATGGGGAACAGGGCTATACCAACCAGTGGTTATGTTGAAGGCGAGGACTTTGCCCTTGAGTGTTATGTAGCTGGCAGATCCCCCAAAAGCGTAGAGGCGCAACCTTGTCGGTTTCACATCTCTCCAGTTGATGCCGAACGACTCCATATTAACGAATTCATCGATTATTGCCAAGGACGAACCAAGTTGACCAACTATGTTCTTGGCGTTGACTCCTTCTATCGTGTCAAAGGGAGTACCCCACCGTAGTCGTCTGGCATACGATGTCATAAGCGAAAAAGATACAGTCCCACTTAAGGCTGCTGGTTCCGAATCAAGAATGTACGGTTCGAACTCCGTCCCCCACCAATTCAACTGTCGCAATCCTTCCCAGAAAATGGCATCTTCAGGCAACCGGGACCTTAGTCCTTTAAGGATCTCTCTGACCCATAGATATCTGGCCTGGGTCTCCTCATTGATTCCTGAAGCATAGAAACGCCCCACATAGAGAGGTGTGATCTGGTGATTGTCGGATGAGAAATCAAGGTTTATCTGCATCCACACTTTAACTGAGTCCTGCTGGACTTTTGACGAAAAGAGGAATTTCTCTACGAACTCTCTCGGTCCAGCGAGCCCCTGCCAGTGTCCGCTAAAAGCCACGAACCATATGGTGTTATATGGAGGAGCAGGCGCTTCGGTGTAATATCTCGCAAGCTCGAGCAGGCTCGCTATCCCTGAAGATTCATCAGCCCCTGGCGCTTTCCTTGGGACCGCGCTCCAGTCATCATAATGGGTCGATACTATGATGACATTATCGGCAGACCTGCCCTCTAATATTCCGATTACGTTCTTAGCGTTTCGATTTCTGTATTGCATGTTAGAGTGGACACTGACAACGGCACCTTCCCCTGCCAAGTTCTTTAACGCGTAGCCATCTTCCACGGAAACGTATAACCTCGGAACGTAGATCGGGTTCCTCAATAACTTTTTCGAGAACTCATATCTATGTGCCTCAGCCTCGATGAAGATTACAGCCTTGGCACCGAAGTTTACGCCGTTAAGCCAATTATAACCGCTGTCGATATCCATCAGGAGTATTGAATCTTCAACAGTTTTATAATCGAAATCCTTGAGATCGCCTTCGCCGACATACACTAATTTTCCGCTGATTCCCTCAGGAGGAGCCGTGCTTGCCTGAACGTAGTTTGGCCAGAAAGCGTAAGCTGAAAAGTTGTGGGGAGATGGAGATATGACCTCTATGTAGGATCCTTCATCCACGGGAACAGCGACTGGATAATCTTGAACTACTACTTCCAAGCCTAGTGTCTTATTGAAGTAGTCCATGATGTATTTTGCCGCCTCTTCAGAACCAGGGTAACCGGAAACCCTTGAACCCAAGCTTGAGAACTTTTGAATATGGCTGAGAAGAGCCTCGTCTTGAAAAGGAGAAGGGGAAGGTGGGTCGCCTGTATTAATATCTGCACTGACTTGTGGCGGATATGAGTAAGGGATGGATACCATTACGGATGAAGAGAGTATGAATGCGAGCAGCAAAAGGGCGTTCAAGCCTTTCATATCAAGGAGACCATAGTCTTATAAGATAATATTGATAATAAGTTTTTTGGTCTGGTATGACAATGACCAAGGCCGAGTACAAACGTGGATTTACATGGCGTTCTGCAATCATTATATTCGTTTCGTCTCTGATCTGGATGCCTGTCGCGCTCTACATCCAGCTCGTTAGTGGCATCGTCTCAATCGCGACGGTATCCATAGTCATGGCTTTTATCGCGATCGAGATTACACGTTTATTAGGCAATCCCCTTTCCCGTCAAGAACTCCTCGTCGTTTATTTAATGAGCAGCTTAGCCGCTAGTGCAACGGGTTACATATGGCAAGTTTGGAAGGGATATTTCATAACGTCGCCTCTTACATGGGCATTCAAGATCGACGGAGTGCCTATACCTGAACTCTATCCGCCTTGGTTTGCGCCACCTTACGATTCACCCGTATACGTTCTGCGAACCTTCTTCCATGTAGATTGGTTAGTTCCGTTACTAGTCACAAATATCCAGTCGGGTTTCTTCTTCTACTTCACGGAATTAAGCTTGACGATGATACTTTCGTATATCTTCATAGAGGTAGAAAAACTGCCTTTCCCGTTTGCCACCATAGACTCGTCGATTGTGACGACGCTTAGCGAACGCAGACCAGAGAGAATAAGGCTGTTCACCCTCGCCTTGTATCCAGGACTGGCGTGGGGGGCAATCCTGTACATTTTTCCAATAGTGACTGGTTATATGATGATACCGCTACCTTGGTACGACCTAACCCCCTTCACATCTCAATACATGCCGGGTGCATTATTCGGAGTGATGACGGATTTGATAACTTATGTTGCTGGACTCTTCTTGAGCCTGACGGTTACGGTCTACATGCTTATTTCGTCTGTAGCTATATGGGTAGTGGGCAACTACTTGACATTAACCATTTTCAGAGACTTATTCCCCGAGTGGGC
>Ga0315310_10001989_pt1 | contig 12866 bp, 11 predicted proteins | sample TDP5_MG_FD_203630 | JGI IMG/M metagenome (GOLD analysis project Ga0315310, IMG submission 203630) | Freshwater sediment microbial communities from Lake Towuti, South Sulawesi, Indonesia - TDP5 | ecosystem: Environmental > Aquatic > Freshwater > Lake > Sediment | place: Indonesia: South Sulawesi... | reverse complement strand
TCTCAGCAACTCTATAATTTCGTATGATGTTTATTGTGGCATGAGGAGCTAAAAGGGCTATCTTGTCAACTTCATCCGGATTGAGTTCTCTGCCCTCAATCTTGACTACGTCTTTAACCTCGAGTTTCTTGCTGGGAACATTCATAGCGATCGTCACTACCCCTCCTGAACGTCCATCTATGTTCAGGATTTTCACCACATCCAACGCATGTCCTCGTGTAATATGATCGATAACCGTACCATTTCTAATCTTCGAAACCCTCAAGGTCTTTTTAGCCATCTCAAACCAACCTCACGGGAAAGATATGTCCACAACAGAATAGGTGGCTACAGACTTAAATAACTAAGATTCCCTCAAGAATTCAAACTCACAGATGCATCCGAATCTTCGTCGGTGAATTTTCCTCCACAAATTCAACAATTATTGCCTTGGCATGACGTAAGATTGGTACCGATCTAGAACGCTGATTTGAATCAGTTGAAGAAAGGAAAAGAATTTCTGATTGAGGTAGACAAAATCATAGCTTGGTAGAATTGGGTTTTGCATGGCATGCGATGAAAGTGGAAGAGGTTCTGCGTGCTTTACAATCTGACCTGAAAGGCTTAAGTGAAGAAGAAGCTAGGCTTAGGTTGCATAGGTTTGGGTATAACGAGCTAGAAAAGCGAAGAGGAGTATCCGCGCTCCAGATCTTTATTGCTCAATTCAAGAATATTTTTGTGATTATGCTGTTGATCGCTATCGTCATTTCCGCTATGATCGGCTGGTATGAAGTAGAATCTGGCACCGAACCGTACGTGTGGATCGAGACCTATGTGGATGCAATAGCAATAGGATCTATCGTTATTCTTAACGCGATTGTCGGCTTTGTTCAAGAGTATCGGTCAGAAAAGGCTATGGAAGCCATGGAAAAAATGACCGCTCCAAGAGCAAGAGTGTTACGAAGCGGGAGAGATGTTATGATTCCAGCAAGAGAAGTTGTTCCCGGAGACATCATTCTTCTTGATACTGGAGACCGCGTAGCCGCTGACGGACGCCTATTCGAAGCCGTGGACTTGAGCGTCGACGAGGCAATTCTAACAGGTGAATCCACCCCAGTCAGTAAGAATACGAGTGTTTTTGCAACTGAAACTTCTGTGGCAGACAGAAAGAACATGGTTTTCACGGGTGCTCATGTGACATATGGCAGAGGAAAGGCTATTGTAACATCCACAGGTATGAATACGCAGTTTGGAAAAATTGCTGAAATGGTTCAGGTAGTTGAGAAGGAAGAGATACCTCTAAAACTCAAGCTTAACCGGTTTGCCAAAAAATTAGGAATAATAGTCGTTATCGCTTCCATCACTATACTCCTCCTCGATTTAATCAGAATTGGTAGAATCGAAATCGAGATATTCATGACCTCTGTGGCTTTAGCTGTATCCGCAGTCCCAGAAGGCTTGCCCGCCATAGTGACCGTGACTCTTGCGCTTGGAGCACGAGAATTGGCGAAACGCAACGCTGTCATTAGAACGCTTGCCTCAGTCGAAACTTTAGGCTCCACGACCATCATCTGCTCCGATAAGACAGGAACATTGACCAAAGGCGAGATGACTGTGCGCAGAATTTTCGTAAATAACGGAATGATCGAGGTCACTGGTACTGGCTACGAACCTAAGGGAGGATTCTATCGAGATGGAAGCAACATCAACCCTTCTGAGGACGAACATCTCGCTTTGCTCTTAAAAATAGGCGCTTTATGCAACAATGCCAACTATGACCGAACAAACATCATTGGAGACCCAACTGAAGGGGCATTAAAAGTTGTTGCAGCTAAAGGTGGAATACACGATAGTGAATTGGAAATGCAGTATCCACGTAAAGGCGAGATACCATTTGGTTCTGAAAGGAAACGCATGACAACCATCCATGAAGCGCCGGACGGACGTCAAGTTGCCTTTATGAAAGGTTCTGCAGAGACTGTGCTACAACTGTGTGATCGCGTTTACCAGAATGAAAAGGAGAAGAATCTTAGCGAAAAAAGCAGACGTGAAATCCTAAGCAAGAACGAAGAAATGGCAAGCCAAGCTTTGAGGGTTTTAGGAATAGCATACAAAGTCATACCTGAACAACTCACAGAATATAACGAGAAAAACATTGAGAACAACCTTACCTTCGTAGGCATTGTCGGAATGATTGACCCGCCACGAGAAGAAGCAAAAGAAGCAATCGGGTTGTGTGAGAAAGCGGGTATAAAAGTAGTGATGATTACTGGAGACCATAAATCAACAGCGATGGCGATTGCAAAAGAACTTCGCATAATGAAGGAAAGTGAACTTGCATTTACGGGAAAAGAGTTGGACGAGATACGTGACGAGGAATTTCAAAGGGTTGTGGAAAACGTTTCGGTCTATGCTAGGGTTTCTCCTGAACATAAACTCATGATAGTTAAGGCATTGAAAAGGAAAGGTCATGTTGTCTCCATGACTGGTGACGGAGTTAATGATGCGCCTGCACTTAAGCAAGCGGACATCGGTGTGGCAATGGGCGTTACTGGAACTGACGTGACAAAAGAAGCCTCAGACATGATTCTTGCCGACGATAACTTTGCAACTATCGTTAGAGCTGTGGAAGGCGGACGAACTATTTACGAAAACATTCGTAAGTTCATCAGATTTCTACTCGCACTTAACTTTACCGAGCTCGTTCTTGTAGGCTCTTTCGCCTTAATCGGTTTACCGATCCCACTTCTTCCCGCAATGATTTTGTGGTTGAACCTAGTTACGGATGGCCCTCCAGCCGTGGCTCTAAGTAAGGATCCACCAGCCGAGGACGTAATGCAAAAGCCACCTCGAAGCCCTAAAGAAGGTGTCTTGCACGGAATGTTGCTTTTCATTCTTGCCTCTTCAACAATCCAATTGGTTGCGGAAATTGGCGCCTTTTATTGGGGATTCTTTGTTCAAGGATCATTGGAGAAAGCAAGAACCATGGTCTTCATGGTCGCATGCTTTTATGAACTAGTCGTGATGTGGAACTGCCGGTCGGAAAGCCGTAATGCCTTCAAAGTGGGATTTCTGACCAACAAATCCTTACTCGTAGCCGTAATTGTTTCCATTCTCTCAACAGTAGCGGTGATCTATGTGCCCCCATTGCAGTTCATGTTTCAAACAGTTACACTGAATCCGCTTGACTGGACCATCGTAGCCTTCTTTGCCGCTTTGGGATTCTCCATACTTCCAGAGGTTTTTATGAAGCGGTGAACTGTCAGCCTTCCAAAATCCGAAACGCGCCTTGGTAAGCAATGTATTTGCCAGAGCACTCCGCAAAATCCCAGACACAATAAGTTGCGTATCGAGCTGCACGCAAGACTTCTGGTTCATTGGACTAAAATGCTGATCTGAATCCGTTGAAGACATCTTTCGCTGATTGGATGAGGGGATGCTTCACTTCTGTCGGCGAAGTCATCCTTTCTAGTCTGTCGATTCTGAAGTAAGTTGGCGGATGCGGATCCCACCGCAGCCAACTCTGAATCTTGTATGATGGGATTCGTTCATGTTGAAGCATTCGAAACCCGATTTTCCGAAGCCCTTCGGCCAACGCTTTTGGCTGCCCTAGCTTCATGGCTGAAAGAAGATCTGCCCTTGCCTCGAAGAATTTCGATACGAAGTAGACGATGCTCATCGAGATGAACAGATAGAGGTAGGGTGAAAGCGAGAGGATCGGCAGGAACACAGAGATTCTTAGCAGAAACTCGGCTGAGGACAACCCGAACAGGATGAGAGGATCCCTTCCCTGCAGATGACCAAGTTCATGTCCGACAACGCTCAGTATCTCGTCTTCTTCAAGTTGGGTGAGCAATCCCGTTGTGAGCAAGACGACCCCTCGACTCGGGCTGGGACCCGTGGCAGCCGCATTCGGCATTGTGCTGTTGGAGATCACAATCTTGGGCATCGGCATCCTAAATTTCTCTGCGGCCGTCTTAACAATTTCATAGACATTGATCACTTTGGCTGATCTTCGTTCAGGAGTACACTTAACGCCGTACTTGCTCAGTATCTCTTCTCCGAGCTCGCACGTGGGCTCCATGCCAAGAGCCAAGGTCTTTTCGTAGACTTCAGATTTCATCTGTACAATTATGTCTTTCCCGTATCGGGTCTGGAATTCTCTCAATTCTTCTGTAGGCAGATGATACTGCAATATGTGAACCGCAGGGCTTTCTTTGCTGATTCTCCACCTTCCCATCCTGAGATAGATTTTGTCTGCGAGAAGAACGAAACCCAATTGAATACCTAGCATTGCCAGTACTCCGTAGATTCCAAGGAAGATGAACAATACTATGTTAGCCGCGAAGAGAATCATGTAAAGCAGCAACATACTGCTGGTGAACAACTTGTTCGAAGTCTTTTTCTTCGCGGAGGGGGGTTCTTCAGGGATGATCTTTTCTCCCTTTATCCATGCAAAATAAAGTGTTGACTTGCGGATGTTCTCCTCAAAGAGTTGAACTGTGATGATCAGGTCTTCTCTCACTTCCTCAAGTGCGGCTTCGGGAATCCCTTCCTTCGGGATGATCTTCACCTGGAATGGTTTCCCGGCTGTCATCTCAACATCCAAGTGCCAAAGTCGCTTTGGGTCTGAAGCTACAAAAGAGAGCACATGAGCGCCGTCTGCCTTTGTTGTGCGAATGTTGGTGAAAACGTCTGGATGCGGCAGCAAATAATGTTGCTGTACAAACTTGAGAACGTCATTGTAGTAAATTGGTGAAAGTTCAGTATCTATCACAAATGATCTTGCTTCAGACAGCGCTTATTCCTCCAACACTGAGTTCATCCGCAAAGATATAAAAACTAGTGCTAATATGCCTGAGTTCTAAGTGTGATAAGGTTTAGGCTTACACTGTTTATTCTGACAGGTGAATGAGCAGACCCTTTGTGAAAGTTAAAGAAAAGGTGGAGATGAGCTCATGTTTCCCACGTTCAATTGCGTGAGAGGCATTCGAAAAAAATATAAATTGCCTCAATGAACGTCTCTTTGAGGCGAGGCGGAAATGGTTTTGGACGTTGTTTGTAACATGGAGATCAATGAGAAGACGGCAACGTGGAAGTCCGAACATAAGGGGAAGACTTACTTCTTCTGTTCGCCAATGTGCAAGCAGAAATTCGATAGAAATCCCGAGAAATACATCAAATCTAAGTAGAAGTTGAGGCGCAGCCCGAGCATGGAAGAACACGCAATGTACCAGAGAGGCTCCCTAGTAGACAGTGCCATATTCAAGGAAAGAGTGAAACGCGCAAGTGTGCTGATGGAATCGGCGGGTCTCAATGCAATTCTTTTGACGAAACCTCAGAACATGACGTATCTCGTCGGCGATGGCAGACTCTGTGCCTTCGCAATAGTCTCCAAAGAGGGGGAAACCTTTGTCGGCGTGCCTAAGACTGATCTTGAAGATGTGAAGCAGTCTTGTGCATCAGAACACATTCTCGGATTTGAAGACGAAGTTGAGATGCTACATTCACTGTTGCACACGTGGAAGGAACTGAGACTCGAAAAGGGCAAAGTCGGAGTTGAGAACACCTTTCTCACGGTTTCGATGCTTGAGATGTTTAGGCATCCGCATGCAAAGCCGAAGAGGCTCCAGTTTGCCGATGCAACCCCAATCATGACCGATCTTAGGATCATAAAATCCGGCGAAGAGATCGGATTGATCAGGAACGCGTCAAAGGTAGCTGACATTGCTATGGAGGCTGCAATCAAGGCAACGAAGCCAGGTGTAGCCGAGACAGAAATAGCCGCGGAAGCTGAATACGCGATGAGGAAGAATGGTGCCGAAGAATTCTTCAGAACCTATATAGCTTCAGGCCCCAGGTCGTCGATTGCCCATGGAACAGTAAGCCATAGAAAGGTCCAAAGAAACGATTTGGTTATGATCGACCTTCATCCAACAGTTAACGCTTATCACGCGGACATTTGCCGAACAATATGCGTAGGAGAGCCCTCTGAGAAGCAGCGAAAGGCTTTCGAAGTATACCTAAAGGCTCAGCGAGCTGTAGTAGAGGCCGTCAGCCCCAGCATAACCATGACGAGACTTGAGAACCTGATGCATGAGATATTTGAAAAGGAAGGCTACGAAGAGTACTTTGTCGGACCTCCAATTCACGGCGTAGGATTGGAGTTCGAAGAACCCCCATTGCCCGCTGGACACGCCTTCTTCCACGGAGAAGAACCAAAAGACGAGCTGAAGCCCGGAATGGTAATATCGATCGGCAACTGCGGCCTTTATCTGGGCGAATTCGGAGTAAGAGTCGAAGATACAGTCGCGGTCACAGAAAAGGGCTACGAAGAACTCACCAACTACAGCAGAACGCTTTAACCGACAGGGATAGATCAGACGGCGTCCACCCGTCAGATATGCTTGCCCGTCGCAAGGACACTGATGACACAAACATTAGTTTTGCCCGAGAGGGCTGTTGGGAGGCTAAAATGCCAAAACATGCAGCTGAAACCCGTGGCATAATTATCGTGTTAACAGGCTACATAGCACTAGTCGTTCTGCAACTAGCGGCATACTTTCTGACCAATATTCTGGTATTGCTAGCGCAGGCTTTTGAGATGGTTGGTGATGTTCTAGTTTCTAGTTTTCTTCTGCTATCCGCTTCTTGGTCGCGGAAACCAGCTGACGAATTTCACATGTTCGGCCATGGAAGAGCCCAAAATGTTGCAGCAATGGTCTCAGCTACAATCCTAATTTCTTTCATGAGCCTTGAAACGTTTCGAGAAGCCGTTCCGAAATTCATCCAAGCTGAGACCAGCGAATTCCAGAACCCAAATCTTGCTTCGGCAGTGATCTTGTTAGGCATGTTTGTGGTTGCTATCCCAATAATAGATATTCTCAGAGTGAAGGCGAAAGGTGCTTCGATAAAGGCACAATTTGTCGCACTTCTCAAGGACGAGTTTTCCTACGTAGCTGCGCTAATATCTGTGGTCTTAGTTGCGCAAGGATATCACTGGGCTGACCCTTTAGCATCTACAATCGTGGCAACGATCATCGCCTTGAGCGGAATCTACCTCTTCAAGGACAATGTTCACTATCTCGTGGGTAGAGCGCCCAGTAAGGAGCTAATAGAAAAACTGAACCTGACCACAAAATCAGTGAAAGGCGTCCTAGGCATCCATGATCTGAAGGCTGAGTACGTGGGGCCAGACATTGTTCACACTGGTTTCCACATAGAGGTGGCTAAGGGCACACCCATTGAGGAAGCGGATAGAATAGCGGAAGAAGTCAAGAAAAGAGTCAGTTTGGAGACAGGTTGCCAACATTGTGTGATTCATGTCGATCCAGTAGATAATCCAACCAGACAAAATCCAGGGAGGTGAAAAAGTGTTTGTGAACATAGTCAAATTTCCACCAATCAAGAGGGAGAAAGATGAGGAATTCAGGAAATGGTTCGAATGGTCGAACACTGTCTACGAGAAATTTGACGGATTCATATCGAGACGACTATTGAAATCCAAAAGAGGAAGGAGAAACTACGTGGCAATCGTAGAGCATGAAAGTGAGAATACTTTTATGGCCATGCACCTCAGCGACGAACGCCAAAAAACATGGGAAAGAGTGGAACCCCTGCTGGGAGGATCACCCACACCAGACTTTTATGAGGTGGTAATCTCCTCAGAGATGAAAAAGAAAACAAAATAAAGCATTCATAGTCGAGATATTTCTTGGAGGCAATGTCGATGAAGACCGAGACCTAAGCCTCCCCCCATTTCCTTAGACTCACCACAGGATACGTCACGCTTGCACACACATGTATTAAATATGAGTTTTCCATTCGTACCGACTGGTACAAGAAACATGTAGGAGAGAAGGCATAGAAGCGAGCCTATGGCTATAGACTAACGGACTTGGGTTGAAACCCCTTCCCCGCACCATGTGTTGGGATCGTCTTAATGCTTTGCTCAATCGGCTTTCTTGCTGCCTTGAAACCGGTTAATCCCTCTATTCGATGATGGTGATGTGCTCGATATTTTTCACGGTAATTCTCGATCCGTCTCTGCCAGATCTGTAGATGACTCTGCCATTCTCAATAACGGTGCAAGTCTGCCCGTTTACATGAATCGTTAGTGCATCTTCAAGCTTGCCGCCATCGATAGTAACTTGGTCCTTGCCAATACTGACCTCATATGTAATCGTATCCTTACCATCTTCGCCATATATTGCGATATAGTCATCGCTCATGCCACCGTCTGCCTTGATGGTATCATCACCTGCTCCGCCTATCTGAATAATGGTGTCACTTCCGCAGCCTCCGCCCGTTGCTTTCATATCATCGTTGCCGTCTCCGCCTTTCTGGACGATCAAGTCGTTGTCTCTACCGCCTTGAGCATCCTGGCTATCGTCGCCTGCTCCGCCATTCTGAGTGATGTAGTTACCTCCGGAGGCGCCCACTACCAATTGGATGTCATTGCCCGGTTCCCCATTCTGGGTAATCCGGTCGTCGCCAGCATTGCCCCAAACATACTGACGATCGTTGCCTCCTCTACCTTCCTGAATGATAACGTCGTTGCCCGCAAGGCCATACGCCTCCTGGTTATCATCGCCCGGCCCCCCTACCTGATGAATGCGACAACCAAAAGGCCGCAGTTGTGACTCGGTGGCAGCCCACGCAATATTCAAAGAAGCGACTGTAAAGACTGCCAATAACAGCACGGCAAACCCTATCATCCATTTCATACCTCTTCCCCCTTGAACAATGTGTCTCAAAATCGCATCCTTATCGTTCGAATGAACCTATAAGCCTTGCGCTTATCTCTCCTTGACTCTCGCTGCTAAGGTCTTTCCAAATTCTATTATCTGCTTAATGTCGTTTTCAGACGGCGGACCATTTACTTCCATTGCCCCGACTACATCGATTTTTGATGACCCCAAGATTTCTTGGATTTGTCTTATAGCACCTCCACCCCAACCGTACGAACTTAAGATAACTCCAAATTCTATAGGAGGACGCAAGACTTTCACCAGATTGGTGGCGTATTGTGCCAAAGGATGGACACCGCCAAGCACCGTGGGACCCCCCAAGACGATAGCTCTTGAGTCAACTAGGTCCATTGCTACGTCGCCTATATCAGCTGAAGCCAGATCATACACTACGATCTCGATGCCCTCGGACGCCAGCGTCTCGGCGATTGGAAGAATCATCTTTTCCGTGCTCTTCCACATGGTCACGTAGAGTATGGTGGCTTTCCGTTTAGTTTCTCCCCGGGCCCATCTGTGATAGGCTTCAAGGATTCTCTGAGTGTTCCTATGTATCGGTCCATGACTCGGCGCTATCAGAGCAATGTCCAAGTTTCCAATTTTTTCCAGAGCCTTCTCAGCCATGCCCCTAAATGGCATCATTATCTCGCCAAAATATCTCTGTGCGTGAACGACCAAATCTTCCACTTCTTCATCGTAAAGCCCCTTTGCGACATGCGAACCGAAGAAGTCGCAAGGGAAAAGAACCCTGTTCTCTGCGAGATACGTGAACATTGTTTCGGGCCAGTGGAGCATTGGAGCCTCAATGAAACGGAGAGTTTTGCCGCCGAGGACAAGTGTCTCTTGATCTGAAACCATCTTTATTCTTTTTTCAGGTACTCTGTAGAATGTTTGCGCCATTCTTGCACCTCTCTTTGTAGTAACTAGGGTAGCCTTGCTGCTCAAGGACATTGCGTGCGGAATTGATCCTGCATGATCGGGCTCAGCGTGGTTCATCACTACATAATCCAAATCCTTGGGATCTACGATCTGTCTGATCTTCTCTTCGAGATATTTCTCAAAGCCCGGGTTCACCGTGTCGATTAAGGCTTTTTTGCCTTCTCCAACTACCAGATAGGCGTTGTAAGTAGTTCCCTTTGGAAGCGGAATCAAAGCGTCAAAGAGCCTACGATTCCAGTCTTTAACACCTACCCAATGGACACCGTCAGAGATTTGAGCAACGTTACGCCAATTCATTTTTTCACCGTCCGCTTTTGGCAAATGATGAATGATAACGGTCTTTGGTCCAGATATAAATTGCTAGACGTAGGTAGTTCTTCATTGCGGTCAAAGTCAGATATGACCGGAGAAGAGTCCATGAACAATCGGGAACGAACCATAGCCATCTTTAACCGCAGAAAGGCTGACCGTTTACTATGGCAGCCGAGACTACACCATTGGTATGAAGTGAACAAGGTGAGAGGAACCCTCCCTGAAAAGTATGAAGGCTGTGACCTCCTTGACATATATGATGATCTAGGTGCGTCACCGCGCGCATACCATTACTTCAATGACACATTAAAATGCGTTGAGGGCGATGAGGTCCAGCTTCAAGTTAAAGAGAATAGAGATTACATTTACACGAGGTACAAGACGCCCAGAGGTAGCCTAAGTCAGGTTGAAAGAAAGACAGAGTATGGAACCGCGAGTCTACGAATCGAGTACTTCTTAAAGGGAGTTGAAGACTTCGGGATACTCGCCTATATTCTTAAGCACCAGACCTTTGAGTTTGACAAAAACCTGTATAGTGAAAGAGAGAACCTTCTTGGCCATCGTTGTGAACCCATCGTTACGATTCCGTGGGGATCGATCCAGAGGCTCTTCATCTTGTACATGGGGTTCAAAAACGGCGTAGTTGCCCTCTGGAAGCATCGTGCAGAGATCGAGAAGCTTCTTCAAATCTTCGATGAGAACGATGACAAAAGGTTCAGCCTCATCAAGAAGACGCCTTTCAAGATAGTCAACTTCGGCGACAACATAGATGAGGGGTTGTGCTCACCGCCTCTGTTCAAGAGATACATGCTCCCGTACTATCGCCGCAGGACAAGAGAACTTCATGAGGTTGGCAAATTCTGCACATCCCATTGGGATGGAAAGATAAGGAAGGTGCTGCCCTTCGCATACGAGACAGGTCTAGACGGGTTGGAATGCGTTCCGCCCGAACCTCAAGGAAACGTAACTCCTGAAGAACTGAAAGAAGGTTTGAAGGGCATGATCCTGATCGACGGCATCCCAGCCACTTCCTTCTTACCCCTCGTTAGAGATGATGAACTGAAAGCCTTCGCCTATAGGATGCTTGACCTCTTCGCGCCTCACACCATTCTCGGAATATCAGACATGCTCCCTCCAGACGGGGATATTGAAAAGGTACGTATGATAAGCCAGATCGCTGCCAGCTACAGAATCTAAGAACGATAGGAAGATCGTAATCGGCGTCGTCAGGGAGAAGGCTGAGGAACTCCTAGAGCTCCCGAAGGGAACGGAGGAGGGAAGCGAAGCTAAGATCATCGGTGAGGCAAGGAGGATCTTCGAAGGCGTCGCGATGCAGACGGTTGTCGGAGGAAAAAGAATAATCGTCACACTGATAGGAGATCCTATACCAAGAATATGGCAGCCTTTACTAAGAGTGAGTCTGCTTTTTCTTCCAGAATTCTGCGTTTATCCACCTTTCACCGTAGTTACGCGCTTCCGATGAAACTTATGGGGTTGGTCCATGCCGTCCGCCCTTTCTTGTCTTCGACTTCTATCCTCAGGTATCTTTCGTTTCCTCGTAGCTTGTACTCTGCTACGATTATGGATTTGTTCATGGCTGTGAATCTTTCCCCCTCACCATTCTTGGTTATGAAACTTATGGCCGCGGCCGGAGAAGAGAGAACGCGCACTGACCCTTCACTGACGTCAACATCGAGGATCTCCGGCCCATTACTGGAATAGAATAAGCCGTGCCAAAGTGAGCCCATCAAGGATCCCTTCGTTAGGTCCTCTGCTCTGACCATTATCCAGGAATAAAAGGCATCCACAGGTCTATGTGAGCTGTAGTGGTAGTGAGCATCGTCAACGGCGAAGCCGAAAGTGAATTTGTCTCTGACCAATAGGTCGTCCCAATGGGTGGTGGAGTATCCCTTAGCAACAGAGAAGTGGCAAGTGGTATTGAAGATTTCCACTCCCAGGTAACCCTCAAGTTTCATTAAGTCGTTGACAGTTAGGGAAGACCAGTAAGGGTGGGCAACAACAATCTGGCCGCCTTCGTCTACCACCTCATCAATGGCCGCCTGTGGGTTTTCCGCGTCAACAGGATGGTCTATGTCCAGACCCACGAGATGATATTCGGTGCCTGCCTCGGACTTCCCGATGTCAAGTTCTATTCCCGGGAGAACAAGAAACTCTTCTCCGAAGCTATCAGAGAGAGCTTGGACATCCGTGGGTTTTCCGTGATCGGTTATGAAGAGAAAGTCGTAGCCCTCTGATTCATAGAGGACGGAAATCTGCCGCGCGTCCAAGGCTCCATCGGAGTTCGTGGTATGAGCGTGAATGTTTCCCTTGAACCAATATCCCTTCTGCTTGAAAGGGTTCGGAAAGCATATCTGAGCCATGAGCTTTACTCAGTTGTACACCGATTTGAAGTTTTGGAAATCCCCCGAAGCCGTCCACTGCATCGCAAGTCTCATGCTGGCTAGCCCTCTGATTCTTGAGTAGAAAACTGGCGGTCTGGGATGGTAACGCAAAAAACCTTTTAAGGTAAGAGAGCAACCTAATGGTGTCAAGAATCGGCGGTCGACCCATGGAACCAAGCAAGAAGCCTCTCAACATGCTAACGAGACATATGAATGCGCATATCGCGATTGTGCTCAAAAACGGCTTGGAATATAGAGGCGCAATGATGCATCAGGACAACTTCATGAACATTATCTTGGACGGAGCTGAAGAGTACTACGATGGACAACTTATAGCGAATTACGGGCAGGTCCTTGTTAGGGGAAGCAACATACTTTACATTATACTTGATGCTTCACGGAAGAGATAAGGAATCCCAAATCACAAGATAAATGAAGTTCTATAAGCGGCAATCCTCGTCATGGCACCTGAGACATACTGAGAATA
>Ga0315310_10001988_pt1 | contig 12871 bp, 15 predicted proteins | sample TDP5_MG_FD_203630 | JGI IMG/M metagenome (GOLD analysis project Ga0315310, IMG submission 203630) | Freshwater sediment microbial communities from Lake Towuti, South Sulawesi, Indonesia - TDP5 | ecosystem: Environmental > Aquatic > Freshwater > Lake > Sediment | place: Indonesia: South Sulawesi... | reverse complement strand
GAAACCTTCCACCAGCTCAAGGTTATCCGCCACCGATATTGGAGGCTGCCTTCTAGGTGGTAGCACAGGCGCAGACATTCTTCTCGCCACTTTCTTCAATCTAGGCTCAGTTCTAGCCTCCCAAACGACAGAGCCCAGTTTAGCACACTCACCGCACACTAGCATGTTTGCGCCTTCAATGCTAGCCTTAAACGGTGGTCCCATTATTCTTCGTCCACAGACCTCGCAGCGCACGTTAGATTCACTCTCCAAAATTGTTTTACATACACCTCATCTTTATACTTTGTCAACCCAGCACGGTGCATCACTACTTGCGAGACAAACGGCAGACTTTGGAGAAAATACGAAGAATAGCGGATTACCAGCTTGGCAAAGGCGCAGGCGACGCCTTATTTCCGAACAATGCCCAAATCGTTTTCTCGAGAACAACTGGCAGGATTCGATACATCTACGTGGAAGGCAGATTGTTGGCAACTTTGCGTCCCACAGATGGACTCTTCTCGCTCACAGTTGAAGGCGCCAAGCGCCTAGCGAGCAAGGCTAACCTAGGGCGTTTATGGGTCAAGGTTTCCGACGATGCAGCGCCTTTCATCGCGAAGGGCAAAAGCGTTTTCGCCAAACACATAACTGACGCTGACACGGAGATCCGACCTCAAGAGGAAACCATAGTCTTAAGCAAGTATGGCAAAGTGTTGGCTGTAGGCAAAGCAGTTTTGACGGGCAGAGAAATGAAGACGTTCAAGAGAGGATTGGCAGTTCGTGTACGAAGAGGCGTAGCAGAGAAATGAATCTCCTTCACGCCTAGAACATTCCATAAACGAAGCAAACAGAATAGCATCGAGATAAATATTGCCACCGTACAAATCCCAATAACGAGGAATCCCACAGTGCTCACTAAGCTCAAACAGCGGATCCAGCAACTGATGATCAGCCAAGCTAGGCTTGCCTACAGCGTCGGCTTAACTCCCAACCAAGTAAGCCTTATCGGAATATCAGCCGCCATTGTTTCCGCCTATTTATATCGGAATTCAAAGTCCGACGATGCATTCTTGGTGGCTGCAGCTCTGCTACTGTTGACGTCAGGTTTCTTCGATGCACTGGACGGAGTCATAGCAAGGGCTTATGGTCAAGTCACATTGTTCGGCGGGTTCCTTGATTCGCTTCTTGACAGATACGCCGACGCCTTGGTTCTAATAGGCATAATCTTAGGCTGGTTAACAACAGATTCTCCCTTGTGGTTGCTTGCTGGACTTGCTGCCTTGGTAGGTTCATTGATAGTCAGCTACAGTCGCGCCAAGGCTGAAGCCGCCGGCATCAAGATGGAAACAGTGGGCTTAGCTGAACGAGCCGAACGCATAATCATACTTGTACTTGCCAGCTTACTCACTCTACTATGGCGAGACGCTCTACGCTGGAGCGTATGCCTCCTCGCCGCCCTGACCAATTTAACCGCTCTGCAAAGGACCATCTACTTCAGAAAAGCAGCACACAAGAAAGAGGCTTCAGCAACGCCAATTGTCTAGAATCTGGGCCGTCTCCAAGCCCTTCGTCGCTCATCTCGAGCCCTGACCTTGACAATGCCACGGTGCACTGCACACGACACACAATAGTATTTCGTCTCAACATGCATGGGCAAGTAAGCACCTCTTTGACGCAACTCCCGCGCCAATGTGGGCTCAACCAGTGTTACAGGACGCGAAATCTTCTTCGCCTTGTCGGAGGGAACCAAGCCTCCGCAAGAACTGCATTGCACTAGGTCGCTTCGTCCTTTTCCACCCTTTGCTCGGCCTCGACTCTTCCTTTTGACAGGCATGATTCATGTCCTCAAAGCGTTTAATTATAGATCGATTGAGTTAACATGCTTATAGATGTTTCCACAATGATTCCTCCAAACGAACTTGACTTGGTAACTGTGGGACACTTCGCCATAGACACCATAAGCTCGCCCAAGATAATACCTGCAAGAACAACGTTAGGCGGATCCGCAACATACGTTTCTGCTGCAGCAGCCAAACTGGGCGCGAAGGTTTCAGCGATTTCAAAAGTTGGCGACGATTTCCCGAACAAGTACATCAAATGGCTTGAAGACAGCCACGTAGACCTGGCTGGACTAAAACAACTCCAAGGCTTCGCCACCACACGTTTTGCCCTGAAATATCAAAAAGACTGGAAAAGGAACCTCCAACTGAAGGCCCTCGCTCCTTCAATCCAAGTAAATGACATACCCAATTCACTACGAGCCAAAGCCATTCATGTTGCACCAATTGCCAACGAACTGTCAATCAACGTTGTCCAACAGCTACGCAAGCTAACCCGCATCTTGTCACTTGATCCGCAAGGGTTCGTCCGCGACTTCAATACCCAAGGAAATGTTCGACCGAAACGCTGGATGGAGAGGTCAGTCTTAGAACTTATCGACATCTACAAGTCGTCGCAAGACGAAATGAAAACAGTGACTGGCATAGCTGATGCGAAGCAAGCGGCGAGGAAAATTCAAGACTACGGCGCCAAAATAGTAATTGCCACTCGAGGTCTGTATGGTTCAATAGTTCTCTTTGAAAGTGCCTTCTGTAACGTGCCAGCGTGCAGACCCCAAGTTGTTCTTGATCCAACTGGCGCAGGTGACGCCTATATCGGCGCGTTCCTAGCAGAATACACACGTAAGGAAGAACCGCTGTGGTGCGCATGTGTAGGGTCAGCAGCTGCATCATTTGTTGTAGAAGGCGTTGGATCTGAACGGTTTGGCGATAGGGAAGAAACTTATGCTAGGGCTCGGAAAATATATCTTAAACGCGTGTGAAAATGAATGGGTCAGGCGGTGCAGATTCTTGGGTCGAGTTGCCAAAGGTGTGAAATGCAGCGTAACAGGATGCAGTAACGACGCAGTTCGCTCACTCCAAACCGACAAAGTCAAGAAAGCAGGTCTGAAAGTTAGTGAATCTCGGCGAACCTACCTTTGCAAAGAACACTACAAAGAATTCAAGAAGGAAACCAAGAAAGACCGAACACTTGAAAAATGGAGACATGGAGTACCGGGCAGAACCTGAGCATAGCACAACCATTCATAACAATTCAAACCGAAAAAGCTTGAACGCAAGACTAATTTGAAGAAACATCATCTTATCATCGGACTATCATGAAGAAGCGGGGCGAAAATGTTTGAGGATATTGCAGCTACACTCAGACTTCATTGAATACAAGCCATTAAAGAAAGAAGTAGCCATGGCTGAGGAAGCTGAAAGGAAACCTACAAAACTGAATGACCTAGTTGTTTTGTTCACATGTGTTGAGGAAGGTGACAACGAGGCAGTTGCCAAGCAGGCAATAAACGACGTTAAGAACTCGCTAAAGAGTCTGAAGTCAAACAGAATCCTCATTTACCCATACGCGCACTTGAGCGCGAACTTAGCGAAGCCTGCTGAAGCCTTAAGAGTCCTCAAGGCGATGGAAAAACACGCGAAAGACATTGGCGTGGAGACTCATCGAAGCCCCTTTGGTTGGAACAAGCAGTTCACAATCTCTATCAAGGGTCATCCCTTAGCTGAACAGTCCAAATTCATTGTTCCGGCGAAAGAGGCTAAAGAAGAGGAAAAAATAAAGAAATGGAGAACCCCCAAGCCCGAGTATTTGCTACTGAAATTAGACGGTGAAACTGCTGATCCGAAAGAATACAGATTTCGGAAAGGAGACGAAGACATTGAAACCTTGGTCGCGAAGGAGGTTTTCAAGAAGGAAGCCCCGGGCGGAGAGCCACGCATCATCTCAGCGTTGAAGAAATTCGGATTCGAATGGGAGCCTAGTTCCGATTCAGGACATATGCGCTATGGTCCTAAAGCCGCGTTAATGGTTGAGTTAGCTGGAGACTACGCGTGGCAAAGTGTAAACGAGCTGGGAATCCCGAGTTTCTCCATAAAAGGCACAAACCTGTTTAACTTAAACGTCCCCGCAATCAAGGAGCATGCTGATTTATTTGGTGAAAGGCTTTATACCATACGAGTCGCCAATGACGAGTTCGTTCTAAAATACGCAGCTTGTTTTCAACAGTTCGCCATGCTAAAAGACTGGATGGTTAGCTACAAGCAGATACCCTTCGGAATGTTCGAAATCGCGGACAGCTACCGATTAGAACAATCAGGCGAAACGCTGCTCGGATTCAGACTGCGGAGGTTCTACATGCCAGACTATCACGTCTTCTGCAAAGACCTCGAACAAGCCAAAGATATGACGATTAAAGTTCATAGAAAAATCCATGAGAAAGTTCGAGAACTTGGGAGCCATTATGTTTCATTATACAATCTAACCCGGAGTTTCTTTGAAAAGAACAGGAATTTCATGAGAGAGCTGGTTAAGGTTGATAGGAAACCTGCCCTTTTACACTTCGTCCCGGAAGGAAAATACTATTGGGTCATCAACGTGGAACACCACATAACCGACGAATTAAAAAGATCAAGAGAGATCGCAACTGTTCAAATTGACATCGGGAACGCCAAGCGATTTGGAATCAAGTACATCAACGAAAAAAAGGAAGAATCTTATCCGCCCATCCTACACACGGCTGTGATAGGCGGAATAGAACGCTACCTTTACACAGTCTTCGATGCAGCTCTGAGGAAGGAGGTCCCGAGTCTGCCCCTCTGGCTCTCACCCACGCAAGTGAGGATCGTACCGATTTCAGACAAATTCATCAAAGATGCCATGACGGTCGCAAATGAACTCAAAGCACAGTGCATTCGAGTGGACGTTGACGAGAGACCCACCACGATGCAGAAAAAGGTCAGAGAAGCAGAGATGGAATGGATAAGCTACGTGTTAGTCATTGGCCAAAGGGAGATCGATTCGCATGTTCTGGCAGTGAGAGACAGAGAACGGAAAGAAATCAGAAAGATGAGCCTTGAACAATTAGTTGAGGAAATCAAGGAAAGGAACACAGGCAAACCGTTTCGGTCGTTAACATTGCCACAAAAGCTCTCTAATCGCCCGCAGTTCTGATACATACTCAGCATCCATATATGTTATATAGAGAAAATCGCGCAACAAGACGACATGGGCAAGCGCCAACAAGTTGTTCTTCAGCAACAGAAACCTAGATTTACGCCTATTCCCGCCGAAGAACCCAGAGAAAGCCGTCTCGAGCTCCTCTTCAGAAAAACCGCTCTTGCAGCAATAACAATGTTGGGAATAGGGTACGTTCTCGTCAATGCCCCAGTAGCTATTCTGATAGGTTACTCTCTCTATACTATTCCCATTGCCTCTCAAGCAAATGTAGGCGCCATCGCTGGCAGACTCCTGTTCCTCATGGCTTCGTCAATTTCTATTCTTCTCGGCGTGCTCTTCGTTTTCGGTGCGGTTCAGTTTTATGAACGAGGCAAAGTTAAAGGCATAGCTTTTCTAGGAGTATCGCTTGCCTGCTTCTATCTGCTTTGCCTCGGCGTCGGCTCCATGCTGCTCCTCTCTGAAGCTGACCTAGCTTCCTTGACCATGATTGTTGCCCCGCTGATCGTGGTCGCAAGCGCTGCGCTCTATACCTCATCTAACTCAATCTTCAGGCTGCTAGGTTCTATTACGGGCATTGTAGGCGGCATTGTGCTAGGGTACGCCATATTCAATCCTCGAACACTTGACCTAGTTTTCGCGTGGGACATCCCGTTCACGGGTCCCTTTTTGTCCCTTGCGATTCTGGAGAGTGCCGCCGTTGTTCTAGCGCCAATAGCCGCCGCAGCCCATGCAATCATCAGTTATGCCAAAGGAGAACGTCGAATTCCACACATGTTTACCCTGTTGGTTGCATTAGTGTATGGACTCGGCACATTTGTCGGTTCCGTTTTGCTCTCAATGAGCTTCTGGAATTGGATATGGAAATCACCTATTATTGGACCCTTCCAAAGTTTGCCTGAATGGTTCATTGACATGATCGTGTTTTGGAGCGCCAGCCTCGTCCTCATGGACGCAGGGGGGCTGCTGCTCATTGCAGTTGCATGTTTAGGATTCATATGCGTTGGACGCGAACTATCAAAGCTGTGAGAGAAAGAGTTCTTATCGTCTGCAAAAAGTATAAATGCCTAGCGAAAGCTGCATACGTATTCTGCCATATGAGAGGAGAAGAATCGTGGAGAAAGAACTGGTTGTATATATAGATGGCAAGTTTCATCCGAAATCGGAAGCAAAGGTCTCTGTCTACGATCACGGGCTGCTGTATGGTGATGGCGTGTTCGAAGGCATACGCGCGTACGATAACGTGGTTTTCAAGCTCAAGGAACACATTGAGCGACTCTACGAGTCTGCACACAGTATCATGATACAGATACCCATCACTCCGAAGCAGATGATTGAAGCAGTTGTGAACACACTCAAAAAGAACACACTCAAAGACGCCTACATCCGTCTCGTAGTCACTCGCGGTGTAGGCGACTTGGGCTTAGATCCGAGAAAATGCTCTAAAGCCACAGTAATCATAATCACTGAACCCATGATAACACTTCACTCTAAGGAGAAAAAGGAGAAGGGAATAACCGCGATGGTAACATGGGTGAAACGAGACCCAGTAGACTCTACAAGCCACGAAGTGAAATCGTTAAACTACTTAAACAGCATTCTCGCCAAAATCGAATCCAATGCTGCCGGCGTTGATGAGGCCATATGCCTTGACAAGACAGGGTTTGTGTGCGAAGGTGTGGCTGAAAACGTCTTCATCGTGAAAGACGGCAAAGTTATCACTCCACCCACTTCGACTGGTGCATTGCGGGGAATAACGAGAAATGTGGTCATGGAACTGGCTGAAAAACTCGGTTACGTAGCGATCGAAAGAAACGTCACTCCAAACGAACTATTCACGGCTGACGAGATGTTTTTGACTGGGACTGCAGCAGAGATCACACCCGTGAGAGAGGTGAATAGACGAATGATCGGCGACGGCAAGCTTGGACCGATAACGAAGAAGCTGCTGCTGGAGTTCAATAAGATAGTGCGAGATCCAAAACATGGAACAAAGATCCATTAGCTTCTGATCCCATCACCTCTTTTTTGACATAAAATCCTCCAAATTGTCCAGTGCTTCTTTCAACATAGTTTTCGGTGGCAATATCACAGCTCTGAAATGCCCAGATCCGTAGGTCTCGTCGAACCCAGAACCGTGAACTATCAGAACACCGGTTTTCTCAAGAAGTTGGCGAGCGAATTCTGCGTCAGTTTTCCAGCGTGAGCCAATGCCATCAACTTTCGGGAACACGTAGAAGGCGCCTTCAGGTTTAGTGCAGTTTATTCCCGTTATCTGGTTTAGTCGTTTCCAAGCGAAGTCTCGTCTCTGCTGCAGTTTTTTGTTCATTTCTGTGATATGGTGCTGCGGACCTGTAAGTGCTATAACTCCAGCCTTTTGAACAGGTGTGTTTGCGCTTAATCGTATCCTAGTTTCTTTAGCCACACATTCCTTCAATTCAGCCAGCTTTCCTTCTGAGTCGTAGAAATACATGTAGCCCAGCCGCCATCCAGTCATCAAATAAGTTTTAGAGAAACCGTTCATCCCGACCACAGGCACATCCTTAGCAATGTGTGCCGCGCTCACGAAGCCTCTCTTGAAAACGATTCTGTCATAAATCTCGTCTGAGATGAGCACAAGATCGTGGTCGCCAGCCAAGTTCACAATTGCTTTGACAACTTTCTCGCTATATAACGCGCCAGTGGGATTATTTGGATTAATGACCACTATCGCACGTGTTTTGGCTGATATTTTACGTTCAAGGTCGTCGAGGTTGGGTTGCCAATTGTCCGCTTCCACTGTTTCGTAAGAAACTGGTTTCCCACCGAAGAACTTCACGTATGACATGTAAGGTGGATAAGTTGGACCAGGAACTAATACTTCGTCGCCAGGTTCAACGATTGCAGCCATAAGCATTTGGATACCTTCAGAGATGCCCTGCGTCACGATTACGTCTTCAGTCTGAATGCTGACGCCGTTGACTTTTTTCTCCTTATCACAAATGGCTTCTCTGAGTTCAGGCAAACCTTCTGAAGGCGCATACCAATTGTCGCCTTCTTCAACCGCCTTAACCAAAGCCTTCTTGACATATTCAGGCGTGTCAAAGTCGTACTTGCATGGATCGCCTATGTTAAGATAGATTATCTTTTTGCCCTTTTTCTCCAGCTTCTTCGCAAAAGCCAACACATCACGAATAGCGTACTCCACTGAACGCGTACGTTCCGTTGCCTTAAACATTCTCATTACCTCTGCTGCTTTTGTGCTTGCCGCATTTTTAAAAGGTTTCTCGCCTAACAACCCTCTCTTCGCGAAGCAAAAACTTAACTTAAGGTTGAGGAAACACAGTTGAAGAGATGATTGCAGTGAAGACGCTGATTTTGGCGGAAAGAGACGTAAAACGACTATTATCGATGGAAGAGGTCATGGAAGCTGTAGAACTGGCTTTTGCGGAACAAGGGATGAATCGGACACAGATGCCCCCTAAGGTTTACCTTTTCTATCAAAAATACAACGGCGACCTGCGCGCCATGCCATCTTATTTGAAGGGATTCGACATTTCAGCTGTTGAGATTCTGAATGTTCATGAGGATAACAGGTCCAAGTTCAAGCTTCCAACAGTTATGGCTGCAGTTGTAATGATAGAGCCCAAAAACGGATTACCTATCGCTATCATTGGCGGCACTCACATAGCCAACATGAGAACTGGCGCTGCAGGCGGCGTGGCTGCTAAACATTTGGCTCGGAAAGACTCCAGAGCTGTTGGATTAATTGGTGCAGGCGCACAAGCTAAGACGCAGTTGATGGCACTTCTAAATCTGTTTGGCAGCCTCGAAGAAGTCAAAGTCTGGAGTCGAACGAAGCAAACCCGCGAGGATTTTCTAGATCAGACTAAGAAGCAATATGGTAAACAGATAGGTCGACTGGTTTCTGTGGAACGAGCAGAAGATGCCGTTAGAGGGGCGGACATAGTTGTGACAACCACCCCTTCAAAAGCGCCTATTTTGCTTGATGATTGGATCAAGTCTGGCGTGCACATAAATTGCATCGGGGCAGATGCTCCTGGCAAACAGGAGTTAGATCCAGCTATTATGAAGCGAGCGAAAATCGTCGTGGATGATTGGGAGCAAGCGGCTCACGGCGGTGAGATAAACCTTTCTTTGTCGCAAGGCATACTAAAGCGAGAAGATGTCTGGGCTGAGCTTGGCCAGATTGTGGCAGGGTTGAAGCAAGGAAGAACAAACAACGAAGAGATCACGGTTTTTGTCTCAAGTGGTTTAGCCATACAAGCAGCGGTTACAGCTAACGTTGCATATAAGAAGGCTATGGCTCATGGTCTGGGACAAATGATGGAGCTTCTCTAACAATTAAGCGATCTATTATGGAATCTGGTCTTCTTTAGTTACGGTGAATCCTTGAGAAGTGTACACTGTAATCTCCGCTGTTGACGACCGCCCTTTGAAACTACCCCAATTCCATGCGCACATAATGAGAACGGATGCGTTCTTGTAAAGTCTTGATTGGTATGAGGTCAACGGAGAAACTTCGAATGGAGTTCCCCCGTCTACTGCCACTGTGATTCTACTTATGTCAACATAAGTCGACGAATTCGCCGCGTTGAACACCGTGATATTGAAGTGATCAGTGCTCACGGCGTCATTGAAGACAACCTGCGTTTCCAGAGTCACAGGTTCAGGAAGAGTATGAGTGCGCTCTGCAATATATCCCTGAAGGGTACTTATCCTAACTGTGACCTCTCGCCCTTGAACATCGGTCCAGTTGTAGAAACATTGAAACTGCACTGGAGCGTCACCAGGGTTCAATGAATGGGGTAGGCTCGGAGTTACTGCATCCCTTAGTATGATGTTCCCGTCGATGCTTACCGCCGTGATGTTCACATATGTCTTTGACGACCCCACATTCTGAACAGTCGCATTAAAATGATTCACGCTTATTGAGGAGTTGAAGACAAGATCCGTGATGACAAGCGTGGTCAAAGGTCTTTTGACTTCAAGGATTTCGCCTCTTCGGTCTGCGAGGAACACGCGGATTTCAATTGGCTGGTCTGTATATGGGAGTTTGATGCCAGTGTAGTTCGCCCAGTTCCACATGGCTTGGAACTCTCGGATTTCTCCGCGCTCTAACTGATATGGTAGAGTAGGCTGAGTGTTTGTGATCATGTGTATTTCATTGTCGTCGGGCGTTCTCGCCTCGATTCTCGTTACCTCCACGCTGGATGGTGAGTATGAAGGGTTGAGTAAAGTGACATTGAAGAACGATGTGTTCTGATCAGAAAACTCAACGCTTTCAATGGTTATTACGGACTCGTTGGGAAGCTTAAATTCTGAGGGCGCATAGAAACCCATTGTATAGACATACGAGAAGAGTGCACCAACTGCGAAGAAAAACAGCATTAGCAAAATGAGGACGAGCCTCGAAATCCCCTTCGTATCACAAGTCAAGCGCATGTTGTTTAGACTCCCATTGTAAACTTCCTAATCAATAAGGCTCTTCATATTCAAACTTTTCGCAAGAAGCTGTTCGGAAATATCTGCCCCTACTGCCATTGCTTTGAAGCGCTAGTCCCTAGTTGTGCCCCAATTCTAAGTATTTTTTCCTTTCTTGACGGCTCTCTCCTCTTCATCCCATGTCGTCGCTTCCAACACAAGAAATAACTCGTTTCCCTCCTGATGCAACCGCCAAGTTCGCCCACTCATCCGCGCTAGCTTCACCAATCTACGCATGGGGACGCTCTCAATACGGCTTCTAGTTTTCAGGTAATCTTTCTCACCTATACGCTGAATGTAACTCGCTCTCCCGATCTTCATCCTAATCCTTTCAGTCATACCAGAAACTCGCCTATTTTCTACTAATTGCAGCCCTAAACCAAATATGTGTTATGACAGTAATCCTGCTTCTGACTGTCTCAGGAAAGGATAAGTCTCTTTGCTCATCACAATTTGGGCTTCAAGCCTTCACGTAGGAAACTCTGTGTTTCCTCGTCCAGCGCTTTCATCAATTCTGCGTCAGACTCGCCCCGTCGAACATTCACTTTTCTCTCAGTGGGTTCAATGTGGCTGACATTGACTCGTCTTCGTTTAACACCGTTCAACTGCTTGGGGCCAGTAATCAACGCGAAATTTTTGTCTACAACATCGACGACAATACATTTTTTCCCAGCTTCGCGACCAGAAAGTTTGACGCAGATTCTGCCAACGTCAATAGCAGGCATTACAGGTCATCTCTCCAAATCATTGCGCTTTTATCATTCATAACAGAACGCATTTATAACCTCATCGACGCTGCTTCAATACCAAACGTTCAACAACAAAGCTTAGAATGTCAAAAACCTCATCTGAAGACAAACGCTCAGCGTCAAGAACAAGATCGAAAGGTGAATAATCCTCGCCTAGGCTGAAGCCATATGTGCGTTTATAAATCTGCTTGGTTCTGCTGTCCTTTTCTTCAATAATCTTCATAGCCTTTTCCAAGCTGATCCCGTCTCGCCGAGTCAACCTTCTAGCTCTTTCCACAGTTGAGACTTCTAACCAAATCTTGAAACCACTCTTTGACAACCAAGGCATAGTCCAGCTGTCCAGTACAACATTGCCTCGTCCTGCTTGTTCCAGCAATTCCGCATCAATCTGCTTGTCAAACCTTGGATCATGTGCCCGTTGCTCAAGAAAACGCATGCCTTCAGCGCTTTCCCACCACCCTCTCTCCTTCGCCTTGTAACCCAGTTTCAAGGCCAATTCCTTCAATGCTGTTCCGCCGGAAACATGCTTAAGCCGGAATCTTTCGGCCAGACGTCTAGCCGCCGTGCTTTTTCCACAAGCGGTCAAGCCAGCCACGCATATAACAACTTTCTGGCTTCCCGCAGTCATGTCGAAATAGTACCTCGAGTAGCGCTCTTCAACAACTGCTGTACGCACACGTGACAGAGCTGCCCGCCAAACATCCGTTGCGGTCTTTTCTTGCTCAGAGGTATTCGACTGAGGTCGGAACTGCCTTGAGTTGAAACGCCAAAGATGACCCGTCCACATTGAGAGCAACGCGATGTTTTAGCTCTCGGCTTCTTGTAGTAAGTGGTTGAACCGCTTCCGCTAGGCAGCTTGACCAAACGTCGTTTTTTGGTTCTGGTCCGCTGATATGGTTTAGGCATTGGTCAGTCTCCTCCGAGTCCCAAGCCGAATAAGCGATTGAAGATAACGCCGGCCAAGAAGGAACACAACAGATACCAAAGAATCACGTTTAGCTGTAAGGGGTCAGAGCCCAGCCACGGTAGATAAGCAACAGTTGCTCCTATTTCAACAAGTTGAGGCAGAAGCACATACCAAATAAGCATCATTGGGATAAACCACAGGAACGTTGTCTTCATAGACTGCCACATCATCTTCGACTGCAATTGCATAACGTGCTTCTCCTGTTTCTTCACTTTAGCCATCAGCTTCTTGTCACCTGAACGCGTGGCCTTCAAAGATTCACTCCTCCACTGGCTGATCTCTTTGTTCCATTCCTTCAGCTGTTCTCTGTTGGTTAGCAGTCGATTGCTCAGGGATGTCGCAAATGAAATCCCGAAAGATATCAGTAGGACGAAGAAAGTGGTATTGGGGATCGTGCTTAACCAATCAACAGCCATGGATAGGCTCACCCTCCAAAGAAGCGTCTAAGCGCCGGATACATTTCTGAAACGCGCTCTTGCACTAAGATCTGGTAATACTGGTACAGTATGCCGACTGATAGTAGCACGCCCATACCTGTTCCAAATACTCCGAAGAAGTCAGCAACTGACGCGATCAAGCCGACGATGGCGCCGCCGAGTATTGTGACTGTGGGGATGTAGCGTTTCAAGACTTGTTCGATAGGTTTCTCGGAGCGTCTGAAGCCTGGAATTTGCATGCC
>Ga0315310_10001987_pt1 | contig 12873 bp, 13 predicted proteins | sample TDP5_MG_FD_203630 | JGI IMG/M metagenome (GOLD analysis project Ga0315310, IMG submission 203630) | Freshwater sediment microbial communities from Lake Towuti, South Sulawesi, Indonesia - TDP5 | ecosystem: Environmental > Aquatic > Freshwater > Lake > Sediment | place: Indonesia: South Sulawesi... | reverse complement strand
CTCAGCGCCGGATCAGACGGACATGATAGCTCGCTTGTACAGGAACTAGCTTTATGAAACGACCGGTCAAGTAGTCCTCCGATCCGCAAATGCCACAGTTCGTCTGTCGGACAATCGACATCCTGACCGGTCATCATACCATATTGTTGAACCAAAAGGACTGCGAGCGCGTGGATATCCGCGCACATGACCGCGTCAACTTGAGACGAGGCGACAAGAACGCGACCGCAACCGTCGATACCACCGCGACAATAGTGCGCACTGGAGAGATCGGACTCACGAATGATCTCACTCCCGAGCTCAGCGTCAGAGAGGGCGACGCCATTGAAGTCACTCTCTTGCCCGCTCCAAGCTCGACCTACTTCATTCGCAAAAAGATACTAGGGCAGAACCTGTCAAAGGATGAGATTTACCCGATAGTTCAGGACGCAGTCAAGGGCGCACTCACAGATGTAGAGATGGCTGGGTTCCTGATGGCCCAGCAATTCCACGGCATGACGGATGAGGAACAAGTGTGGCTCACAAAAGCGATGGCGGATACCGGAGAGAAGATAGACTTTGAGAAGCCCGTGTATGACAAGCATTCGGTCGGAGGCGTGCCAGGGAACAAAGTCAGCCTTCTCATCGTTCCGACCGTCGCTTCCGCTGGCCTGCTGATTCCGAAGACGAGCAGCCGCGCAATCACTAGTCCTTCCGGGACCGCAGACACGATGAGCGTTCTCGCTCCTGTTGAGTTCTCTGCAGCTGAGCTGAAGAAAGTGGCGCTGAAAACAGGTGGAGCAATCGTGTGGGGAGGAAGTCTGCACCTCGCGCCTGCGGATGACATCTTCATCAGCGTTGAGCATCCCTTGCAGATCGATCCGGAGCCGCAAATGATCGCGAGCATAATGGCGAAGAAACTGGCGGTGGGCGCGGATTTCATGGTCCTCGATCTGCCGGTTGGTCACGAGGCAAAGATCTCATCCTCAGATGAGGGGAGAAGGCTCTCATTCAAGTTCATCAACATGGGCGACAAGCTCGGAATCAAGGTGAGGTGCGGGATCACCTATGGCGGTCAGCCAGTCGGATACGCCATAGGACCCGCGCTCGAAGCTCGCGAAGCTTTGCAGGCACTTGAGGGCAAGGGTCCCACCAGCCTAGTTGAGAAGTCAACCGCGCTTGCGGGCATGTTGCTCGAGCTGGGCGGCAAGGCGGCTCGTGGTGAAGGCCAAGCGCTTGCGACTCAAATCCTTGCTTCAGGCAAAGCCTTGGAGAAGATGAGTGAGATAATTGACGCTCAAGGAGGAGACGGCAAGGTTCGGTCCGCCGAAATACCAGTGGGCAAATGCAAAGCGGAAATAGTTGCCCCGTGTGACGGATACATAACGCGCGTCTCCAATGCTGCAATGAATCAAATCGCCCGCGCCGCAGGAGCGCCAATCGAAAAGGGAGCGGGGATAGTCCTGCATGGAAAGGAAGGGCACAAGGTCTCAAAGGGACAGAAAGTCATAGAGATCTTCGCAGAAAGGGACGCCCGCGTCGACGAGGCGTACGATCTGGCCGTGAAGCTTTCGCCGATCAGCATCGAAGGTATGCTACTTCAAGAGGTGTCGTCCGACTAGACGAGTGTTCGCTACGACTGAGACGCCGCGATGAAGCCGCAAACCTATGAAGTCCTAGTACGTGTGGTTCTTGGTAAGGTCTCAAGATGGTTCAGTGACGCCCGCATATGCAATCCATTTGCCGAGTTTGCAGCGACATAACAGTTGAAGGGTTGCAGTTCTGCAAGGCACACCATCGAGCATACGTGCAGTTGGAGGCGGCTTTCGGCAAGTGGCAAGTGGCCTACAGCAGTGAAGTGACCAAGAGAGCGTTCCTCGAACGACTCTTGCAGCTTCCTGAGACGGGACAGAGAGCTCGCGAGGTAGCCAGCTTCCTTTTGGAGAAGGATTCGCAATGACGACGCTCATCATCACCGAGAAGCCGGACGCCGCGCTCCACGTTGCCGAAGCGCTCCAATACGTGGGGGAGCCCAGAAAGTTGAGCTTCAAGGGAGTTCCGGTCTACGAAGTGAAACGAACAGCCGAAAGGATCCTCGTATGTTCAGCGCTGGGTCACCTCTACAAGGTTGACGAAGCTGGGATCTCCCAGCGAAAGCAATATCCCGTCTGGGAGTATGTTTGGAAACCAATCCACCTAGTTGAACACGGGCGTGAAAGGCAGCGGAGATGGCTGAACGCCATCGCCGAGATGGCCAAGGAAGCCGACGCCTTCGTGAATGCCTGCGATTTCGACGTAGAAGGTTCACTCATTGGATATATGATTTTGAAGCACGCGCGCGCGGGAGCCGACGCCGCCGCCAAACGAATGAAATTCAGCACTCTTACCCCGGAAGAACTACGACACGCCTACGAGCATATGCTTCCGCAGCTTGATTTTCCACTCGTGAACGCAGGTCTGTGTCGCCACGAAGTTGACTGGTTGTACGGAATCAATCTATCCCGTGCTTTGACGGAGTCAGCGAGAAAATCAAGCGGTAGATACGCGACTCTAAGCACCGGGCGCGTCCAAGGGCCGACTCTGAGATTCGTTGTTGAACGCGAACAAGAGATCGAGACATTCGTGCCGGTTCCGCGTTGGGAGATCCAAGCTACTGTTGAGATCGATGGGGAAACCTTGCATGCGGAATTTGAAGTGGAGAAGTTCGACATTGAAGCGGAAGCGGAAAAGGTTGCAACAGTCTCAGACGGCAGAGAAGGCTCGGTTGAAGATGTCGAGTCAAAGACCAGCCTGGTTGTACCTCCGTTTCCCTTTGATCTCTCTTCGCTCCAAGCTGAGGCGTACAGGCACTTTGGAATGGCGCCGCGTCAGAGCTTGGGTGTTGCTGAGCGTCTGTACCTCGATGCTCTGATCTCCTATCCGAGGACGTCGAGCCAGAAGTTACCCCCCTCGATTGACTATCGAGAAGTACTACAGCGTCTGAGCAAGAACCCGAGCTACGAACGGCAAGCAGCCGCCTTGCTGGACGTACGGGTCCTTCACCCGAGCGAGGGCAAGAAGGTGGATCCGGCCCATCCAGCAGTATATCCGACAGGCGCCCTTCTGAAACGATCCCTGGAACCTAGGGAATTCAAGGTATACGATCTCATTGTCAAGCGGTTCATGGCAACCTTCGGGCAGCCCGCAACTCGAGAAACCATCAAAGCCACAATCACCGTGAACGGCCTCAAGTTCTACTTGAGAGGTTCCCGCATCACTGCCGCAGGCTGGATCGATTTCTACAAACCGTACGCAAGATTCGAGGACGTGACTATTCCTCCTGTCACCAAGGGAACCCGAGTGAAGTTCTTGTCGGTGAAAGCCGTTGAGAAGTTCTCTCAGCCGCCGCCGAGATACAACCCAAGCAGTCTACTTCGCGAGATGGAAACAAACGAGATAGGGACAAAGGCCACACGGGCTGAGATAATCGAAACCCTCTTACTAAGAGCGTACATCAAAGGGGACAAGATCGAGGCCACTCCGCTCGGGATTCAGATAGTCAGCGTTCTCGAGAAGTACTGTCCGAGAGTTCTCGATGTTGCGTTTACTGGTGAACTCGAGGCGATGATGGACACCATCGAACTCGGAAAAGAAGAGAAGCAACGAGTAGTAGACGAAGCAATCCGGCACTTGAAACCCATCATTGACGAGTTGAAGGCGCACGAGCAAGAGATCGGTGAACAGCTCAGTTCCAGGATCAAGCAGGCACGGATTGCGGAGCTTACACTCTCGGTTGCATGTCCCAAATGCGGTCGCACACTGCATGTCATCAGAAGCCGAAAGAGTGGTAGAAGGTTCATTGGATGCATTGGAAAATGGGAAGGGATGTGCAGCTTCACGCTTCCCCTTCCACAACTTGGGAAAGTGACCCTGCTCGATGAGAGATGCAGTAAATGCGGATTTCAGTTAGTCAAGGTCAAAGCAAAGGGCAGGCGACCTTTGACAACATGCCAAATGTGCTACGTCGAAAAGCAATGAGCTTGCTTGCTTGGTAGTTCCCCAGCACGGCCAGTCACCACAGTATTCTGCGTCCAATTCCCTCAGGTTGTATTCGTCTATTCGTTCATTAACTCCTCTTGTGGCTGATTTCAGATCTGTGAGTAGCCACGTTTGCAGACTATGATCGACCTGATTACTAGATTGGTGAGTCTGATCTTGCCAGGAGTTGGAGAAGTGCTACTGCTACTGCTACTTTCGAGTGCTAATACAACACGTGCTGTCTGCCAGTCTTTAGATCAAGCCAAGCAAGCAGTCTAGTGACGATCTCGAGTTCTAGAATGAGAAGTGCTCGAATGATGTTGCTTGGGCGCGAAGCGGTTTCGGAAATCATGGCTCGCACAAGGACCCACGTGTGATCGAGAGCAACTCCCTCCATACTCGTCGGAAACCTTCCCGTTTTGGCCTTGATCTGTAGATGCCCGAAGGTTACCCGCCGCCTCTGGGCAACATAATCTCGAACCGACGAGGGAACTTTTGTTACGAAGTTCGCTCCGGGCGCAAGAGTTACCTTGAAGCCTTTGCTTCGGGCGAGTGTCGCAACGTACGCATCGTCGTTGACGATTTCGCTTGGAATTTTCCCAAAAAGGCTTGTTCTGAAACAGTACATCTCTCCCATAACATAGGAGAGCTCGCCTGTCACGCTGAGCTCGCACAAGGCTCGCCTCATCACTCGCCAGATAACCGCCGCTGACTTTGCGATGTGTCCATTCTCGGAGTTTCCAACAACCGGCAAGGCTCCCACTACGCCAATCTTCTGGTCAGAGAATTCTCGCAAGACTTCGTTGAGGCTGTCCCGGGGGAGTCGTATATCCGCGTCAACGATTGCAAGAAGCCCGCTTTGGCACTTTCCCAAGATGAGGTTGATTGCGCCAGTCTTGCCGGTTCGGGTCTCCTCCTCAACGAGAAGTACTCTGGGGTCGTTGCCCATCACCTCGCGGACAATCTCAGCTGTGTCGTCTGTGCAGCCCGAAGCGACCACTATCACATTAACAGCTTTCGGTAAACCTTTTTGACTCAGAATGTCGTCGAGTAGTGTCCTGATGTTTCTTTCCTCGTTGAACGCACAAACCCCGATACTCAGGTTCATGACTGCACCTCAGGCACAGCCGCTTGGCCGCCATCTTCCATGGAGACAAATTGACCTTTGACGAGCTTATCAAGAGCACTCAGCTGTGCCATCTTGACAGGGAGAAGGGCCTATGCTGCGTAGGCTTCGAGTGTACCTGACGGCTGATCTACACGATGGAGATGACGGGCGCGCCCACATGAGATTCCGCGAGCGGACTCCCCTCTAGGGGGGTACCCCAACCGCAGATCCCGACACCTTGGGGCTTTCTTCGGGCTGGCTGGTTTCGCATTCAAACTGGCAAGAGTTATGTAGAATTCCGTGCGGTCACATGTGTCAGTCGTAGATTGGTGGAGCCTCCTGTCGGCGCTGGCGTTTGAATCTCTCAGCTTGTTGCAGCAGGTCATTCTGGTTCTTTCCGTCCTCGTCTCCGGGCTCCTTGCGATCTACGCCATCCATGCTTGGAGCCTTACGCTGTGGGCGTTTCAAAGAAAGAAGCCTCCTGCTGTCTCGCCCCCAACCGTCTGGCCGTCTGTATCAGTTCATGTGCCCGTCTACAACGAGAAGTCAGTCATATCGCGGCTGCTTAATTCAGTTATTGCGACTGATTATCCCCACGACAAGCTTGAGATAATCGTGGTCGACGATTCAAATGACGGAACGACTGAGTTACTTCATTCATACCACGAGAGGTACCCGGGGCTCGTGACCGTCATCCATCGGCAGGGGCGCGAAGGTTTCAAGGCGGGCGCTCTGCAAACAGCTTTGGTCAGAAGCAAGAGCGAGTTCGTCGCGGTCTTCGACGCTGACCACGTGCCGCCCTCCGATTTCCTTCGACGAATGATACCGTACGTCTACTCTGACAAGACGATAGCGTTCGCGCAGGCACGCCCAACCTACCCGCATGAGGAGAACTCATGGGTGACTCGCGCGCTTTCTCTCGGGATGGACGCCTATGCTTTTGTCGACCAGGAAGCCCGATTCTCGGCAGATCTTCTCACCCACTTCAGCGGTGGCGGCGGCGTGTTCCGAAGGACAGCCATCATGAACGTAGGGGGATGGAATTCTCAGACGCTTGCTGAAGATCTTGACCTATCGATCCGTCTACGATTGAGTGGTTGGCGGTACGTGTATGACGCGTCTTTAGCGTGCCCGGGCGAGGCTCCGACCTCATTCCAGATACTTAGGCAGCAGCAATTCAGATGGGCCAGCGGTTTCGCGGGTTGTCTGAAGAAGCATCTGCCAAGCCTAGTTGCGACGAGGCAGATGTCGCTGATTCAGAAGGCAGAGGCCTTGGTCTACCTGACAGGCTACGTCGCTTCCCCGCTTATCGCAATCGGTGTTCTCCTCGCCGTTCTGTACTGTCTCGTGTTCCCACTCGAGTTCATACTCAACGGGTTCCGGCACAATGCTTTGGCCGCCTTCACCCTGTTGATGTCCGGACTGATCTATACCGCGCCCCTTGCGATGTTTGCTGTTGCCGTGTACAGATCTACGGGCGAATGGTCGCGTAGAGTGAAGCGTGTCGTGGACTTGATCTATTTGGGTGCTCTCTCTGTGGGGATTTTCTTGACGAGCGCTAGAGCTGTGCTCAATGGTTTTCTCAACAGAGCCACATACTTCTACAGAACGCCGAAGCGAGGAGATGCGGCGAGGCCGAGGGTGAATCCCTAAAGATGAGCGGAATGCCGAGAGTCTGTGTCGCTGTACCGACTTATAACGAGCGCGAGAACATTTCAAAGCTGATCCCCTCACTGCTTCGTGTCTTTCGGGACAACGAAATTGATGGGTGGGTGCTGATTGTCGACGACGCAAGCCCGGACGGCACAGGAGACGTGGCTGACGCTTTATCGAAGAAACATCCGAATATCCGAGTCATTCACAGAGTGGGAAAACTGGGGATCGGTAGCGCCTACAAGGATGCATTCCGCGAAGCACTATTGGACAGACAGACTGTGATAGTCGTCGAGATGGATGCCGACCTCTCGCACGACCCAATTTATCTTCCCTCGATTCTCCGAGCTGCTCAACTCTCCGGCGGTGTCGGGCTTGGATCACGCTACGTCGAAGGGGGCCGTATTGTCGGCTGGTCGACAAAGAGAAGGATTGTGAGCTGGGGTGCGAACTTTCTCGCTCGCACGATTCTCGGCTTGCACGTCAAAGATGCAACAAGCGGGTACAGAGCCTTCACGAGGGAAGCGCTCACAAAGATCGGCTACATGAACGCGGGCACTGAAGCGTACGCCTTCCAAGTCGAGGTGCTCCACAGATGTGCACAGCACAAGTTTGCGGTCGAAGAGGTGCCCATAACGTTCTATGAGCGCCAGCTGGGAAAGTCGAAGCTTACGAGGGGAGACATCCTGGACTTTCTGAGGACAATCCTACGGTTTCGGTTCGCGCTCTGAGTCTGCTACTTGAGTTGGCCGCGTTTGTCGATGACTAGGACAATCGAAACGACCAAACCCACCGCGTACAGGACGAGTGATGCATTGAACACTGCAACGATGTCGCTGGGATACCAGCCCGACATTCTCACCGAGTAGGAAAGTGTCGCGACTGCCTCGACGATTCCAAGTGGAAATATCAGTAGCGAGAGCCAGAGGGCAAACCGGCGCCCAAAAAGCAGCCCAAGTCCGGTTACGATCGAAGCCAAACTCAGCGCTATGAGAGGGATGAGTCCTAGGTCGTAGAGCGCAGAGAATACGAGTCCGTAGGCGCCTAGTACTATGAATATGGCACTTGCAACGAGCAGTCCCGTCGCGTGAGCACGCTCGAGGTTTATTCTTCCAGCCAACGCTTTCAACTCAGGGCGAGACCGTTAATGCGGGCTCCTGTATATCGCTTTTCGTTTCCTTGTCTATGCGACGCTAGATAAGTGAAACGACCAGGTAGTCTCGTCTTGTCCTCGCCTGTGGATCGTCCTTAGGCATTGCCGGGGCGGCTGCGTTCTCACACAATTCTGGCACAAGGAACTACCAGCCCACGGAAGTCCACAGGGAAATCTTGAAAGCCTCAGCGCGGGCGCGAGATAGTACTCGCCTCCGCCCGTCTGCGGACTATGTCGTATGCTGTGGATACTCGTGCGAAGCGCTCGACGATCTTTCTCTTGACGACGGCGACAATTCTTCCCGTCTTGTCTCTCACAGCGAGGCGACTGTAGCGCGTATTCTGAAACTTGTCCAGAGCCTCGTCAACCGTGTCGTCAGCGTTGCAGATTGCGACTGGATGAGACATCACGCTCTCGGCGGTGGTTTCTTTCCACAGCCTGCCTGAGAGGTTTGCCCTCAGGAGGTCGTTCTTTGTAACTATCCCAACGATGTCGCCGCCGCTCTCCACGAGCACCGAGCCCACATTCCTGCATAGCATCGCATTCGCGACGGAGAGAAGACTATCCGAGGTCTTACAGATCACGAGGTCCTTGCGTGCTATCTCCAGGACGTTCAGGGTCAACGAGGTCGCCTTAGTCTTGTTTTTATGAGGTTTAGTATACAAAGCTTCTTCTGCATCTAGACGCCTGTCGGACCCTCGGATCTAGCGTATCCTCACGGTTCCTCGTGTCCTCTCGTGGTGCAAAGCTTGTCCTTACATGAAGGAGAAAAAAGAATAAGAAAAGGGGGAATCCAGTACCCTCTACCAGAGCGGTATCCTTGCGAGCTTCCTGTGTAGGATCCCGTCGACTCCAAGGACTCTTCCGCCCGGCGCTATCATCATGCCAAGTTGCGCGCCAATCATCACTACGTTGATGCCCATTGTCGACGGCGAGGTATGGCCGGCCGCTAGGATAAAGATCACGTTCATGACTATGCCCCCGAAGGCGCCGAGGCGAGTTAGGAGTCCGAGAAGCAAGCTAAGCCCTACAAGGACTTCCGTGATTGCTATTGCTGTGACAGCTGTTGAGGCATTCGGAGCTACCCAGTTCGTCAGGAAATCTGCCATGAAAGAATAGGGATTCGTCTTCGCCCATACCGCGGCGAAGACCTTCGAGAGGCCGCCGAAATACCCGCTCGGGTCGCTCAGGATGCTCTGGATCTTTCCCGTTCCTGAGTTGAGCCACTCAAATGCCAAGAACAGTCTGATGAGTAGAACCGATAGCGCTGCGTTCATGAGGGAAACTGGGACTTTGTTCAATCTTTCTGCCAGCGTCATATTCGTCACACATTGTTCTCGGATGGACTTTGTGTCAAATGTATCATACATTTAAGCCTGCCGATTATATTATGAACAACATCATAATAAGCCCGACTTGACTCGTTAAGTCGATTGCGACCGATGGTGGGCGGAACCGGATGCGCGAGAGATCGATCGAGTGCGCTGGAGGAGGCCGGCGAGAGTGAGTGGGCAAGGTGGGTACCAGACCCCGGATTCTCGTTCCAGGGACGACTTCGGGATTGTTTTGACTCTGGCCTAGAGGTCGAAGAGAAGACACCGATGTGTTACTGTTCTGAGGCTGACCGGACAGGTAGATGACAGAGATTGAGATCGACGCTTTCGCGCTCTGACTAGTCCTTGTTAGACAATAGCTCACTGGAGTTCTTGCGAAGCACTTCAAATGCCGTGAAAAGCAGGGCCAGAGGTAGCACCGCCCTGAAAAGTTCGTTTGTGAGCAAATCCAGACTCTGTCTCGGGGTGGGTCCTCGCAGTGCGGAGGGCTCCCGTTCGGATGGCCGCCATAATCCAGGGCCACGTTCAGAACCGTTCGCCGAGGTGCACTAGAGATAGGCAAATAGCTCAATGGCAAGGTCATCTAGGAAATGCCGACCTGGCCGAGAGTAGTGGCACTCTTGATTCCAGATCAGATCAAGCTGCATGTTTCTCCGTCCCAGATCTTTTCTGGGCTTGGGCATTCGTTCGACGCTGCGAGATTCATCATCTTGGGAGTACCATTCGACAAGACTAGTACCTGGCGGGCAGGTTCGAAGTTTGCCCCTTCAGCTATACGGGAGGCTTCGTTGAACATAGAGACGTACAGCGTCCGCTCCAAGTTCGATCTTGAAGACGTTCAGATCTGTGACATCGGCGATCTACACGTCATAGACGCCGTCGATGAGACTATGCGTCGATTGTCCGCTGTCGAAGGTGAGATCCTCGCCGCCTCAAAGATACCGCTAGTCTTGGGCGGCGAGCATACGATATCGTACGGAGCGATTCGTTCTTTCCCCAAGGATGTTGGCATCGTATGTTTGGATGCTCACGCAGACATGCGCGACGAGTACATGGGCGAGAAGCTAATGCACGCAACATTCCTGAGACGGATAATTGAGGTCGTGGGCGCCGAAAAGATTGTGCACGTTGGGCTCAGAGCGCTCTGCCGAGAAGAGCTAAGTTTCATCGAAAAGACCCGCCTAAAGCATTTCTCTATGCGTGATCTCAGGCGTCACGACGTGAGAGAGGATGTACGTCTTGTTCGCCGAGCAGTTTCTGATTTCGGCAGGCTCTATGTGACAATAGACATGGACGTGCTCGATCCCGGTTTCGCTCCAGGGGTCGGAAATCCTGAGCCAGACGGTATGTGGCCTGATCTGTGTTTCAGTCTTCTGACGGGACTATGCGATGAAAGGTTGGCAGGATTGGATCTCGTTGAGCTGTCGCCGCCCTGCGACAACGGCGTCACCGCTGCGCTCGGAGCAAAGATGCTCTTCGAAGCTATCTGCGCATCAGAGGCAGCAAGAAGCAAGAGTGAAGCAAAGTAGTCTCAACCGACTCGCCTCATCTTTAGCAGGAAGTGGCCGTTGCAGTCATGAATGTGAGGATACAGTCGCTGGCTCGCCTCTGATCCGTAGAGGCCATGCAGGCCTATTCTCGGGCTTGAGTCAACGGCTTTGAAGTCGGGGTTCACCTGGAGAAAAGTGTTCACAACCTTCTCATTTTCTTCAGTCAGAATGGAACATGTGCTGTACACGAGCGTGCCGCCTTCGCGGACAGAGCGTGCCGCATTCTCTAACATGACGCGCTGGGTTGCGGCAAGCCAGCGTACGCGTTCCGGGCTCACGACCCATTTCGTAGCTGGCGACTTCCAGAACGTTCCAGTATTGCTGCATGGAGGATCCACAACGGCAGCATCAGCCTCTACGGCTACCGGAAGTGGCTTGGTGGCATCGGCTAGCAGAGGATGCGCAATGCCTACTCCGAGCCGAGAAACCTCCCGCCTCCAAAAAGACATTCTGTCAGACGATCTGTCGACCGAATAGATCGTTCCTTTGTTCTGCATCAGCTGAGCCAGATGCGATGTCTTTGCCCCAGGTGCTGCACACACATCAAGAACGGAGTCTCCTGGCGCGGGGTCTGCGATCACGCTTGCGAGGATGCTAGCCTTGTCTTGAATGACTATTCTTCCGCGTTTGTAAGCTTCCGTCTGTACGATAGGGCGCCTAGAGGACAAGACTTTGAACGTCAGCGGAAGATGCTCAACAGGTTTCATCTCGATTTCAGCCCTCTGAATCTCACGGAGACATGCCTCCTCGCTTCCTCGCAATGTGTTAAGTCGAATGTAGGATGTCGGCCGGTCTAGGTTTCGTCGCATCAGTTTCAGAGCCCCCGACCTCCCGAGCAGAGCCGCGCAGGAGCGCACGAACCAAACGGGGTGAAAGAGGTTTAGAGCTAGGTTTTCGTCGCCCGGAAGCTTCGCCGTAGCCTCAGGAAGGTCTAGAGCAAGGATTCGCCCGAGTAAGTACTCAATCGGATGCAAGGTCTTCCAGCCGAGCACGGAGCGCGCGGCACGCAGCATCCGAGTGAGATCATCACCGCTTGCTCCGTGAAACTTCGCCCAATAGCAAAACAGCCTCAGGAAGCTCGTCATGCCATGTTGGAGGGACTCAAGATCAAAGTGCCCGCCAGCCGCGCTTTGGATGAGATAGTCTATGAAGTTTCGGCGCCGTGTGGTTTCGAGTATGAGCAGCTGAGCTGTTCTCAACTGATCCGATTCGGCAACTCGAAGTTGTTTCGATGCCCTCGCAAATGCCGCTCGCTCGCCAAGTCCTTCATGCTCCATCCAGCTCAGTGCTTCGATGGCCAAAGCGACGGCGTTCCTCATTGATTTCATCCGGCTCGACGAAACAGACTAGGTTGCCCAGCAACCTCCACGCAGCCAATGACATAAACGATTTCTATGTGAGTCTGCTCCACAGTACGATGGAGAACTTCGGCGGATGCAGACACTCGACCAATACGTTTCTCCTCCACCAGAACCCGAATCGAAACAGAGACTTGTCGATACGGTCGAGTTAGCGACTCCGTCAGTCCCATCCGACGTTCCTCCTTCGTACTTCGTCTCGATTGGCTATGACGGCGAGAAACGCTGCTGCTATCTTCGCTTCTATGAGGCGAAGAGCCATAGAATCTATGAATGGTACGACACCACTGGTCACAGGCCCTACTGTTTTGCAGATAGGTCCATTGATGAGCTATCGAGTAACGAAGCCATTTCGAAGAATCCAGGGTTCGAGAACTTCCAAACGGTCGAGAAGTACGATGCACTCCGCAGTGAGTCTGCGACCCGCACCAAGATTGTGGCAAGGGACCCATTGACGATCGGAGGGAAACCGACCGGCTCAATACGAGATGTCATCCGCGCTTGGGAGGCGGACATAAAGTACGTCGAGAACTACATCTACGATAACAACCTTGAGCCGGGCATGATGTACGAAGTGAAAGGAGAGCGTCTCCAGCGCGTCGAGTATTCTCTTCCGCCTGAAGCAACCGTCATGGTAGGGCAGCTGCTTCGAACGGAATCCGACGAGTATCGAAGGCTCGCGCTTGAATGGATGCGTCTTCTCGAGTGTCCAGTCCCAACT
>Ga0315310_10001986_pt1 | contig 12878 bp, 12 predicted proteins | sample TDP5_MG_FD_203630 | JGI IMG/M metagenome (GOLD analysis project Ga0315310, IMG submission 203630) | Freshwater sediment microbial communities from Lake Towuti, South Sulawesi, Indonesia - TDP5 | ecosystem: Environmental > Aquatic > Freshwater > Lake > Sediment | place: Indonesia: South Sulawesi... | reverse complement strand
GACCCGGCCCACCTTCCGCAGCCCTTCCATCCGCACGACCCGGGCCACCTTCCGCAGCCCCTCCATCCGCACGACCCGGCCCATCCTCTGCAGCCCCTCCATCCGCACGACCCGGCCCACCTTCTGCAGCCCCTCCATCCGCACCAACTGGCCCGCCTTCTATCGCAGAAGCATCCAATACAGGTCCTCCTTCCACAAATGACGCAGTCCCCTCTGGTGGGACTATCGGGTATAGTTCTCCAGGCAGTTCAGTGCCGCAAGAAGGCGCAGCTCAGACGGAACCAGGTTCTGTTGAAATAACAGAAACTGCCGGAATAGGCCCTCCAAGTAAAAGAGGTCGCAGGGGTAGAAGAACTACGCAGGCAGTCGCATCTGAAATGCCAGAGATTCCAGGGAAGGTATTTGTAATAACAAAAGAAATTACACCACCAAAAACTACATTTGAGGAAGATGAAACCGAAGAAAAGGCTGAGGGTTCAGAAATTCAAGAGGGGCGTGTAGCCAATGAAGCAAAGGTACCTGCTAGGAAGAAAAAAGGTGGATATGCCAAGAGAAAAGCCAAGGGTGCGAAAAAATCTGGAAGGGCTATTAGAGGTGAAGAAGTTTCTGTTTATTTGGAGGAAGGTGAAGAAATTTCTGTTTATTCGAAGGGAGGTGAAAAAGGGACAGGTCCTCAGCCGATAATGCTTGATATTTTGGAAGGAATAGAATCAAATCGCTTGGCGAGCGAATCCGCACCTCCCGCGCCTACACCCCAAGTTACGACAAGAGCAAAGGCGAGGGTGCCCGCTTCTGAAAGTAAAGGCGAAATGACCTCAGCGGAAGTCCCAGAATTTGTCAAAACGAAGGAATCGGCTGGTGTAAGTGTTGCAGTGAAGACCGTTAGGTTAAAGGAGACCATCGAGGAGGTAATGGGGATGATTGAGACATCTATGGAAGAGATAGATCAATTATCGCCTGAGACACTTAAAAGCGCCTTGCAGTTAGTCTATCGGTTGCGTGAGTTAGAGAAAATGGATGCTCGTACCGTTAATCCCGGAGAAATCCGTAAAATAGCTGATTTAGCGGAAGCGCTCAAGACCAATAAGAATATGATTATAGTTCAAAAGGAAAAATTGAAACGACTTGAATCGCGGTTAAGTGAAAAATCAATAGTGGCTTTAGATAGCAAATTGGAATTAATTGCGAAAATTTTTGATGACTTTATTGAGGATCTTGAAATAGCTATTGCACATCTTACAGATAAAGGGGAAAAATTAATTCAATTTTTCCAGAAAAAGGGAGGGAAAGAATTTCGGGAGCGCCAGAAAATCAGAAAAGAAGGGAAAATACTTGCGAAGCATGTTGATATTATTGTCAGAATCGGGCAGCTTCCGCCGAAAGAGTTTGAACAAGTCAAAACTGCATTCATAGCTTTCCAGAAAGCGAGGGCTGAGAACAAAAACGTTTTAGTGAAGCAGTATAGCAACGAAATTGTCGAAATAATTGATATGAATCGGGATGAATTCTTGAAATCCACCCGAGACCCCAAACTGCTCGCAAGTTTGCAACATCTCTTCAAACTGAACTAAATAATAGTTCGCGGTTTTAAAATTGCAGTAAGATTTCGGTTAGATGAACATCGCGAGAAGGCCACAATATTTAAAATTCTGAGGGAGTTGGTTACCCGATGAATCGAATCTCAAAGATTAAAACTGAAATGCAAACGCAAGACATAGATTGTATTATTCTCTTCGGTTCCAGAAACATTTATTATGCCAGCAATACAGCTCAATTCTCTATTTGTCTAATTCCGCGCGATGCGGAGCCAGTAATTTTTATTAAACGGAATTTTGAACGGGGACAACAGGAAACTTGGATAAACAATGTGGTTCGGCTGAATTCAACAGACGATGTTATTAACGAAATAAAAGCGCAAGGACTCGAGGGAGGCAAAATCGGAATCGAAATGAACCTGGTCCGGGTCAATCAGTATCTAAAATTACAACGAGATTTACGAGCGGACTTCGTAGATATTAACCCATTATTTTATAAATTACGTTCCATTAAAGATAAGAGTGAAATTGAGAGTTTTAAGAAAGCTGCAAAGGCAGCCATGAATGTGCAAAAAGCCTGCCGGGAATTTTTACAGCCGGGAATCACAGAACTTGATGTGGCAGCGGAAGTCAGTCGTGAAGCAAAAATAAACGGATCCTGGAACCCTGTCGCCAGCTCCTATTGGGATGGTAATGGATTTGTGCTTGCAAGTGGCGAAAATTTATATTCGCCGGGAGATTATCCCATTCTTTCTGGAGTGGGGCTTTCAAATGCCACGCCACGCAGTGCCTCAAATCGGGTCTTGAAAGAGGGGGATATATTCGTTCTAGATTTTGCATGCAATGTTGATGGCTATCACGCTGATCACGCCCGGACCTATTACATTGGAAACCCCCCCTCGAAATATATAAAATTATATAGCCTTGTACAAAAGGCCTTAGAATATATTGAGAATCAGGCACTCATGGGAAAGGAAATAGGAGCACTTTTTAAAGAAGTTAAGCAAAAGTTAGGGCAATATCAAGAATATTTTCAGGGATTTGGGGATTATAAACAAGGATTAGGGCATGGAGTAGGTCTAGAGCTTGATGAACCTCCAGCCATTGTAGAACAGAATACGGAAAAGTTCAAAGAAGGCATGGTTATTGCATTTGAACCAAAACTGATCATTCCAGGCTGGGGCGCCATTGACTTCGAAGATACGGTACATATCAAACAGATTAAACCAGAGGTGCTTACACCCAGTCCTTTTGAAAACTATAAATAAGCAGTGTAAAATTTAATAACGGATTTTCTTACCAGATATTGAATATATCATATCATATTCGTAATGCCATCATATGGGCATTTTCGCCATCCCGATAGTATCCTTCCAAACTTTTAATTTTTTCATAGCCATGCTTTTCATACATGGCAATAGCGGACGTGTTGGAAACCCGTACTTCAAGGATGAATTCTTGGGCGCCATATTCTTCCTTCATACTTTGCATACCTTTCAGGAGGAGAGTTTCGCCGATCCCTTGCCTTCTGTAATCGTCTAGAACGGCTATACTTACAAGATGAGCTTTTTTGGTCCAACGAAGCGCAAAGTTCGATAGACCCTTCTCAATTCGCCACATACAATATCCACAGAGGGTGCCTTCTTGAATAGCTACAAGGAAACTTTTAGGAAATTTATAATGAATGCTCATAAAGAAAAAGCTAGGATAATTTTCCGGAAGACAAACTCGGTTAATATACATGACCTGATCGATATCAGCTTCTTTGAACTCTTGAATCTGATAAGATTTTTCTTTCAGAAGAGTCACACTCGGGTTGTCTTCTTGATTCTTTTTCATAATCCAGTTATCTATTTCTATTTTTATTCATACATAAATTATTAATTAATATTGTTTCATCTGCTTAATTCTAAAACAGATAAAGATATCGGCTTTTAAATGTTATTGAAAAAAATGCACTCATTCAAAAGTATAGACTTTCCGGATGGGCTTCTTCACATTCCAGACACACTTTAGTCCTTTGGGGAAAGTGACCAAGTCCCCGGCTTTAATGTCAATCTCACCTGTTTCTGTTGCAACTGTCACTTCGCCCTCAATCATATAACAAGTCTCAGTATTGAAGTATTCCCAATCAAAAGTGCTGGGTTCGCATTGCCAAAAATCCCAATCCTTAGTCAATTTTTCAGCCTCTTTCTTGGAGGGCTTCCTTTTCTTAATTTCGGACATTTTTCATCACCAACTTCGTTCATTTAAATTAGGCGAACTTTCCGCCTTACAAAGAATTTTCGAATCTCTTCGAAGATAATGATGATGCTTGCAGCCCCTAGAATGATTCCCCAATCTATCAGGGTCAGGGGATGTACGTAAAAAACCGAGTCGGGCGGAGTAATATATATAATGATTATTTGAATGATTGCGCAGATACTGGTCGTCAAATAGAGCATTTTATTCGGAGGGAGGGAAAAGATGGAGTGTGTAGGTGATCGGCAATTATAGGCATTGAAAATCTGGAGAAATATGAAGACAGTAAAAGCAATGGTCAGTGCCTTTTCGGATATTACCGGAACAGGATTACTCCAATATATCCAGAAAAGGCCCAATACAATCGTGGCCCTGATAATAGCAAAGGTGAGGATTCGCCGCCACATGAAAGGGGAAATGACCTCTTCATAGGGGGGCCGTGGGGGCTGATGCATAATCCCGGGTTCTTTCGGTTCAACACCTAGAGCTTGAGCAGGAGGACCATCTATTAGGATATTCATCCACAATATTTGGATGGGAAGGAAAGTGGGCCACCCAATTAACGACGTTAAAAATACAACGATAGTCAAGGAGAGAGTGGTGGAAATTTGAGATGTGATAAATTTTTTAATATTACTATAAATACTTCGCCCTTCTTCCACCGCGGAAACAATAGTGGCAAAATTATTATCCACAAGGATCATATTTCCAGACGCTTTAGCCACATCAGTTCCGGACCCCATAGCGACTCCAATATCTGCCTGTTTCAGGGCAGGAACATCATTGACCCCGTCACCAGTCACCGCTGCAATGTGACCCATCCTTTGAAGAGATTGAACAATTTTAAGTTTATGATCTGGGGCGACTCTGCTGCAAATACGAACTTTTTCAATTTTTTCATCTAATTCTTCGTTGCCTATAGTGTCAATTTCAATACCATTAAGGAGTATTTGATTGTGAGGATCTTGGAGAATCCCTAATTCTTGGGCGATTGACTGGGCAGTCCGAGCGTTATCACCCGTAATCATGACCACATCAATTCCAGCCTCATGACAACGCTGGATGGCATCCTTAACTTCAGGTCGCGGCGGATCCTGCACTCCCACAAAGCCAACGAAGGTAAATCCGGACCCTGGTTCAATTTCCTCCTCAAAATCGGAGTTGGAGGAATCAGAAAAACGCTCAGGTAACTGTTTGTAGCCTAAGGCTAAGATATAGAGGGCCATATCAGCGTACTTTTCGAAGGCTTGTCTATAGGCATGCCTATCTTCGTCGATAAATTCGCGAATCTCAGTGCCCGTATCAATATCTGTAAAGATATCAGCGATCGCTTCAGGGGCACCTTTTATATAAGCAAAGACGCCCGGAGAAGTATTATAGATGCAAATCATGCGCTTCTTTTCGGAATTGAAAGGAATTAGACCTACACAGGTTACATTTTGAGTCCTGAGCAACATTGGGTCTTGCCCAGCCTTGTAAGCGAGAAAAAGTAGTGCGCCTTCAATTGCCGACCCCAGGATCTGGAGTAGCCCGTCTTCGTCTTTGGTAATGGTGGCTTCGTTGCATAATGTACCAATTTCGATTAACCTTTGGAATTTTGTGGAATCAACTTGTTGACCTGTATCATCACGAAATTCACCTGTAGTCTCGTAAGCTCCTCCGGTAACCTGATAATCGTGCCAATCACCTAATGTTATATGACGAACCGTCATGACATTTTGGGTTATTGTGCCAGTCTTATCGCTACAGATCGTACTGGTACAACCAAGGGTTTCCACTGAATTCAATCGGGTTATGATAGCGTTTCGTTTAGCCATTCTGGATGTTCCTAAAGAAAGGATAATGGTTGTCACTATTGGAAGGCCTTCAGGAATTACTGCAACTGCCAATGCCACTGCTGTAGTAAATAATAGGAGAATGCGTTCTTCAATATTACCAGTTGGGGCAATAAAATACACGATCAATCCAACAATGAACACAAGAATGCATACAATGATTCCAACCCACCCGATTCTCTTGCCTAGAGCATCGAGACGGAGTTGAAGGGGCGTTTTATGCTCCTCCATTTCGGCTGTGAGTTCAGCAATCTGCCCCATCTCGGTTTTATCACCGATCGCTACCACTACCGCTTTTGCTGATCCTTTCATTAGGGTAGTTCCCATGAATAGCATGTTCTTTTTTTCCGCAAGTGGTGTTTCTTTTGGTACTGTTGATTCTCCCGCTTTGATTACTGCCATGGATTCGCCCGTGAGCAGGCTCTCATTGACTTCGGCATCAAATTCCTCTAGAATGCGGGCATCCGCTGGAATACGACTTCCCGTTTTCAACAGAATTATATCGCCAGGAACCAGAGCTTCCGAATTAATTTCTACTTCTTTTTTATCACGCAAAACTCGTGCCTTAGGAACACTCAATTTTTTTAAGGCTTTGACAGCATTTTGAGAGTTCCATTCTGAGCGAAATCCGAGTATCATAACAATGGAAACGGCTATTATTACGGCAAAGCCATTATAAAGGTCAGCCGGATCTTTTAAAATAAGAAATAGGGCAAAGGAAATACCAGATGCAATAAGCAATAATATAACGGGTATGTTATTTAATTGATCTAAGAGCAACTTCCATAAGGGGAGCCCGCCTTTCTCTGGTAAAGCATTCTTACCAAAAGTCAAAGCCCGCTGAGCTGCTTCGTCTGAAGATAAGCCTTCTGAGGTGGTTTCAAGTAGCGAGAGGATTTCATCACGAAATAAATCCGAACCCGTTGTCGCCTTTCTTGCATTCTCAACAAGGGGTGATGAAACTTCCGATGTCGCCATAAATTTGTCTCACTCTTATTGTGTAGGTCCAGTTTTAGTTCGTTATCATCTTATTGACGTATAGTCATAGCTTGCTTTATTTGTTCTTCAGCAATAATTGATTAACTATAAATAAAATGATAATAATACGAATTTATAAAAAATCAAATTTAAAAAGTTGATTCTATGGAATTAAAATTTATTCTTCAGCAATAATTGATTAACTATAAATAAAATGATAATAATACGAATTTATAAAAAATCAAATTTAAAAAGTTGATTCTATGGAATTAAAATTTAAATACTTTCAGCCTCTCTTGCTCTTCGTCATTCCTACAATAATTATAACCGTAATTATCTTCCTTCTCGACCCTCCTAGCCTTACTATCATTATTGGGTTCTGTATTTTGCTAATTGCCGCTATTGGCACTTACTATCTAGGCATTCGGAGTGTTTTAAAAGAGATTAAATAAACTAAGTCGTTTTTAACCTCTTTTTTTTCATGACTTTTCTGGCTTTAAATAAATCACTATAATCTTTAAGCAATAAATTAAGTTAAAAAAATATATTCGATTAATCTAATGTATTTTTGCTTTCTGATAGAATTTTTTAAAGAATAATATGAATAAATTATGCAAAACTATATTATGCAATTTAATATTGGAAAAGAAGGCAAAATAATATTTATTAAGAGGAAATTTATTTTGAAGCACAATGAAAATCGCAAAAACTTGTAGATATTTAAAGTGTCAAATATTCAAATTATTGAAGATAGGTAAGGAGACGAATGTATATACATTTATAAGCAACTTTTGCCTTTTGTATATACAGATAATAATTTACACTTTGAATTGTATATACAAAAAGCAAGTCAAGATGTAAATTATATATACAAATATAGCAAATAATGGAGAAAGATAGAGTAATGCCCCTGACAGAATTAATCACTTTCAAGGTCACGAAAGAAATGAAGGCGAAAATGAAACAATTCGATAATATAAATTGGTCTGCGTGGATTAGAACTCAAATAACTAAGAAAATGGAGGAATTAGAGAAAATAGAAAAAAGCTCGAATCTAAATTTCTGTTCACAATGTGGGAAAAGGCTGTTTTCTGTAGATGATAAGTTCTGTCGCCTTTGTGGCGCACGAATCTAATCCATGATTTGTAAATTCAGGAAATTGTGAAGAAAAATAAAAAAATGGATGGTTGAAAAAAAATGGCGTATGAAAGTTTGTTGATATGCAAAAAATGTCATTCAAATTTAGTGATTCCGCAACGTATTATCATGAATAAATTAACAGTCTTAGTCTGGGCAAGGTGTTCCCAATGCAAGAAAGAGATTCGATTTACGATGCCGCTTCCGCAAGTACATGACTGGGTAGATCTCATTGCAGAGAATTTCTTTAGATGTCCTCGATGTGGTGTCAGTGGTGTGGTGAATCGGACGGTGACAGATGGGGATTTCACAAAATTGCGGTTATATTGCCCTAGTTGCCAGAAAGCATTTTCGAAGGTTGCAAATTCATCAGTTTATAATTATCTAATGGCAAGTCATTATAACCAAATGAAGACAAAAGTGACGCAACCTGTAGTTCCGGCATATTATATGCCAATGTCACCTGTGCCCCCTGTTGCACCTGTTTATGCGCCACCGCCTCCAGCACCTATATCTACTGCTCCAATAACTGTGCCTCCAAGTCCTCCAAGTCCTCCAATACCTCCTTCTGGAAAAATATGCAGTAATTGCAATGCACCTTTACCTAAAGATGCAGTTTTTTGCCGAAAGTGTGGAGTTCCAGTTGAAATAGGAGTTGAAAAGGCACCCCGTTGTCCTTTTTGTGGCGCAACAATTTCAGCCTCGGCCAAGGTTTGCCCAAAGTGTTCTTCCGATTTGCGGTGTCAGAAATGTAATGCGCTCTTATCGCCGAATGCCAAATTTTGTATAAAATGTGGCATGGAAATTAAGGGAAAAGTGGAAGAAGTAGAAGAGCCAAAATTGAAATGCCATTTTTGTGGAGCTGCTTTAGAAGAAGATCAAAAAGTATGCCCCGAATGCGGCAAACCAGTCGTTTGTCCGCAATGCGGTAGCTTTCTTAAGAGCGGAGTGCGATTTTGTAATAAATGTGGTGCGAATGTAGCAGAAATCACATTAGCAACGCCAGAGCCTGGAGAAACAGAGATTGAGGAAGAAACTGCAGAGGAACTGGAAGAAGAGGCAGGAGTTGGAATAATTAATTGCCCCAGATGCAATGCAAGCATGAGCGATATTTACAATTTCTGTACAATTTGCGGAACACCGCTTAAAGAATAAATTCTTTTTTTATATTTTTTTTGAAAATGAAGAACTGAGAAGTTCATCAGGTGAAAGGTTTTGCCTCTATCCTGTTTTTTTATCCCAACCCCTCCTCCCTACGTTTCATTATAACAGGGGCAAACCCACCAAATTTCAAAAAGAAAGATACAATTAGAATTGAGTTTTATCTTTCATATCATCTAGGTTTCTAAAATTGATGACCTAACTGTGCCCTTAATATTAAATCTAGAAAGAATCAAACCCGGTCGATTAAGGGCTCTATCTATGAAAAAGATCTTTCATAACAATGATTTTTACAAGAAGGACTTTTCTCCAATTTTAAAAATATCGGCTTTTTTGGGAGCAAAACTAATAAAGGAACATTTCATTAACGAAACCAAAGGCAAGATCATTAAAAACACCAAAGAAGTTTTAAAGGAATTATGAAGTATTTCAACCAATCATTTCTAATTTCAAATTATATATTATTTTACTGAGTGGCAACTACAAAAATGATGAGGCGCCCTATGCAAAAAACAAAGAAAACAACCCATTTAATTCAGGTTATAGTGCTTTTAAGCATTTTAGTGACTATTCAATTCTATGTAGCCGTCTTGAATTACGCTAGGGCGGACTACTTTGGGATTCAATTTGGAAACGAAAATCAAGTGAAGATTGATGGAGCGAATGATGTATGGCAGCTGGAAAAGGTACGATACACCTACATTGCAAAAAATCAGACTAAACCAGAAGTAGACTTATTGGGATTACACATTAAAAGAAATGCAAGCTCACCAATATTCTTTTTTGAGTCCCAGAAGGGAAAGATACCCTCTTCTAATAAGAAAATTGATTTAAATAATAGTTATATTTTCAGTATCCCGATGGGGGTGTTAATTAATGTATCATATACAATTATAACAAATATAAGCTATAGTAACTCATTCATGGAGTTTTATAATTGGACATGGAATAAATTTAATTCATCAAAATTAATGAATCAAAGCACCTTCCAGCTATTATCGCAAGATTTTTATAAAAATAATAAAATTTTGGTCCATTTCAATATTAGCCACTCACAAGATTTTACCTTTTGGTATAATCTCACCTATGAATTTTGGTATAAGGCGGATCAGGTGATTTCAATTCAATTTGCTGCTCTTACGGCCGGGGAGAACAGTCTTGTGAATCATTTACGAATGTGGATTTTTTTGGATACGGATGGAGATAATAAATCCAACTATGCAATTCAGTGGATTTATGGGAATAGTACGATTTTATACCAAATTGATAAAGAATCCTTCACACTAGAAGTCGCCTCTGGGAAAAAATATTGGAATGGGACCTTTGGAAAATATTGGACGGGAATGGATTGGAGATGGGATGGAGTTTCTCCAAAGGAGCTTGGCACAATAGATTCTGGAAATAGAATGGTAAATAGTACATTACCGAGTTTTGCAGTAAATTTGACTGCAAAGGTCTCCTATGCAGTATGGGCGCAAAAAATTGAGGCGGATTATGATTGGTGGGATAGCCTGCCAGACGATCCTAATTGGGAGCTGACCCGGTCAATTCCCGGCTTTCAGTGGCTCTTCTTAGGGTTAGGTTTATTATTCGTGATAGTTATTTTTTTGAGAAGGATAGTATTTAAAGGAAAATGGATATAAGGGAAGGAATAAAGATGGACGACTTATATTGGGACGAAGAAGAGAAAAAGCCCTTAAACTTTGAAGAAATGAAGCAGATTGTAGAAAAATATTTTAAGGTGATGAAATCTTTCATTGCACCAGGAACACATATCCCGACATTTATTGTACAACCACTTGAAACACCGGATTATAATTTAAAGACGATCTTTAATCAGCTCGCAATGGAATTGGATACGTACGAGCAATTTCCTTTACTACGGAAACAAATGAGTTATACGCTTTTAGGCGATCAGAAAACACTAACCCCTCCAAACCTGCAGAGTTCTGAAGAACTTATTCTGCGGCTGTTGCCCAAGAAAAAAGAAGAAAAGAAATATCGAGCCATAAATCTCAATGTGCTGCTGCTAATTATTACTATTGCAACCGTAATGGGTGCATCTATTTATTTATTAATGTCAGATCTTTATGTGCGAGTTTTTAACACTTCCCAATGGTATTATTATACACTTTTATTCGCATATACCGCTGCAATTTTATGTATTATTGGGATCCATGAACTAGGGCATTTAGTTGCCTGTCGAAATCATAAAATCAAGAGCTCTTTTCCTTACTTTATTCCTTTTATTCCCCCATTAGGAACAATGGGGGCGGTAATATTTCAGAAATCTCCCCCGAAAAATAAGGATGAGCTATTTGATGTCGGTTTAACCGGACCTCTATTTGGTTTCCTCGTTACACTTGTCGTTACTCTGATAGGCTATGCCTTGACTATGGGGTTCAATAATCAACAAATTTATGGGGTGACAGGTTTCACTATTGCGCAATTATCGTCTGTTCAATTTCCTGATCCGCTGCTCTTTAAAATTTTGGACCAATTCATGTTGAGTCCCTTGCCATACAATGTGTATATTACAGCCCCGGGAGGCAGTATGGTCTATATGCTCCATATCATTGCCTTTGCGGGATGGATCGGCTGTTTCGTAACAGGGTTGAATCTCTTGCCTCTTGGACAACTAGATGGCGGTCATGTTGGCAGGTCCCTCTTTGGGGAGAAATATTATCGCTATGTCAGCTGGGTTGCCTTCATCGGATTGTTTTTCATTAACTGGTTAATGGCAGTTCTGGTGCTTGTATTATCTAGATTTTCCTTTGAACATCCTGGACCATTGAATGATGTAAGCCCCCTAAGTCCCTCTCGAAAAATCGCCAGCATCGTATTTTTTATTGTGCTAATCTTGACGGTGCCGATGGGTAGTTTTTGGTTCTTCTAAAGGGATAGACTAATTTCAAGCAACTCATTTGATATATCAAAGTAATTTGATAAAGCTAAGGGCGAAAGATGCAAGATTTAAATTATATTATTGGAGTTTTTTTAGCGATAGGCTCGGGAATACTTAATAATTTAGGGACCTTAGTTCAAAAAAAAGTAATAAATGATCGTCCGGTTGGAGAGAAGGTGACTCGAAATCTATTGAAAAGCCCACTATGGCTTTTTGGACTTTTTCTCCAGCTCGCGCTTGGAACCGTTCTTTTCATGTTTGCAATTGGTATGATCGGAGCGGCTCTAGTTCCAGGACTAATGGCAGCAGGTCTTATATTTTTAGCAATAGGGGCAGTTAAACTAATCGGAGAGAAGTTGAACCGAGCAGAAATTATTGGAATAATAATAATGGTAGTTGCCATTGGCCTTCTGGGATTTAGTCAGTTAAATTTAGTAATAACGATAAATAATTTATTAGATTCGGGATTTATCAATCGAGTCATCATTTTTACGGTTATTTTGATTATTGGATCATTTATTTGTGAAATTCTGCAAAGGAAAAAAATGAAATTCAGAGCACTTTACTTGGCTATTTTTTCTGGATTCATGTTTGCCCTCTCAAATTTTTGGGTAGCGCCTCTTGTGGCTGTTTTTTCTAATATTTTTAATGGATCATTTCAGATTGTTGAACTAACATTTTTTATTATATCCTGTATTATCTTATGTCTCACAAACTTTTGTGGTTTATTGAAAATCCAGCAAGCGTTTACATCTGGTCAAGCCAGTAACCTTATACCCATCCAGCAAACACCAATTCAAGTTGTTCCAATATTTATATATTTTATAGTATTGGTTCCTATCGAAATTTATTCCATTCCGCTTATGGTCGGCGGGGTGGCTTGTATTCTTTTCAGTTCTTATCTTTTAGCGAAACGGCAAGCCCAGCTTGAAGAAATAAAATAGTACCAAAAAAGAAAAAATTTAGGCGCTTTGTTTAAAGGATTGACTCAATCCAGCGGAGGCTTACCAGGGTTCATAATATTATTGGGGTCAATTAGCCGTTTAATCTGGCGCCAGATTTCACCATACATGCCCAATTCTTGAG
>Ga0315310_10001985_pt1 | contig 12880 bp, 12 predicted proteins | sample TDP5_MG_FD_203630 | JGI IMG/M metagenome (GOLD analysis project Ga0315310, IMG submission 203630) | Freshwater sediment microbial communities from Lake Towuti, South Sulawesi, Indonesia - TDP5 | ecosystem: Environmental > Aquatic > Freshwater > Lake > Sediment | place: Indonesia: South Sulawesi... | reverse complement strand
TCTCCCGAAACGCCCAAAGAGTTGGCAATTGCCACGTTAACGGTGCCTATTCCAAGTGCTCCGCCTATAGTGGTTATTCTCTTGTCTGTTTCAACAGTCTTTATTAAGTCGGTTGCTAAGTCAACAATCTTCTCTGGCTCAATTTTGGCTATTCGCTTGTCGTAGATTTTCTCAATGGCTCTTGTTGGTTTGTGTTCTTGGAAGGATTTGAAGTCACGGTCAGGTTTCTTGAATGATGCGACTTTTAATGCTTGGTTCACTGTGTCGTCTGCTGCCTTCTTGGTTAAGTTTGTTGAGTAGGCGAATCCGATTGAGAATCCATGCGTTTTCTTGACGGCAACACGTATGCCCATACCGGCCTCGTATTTCTTTTCACTTATCTTGACCTGCTTCTTTTCTATGCTCGTTCTCAGTCGGTCGGCCCCGTAGAAGTAGGCTTCTGCTTGACTTGCACCCTGCTTTTCTGCCTTCTTGACAACAAATTCCAGAAGGTCTAGCATTAAGCTCTGCCTCCCACCAGGGCGTTTTTTATTCTTATGTGTGGGCTTGCGTCTCCAACGGGTACTGTTTGACCTTTGCCGCAGAATCCCATGTTGAGTTCAAAGTCGTTGCCAACGGCGTCGATGTTGTGAAGGGTCTCAAGTGTTAATCCCGACAGTGAGACGTCCAACAGAGGGGTGGTGAGTTCGCCCCCCTCAATTAATCGCGCCTCTTCAGCGTTGAATTGAAAGGTTCCCTTTGCGGTGTCAACTTGTCCGCCTCGACTGGCTTTTAGATAAACTCCGTGGTTTATGCCTTCCAACAACTCTTCGAAGGTGTGGTCTCCCCTAGCAATGTAGGTGTTGCTCATTCTGACTATGGGCGGATAAGAGAAGTTCTCGGCTCTCGCGCCTCCATTTGGGCTCAGGTTGAGTTTGGCTGCCGCCTCTTTGTTCGTGATGTACCCTCTCAAGACACCTCGTTCTATCAAGGGTCTTTTCTTGGTCGCCACGCCTTCATCATCGTATTTTTGGCTTCCCCATCCCCCAGCAAGCGTGGAGTCATCGAATATGGAAACAAGTTTTGACCCTACAACCTTGCCGATTTTACCCGCCAGAATTGACTCTCCAGCAATGACTGAGTCGGCTTCGCAGGCATGTCCAACCGCCTCGTGCGCAAAGACGCCTGCGAGTCTCGGGTCAGCTATCACCGTGAATCTTCCGCTCGGAGCAGGCTTTGCCTTCAGTAAGTCAACTGCTCTCTCTGCTGCTTTTTCCATGATCTCGTCTCCGTTGACTTCGTCGAAGAGTTCGAAGCCCCCTATTTTGCCCATGCGTTCTCTTGCCGAGGTTAGTTTTTGAGCTTGTTTAGCCACGGCGTTTACGCCCACGTAGACCCGACCTAGGTTCGTGAGAATTTTGGCTCCGTCGCTGCTGACTATAGCCTTCTCTCCCGCTGCTTCTTCGTATATGAAGTTTGCGCTGACGATTTTTGGACTGTACTCTCGTGCGATTTTGGAGAAATCCAGCACTTTTTTCATTTTTTTGTCGATTCCGATTTCGCTCAAGGGTTGACTGGTTTTCACCTTGATATGAGCTTTCACGGGCTTAGCAGAGCGTATTTTTGCCTTCTCTTTGACCCTCTTGGAAGTTGCTTTGGCTATTTTGAGGGTGGTTTTCACGACTGCTCGGATGTCTTCAGTCTCCAGCGAGCTTGTGGAACTGAAACCCCATGCGCCCTTGTACAGTACCCTTACGCCAAGTCCCTGATCTATGCCCGAGACTGCCTGTTCGAATCTGTCGTTTGTAAGGCGAATTGCAGTGGAGTGAATTCGTTCTGCTCTCGCATCAGCATATTCAACACCCAAATGCATCCCTAGCCGAATTGCTTTTTCAGCTAAATCCAACAGCAAATAGTTGCCTCCATGAAGAAAGGACATGCCCTTCGGATAGTTGCATCTTTTATTATAGTTGGAAGTAGGCATTATAAAAGATTATCACTGAAATCAAATGGCTGAAACTTTGCGGTCCCGTATGGAAAATTGGAAAGCACAAGAATAAAAACAAATGCCATAGTGACTTTCACAAATACAGCGTCTAACCTGAGGATCTTGTTTTGCTTAGAGAAGCTTGGGAAATGTCTGTTTTATCAGGAAAAATGGGAAAGTTTTGTTATTGCGTCGGGTAAGGAACCGATGAAAAAAATGGACCGGGGTAGGCGGAAAAATTGAGTTTTGCGAGGAGCCTTCTTGTCAACCTTTTTCTAACAATCGTTTAGCCAAGGTTGCTGTAGGAGAAAAAAAGAAAGTTTGCTATATCTAGGTTTGTTTATCCGTGTTTTTTGGGTTCTACCACATCTCTGAGTTCATTGATGCCTTTGTTGAGCGTGATTACGTCTCCCACAGCTTGGACCAAGGAAACGGGCAAACAAACGGTTACTGAACCCATGAAGGGCTTCTTGAACCCGAGTTCTCTTATGGCTTCGTCTGTCAAACTAACATGTAAATGAGTTACTTGCCACTTCTCTGTGTCTATTTGGGCACCATTCACTTCGCCGAGCATGTAGGCGTTTGCTCCAATGACTTTCTTACCCATCAACTTGCCTATGTTTATCACAAACCTCACCAGACGAAAATGCATCTCATGCGTAAATAACTTTTATGACGATTTTTCAGAGCCTTTGTTTGCTTCTAGTCACAAGAATCTTTAGTAAGCGTATAAATTAGTTATGTTGGTTATTGTATCTAAAAACTGGAAAGAATGAACATGAGAAGGACGTTTGCTCTCATTGTTATCGTTCCTATGATCTTCATTTCGGTCTACTTGATTTTTCAGATCTCGAATATTGCGGCCTACAACAATTTCAGTAGAAACATTGTTTTGAGGATTCATCTTGTTGACATAGAACTCGTTGATGCCAGCTCTACAACACTTCAAAAGGGGTATTTCACAAGTTTGTTCACGTTTGAAAATCCGACCGATCAGACCGTGAACATGACAAGTCTGGTCGCTTCCTACTATCAAGCAAACGGTCCACTCTCATCACGAATCGCCCTTGGAAGCATAGTGCAGTCAATGAAATTAGGACAAGGCAACACTTCGGTTGTTTTACGAATGAACCTTGACACGAATGCTTCCATGCTTCCTAAGCCTTCGTATTGGACCGTAAATTACAGGCTGAAGTTCGGCTCCGTTCACTATAGCTTCACGTCTAGCACATCCACTTCGGTCATAGAAATCACTGGACCCTTCAGCACAGGCGAGGACCAAGCCTTTACGCAGGTAGCTACGTACACGCTGCTTGTGGTTGATGCTTGGGCAATCGGACTCGACGTGACAGCGGTCTTGAAACTTTTGCAAGAAAGAAAAATCGACAGAGCCACACGCGTGCCAACAGAGAACGACCACAGCAAGATGCTTGCAACTATTTATGCTTTGCAGGGCATTGGTCTTTTTGTTTTTTGGCCCATTGCTATCTACTTGAGAGACTCGGTGGTATCCGAGCCTCCGTCGGAGTTTCCGTATGGGTTTCATGGCGCCGGGGGTATTGCCGCCTCCTTCTTGATAGGGACGGTTTTCATCATCTCTTTGATTTTCTTGGGGACAGCTCTGGGCCTTTTACTCCGGCGGCCTGCTGCAAGGGGCGTGGCTCTATTGTTTTCTTCCGTTATTGTTGTAGCTGAGCTTTACTTCGGCTTTTCTTTTTTGACTGGCGCGGCTGTAGCACAGAATTTGGCGTTGGCTATGTTGATTCTTGCCACAGCTATTGCAAACTTGATAGTAGTCTACGTTCTTTTCTGGACTAGAGCGCCTTCCTCAAGCCCGGTTTTGAAACAATCCGTAGACACGATGTCTTCCTCTCGTTAGAGGAGTCTTACTGGCAACACGAGCAACTAATCGATAAGACTTTGACACCTAAAGCCTTAAATCAATACGGTCAGAATTCAAAACCAGACCCGAAAGTGATGATAGACATGCACTTACTTGCTCTAAGAGACTGGACAGCCACACAAATTGAGGAAGTTATTGAAAAGTCCATTGAAATCAAGAAAAGCCCAGAAAAATACCGAACAGCTTTGTGTGATAAGTCGTTGGCGATGATTTTTCAGAAGACCTCTACGAGAACAAGGGTTTCTTTTGAGGTGGCCATGACCCAGTTGGGTGGGCACGCGCTTTTTTTGGATTGGAGAACGACTAATCTTGTTTTGGCTGACATCCGAGACGAAACCCAATATATGTCCCGCAATGTGGACTGCATAATGGCTCGATTGTCAAAGCATGCTGATTTGAGGGCTATGGCTGAAGCCTCTCGGGTTCCTGTTATCAACGGCTGCGATGAAAAATATCATCCGTGCCAGGCAATGGCAGACTTAATGACGATTAAAGAGAAGAAGGGTAAGTTGAAAGGGGTGAAACTCGTCTACATAGGTGTGCACAACAATGTCTGTAACTCGCTGATCGTGGGCTGCACCAGAACAGGCGTGGAAATAACCACGATTACTCCCATGAGGAACGAGGCTTCGATTGACAAAGAACTGTTAGAGGCTGCTGAGAAGACGGGTCTTTACACGTCGACTTTGGATGTGAAAAACGCGGTTAAGGATGCTGATTTTGTTTACACCGACACGTGGGTGGACATGGAGTTTTTCCTCGACCCTAGATTCAAGGAAGAGAAGGAAAAAAGAATCAAACTGATGATGCCCTACCAAATCAACAAACAATTACTGCGCGGAAGCAACGCTTACATAATGCACGACATGCCGATTCACAGAGGCTACGAAATCAGCGAAGACATGATCGAAAGCCCAAAGTCAGTAATCTACCAACAGAGTGAAAACAGACTACACACAGCAAAAGTAATACTTCTAGAACTGTTGACCAAGAAATAGCGGCAAGAAGTCTATTTTCGAAAGGAATTTGATTTATCAAAAACCTTTTCAAACAGTTATTGATAACTTCTTGGTGGTTTGTGGGATGGCAGATACGCCGAGTCTAGAGACAATTCTGAGCCAAGCCATGAAACGCGAACGAGATTATGATTGGTTGGGCTCTGTTGAGTTTCATCGTACCGCTTTAAGCATGGTTCCAGCTCAAGATGTGTTGAAAGCTGGAGAGATTCATGAGTGGATTGGTTACGCTTTCTTTAGGGCTGCTGCCCAAGCGGACAGCGTGGAAGAGTTCAAGAAGCGTATGCTGATGTCAGTTGAATCCTATGAGAAGGCTGCGGAGCTGTTTGAGAAGGTTAAACCAGTCGTAGGTCTGTATTGCCGGGCAATGGCCAGATACTCTAACTCTTGGCTTGTTGATGACCCTTCTCAGAAAAGGGAGTTGCTTGATGGTTGTTTTGGATCGATGAAAGAAGCGCTTGAAGCCTTTGACGTTTCTAGGGATCATCTTGGCTACTGGAAAGCGTTCCACACTGCATCACTCTGTCTTTGGGATAGATATGGTTGGACAGGTGATTGGCGAGTGATAAAAAGAATAGCTGAAGTGATAAATTGTGGCGAAAACGCCATTGCAAAGCTTTCTGAAATCGGGGATCTAAACAAACTTGCTTGGGCTTACACAATGACATCCTTCTTGAGGGCTATGTACGTGGATTTATTTGAGGAAAGAAAAAAAGAGTTCGTTTCTGCGATTTCGAATTATTTTGGAAAGGCCCTTGAGCTTTCAGAGAAAATAGATGATGCAAACTTTCGTTTTTTCCTGTATTACGCGCTCACTTATACTAATTTTTATGTCACAGGCGATTCACAAGCCGGGTTGATGTGTGCCGAAAAGTCTTTGCAGCAAAGTGAGAGATCACATGACCATTTTCTACTCGGGCTAGCATACAATGGCTGGAGTACTGTTACGAGTTCCGAAGCTATCACAGAGGAGGATCCTGACAAACGGAAGGAAAAACTCAAAAGAGCCATACGATTTGCCGAGGATTCCATCCAACACTGTTTGCTGGTCTGTCGGTATGATATAGTTAGCTGGGCATACTCATCGATTGTTGAAGACAACTGTTTCTTAATGGAACTTGAAACCAGCGTCGAAGGAAAACGCACTTCACTGAGGCGTACCGTTGAGGTCGGACGCAAAGGTTCTGATTACGCCCAACTTTCTTGCTCCTTAGATTATATTTTATGGATGTTACACGTGTTCAGCAAGGCTCTCTATTTTCTCTCCGAGATAGAGACAAGTCCCAATGAAAAGAACAGACTACTTGAAGAAGCTTTAGAGTTTAGGGAAAAAGGCAATAACATTGCGGATCAAATATATCCGCCCTACGCATGGGATCTAGGCGTATTCCAAAACTACTTAGCCCTAATAAAAGCCGATTTAGCCAAACTGCAAGAAAGCGAGGAAAAGAAAAAACATCTGCTAGAAGAAGCTGTTGCGTGTATGGAAAAATGCCTAGAAACATGCACAAAATACCTGCAAACCGTTGCAGTGACTCCTTTGCCAACAAATTTTGCGATTCTTGGATGGTACCACGACTGGTTCGGGGAAATCCTCGACCGACTCTATTTCCTGACTAAAGATGAAAAAGTCATTATCAGAGCTATTGAAGTGTGTCAAGGCGCTGCCCAAGTGTATCAGAAGGCTGGAATGCCTAGTCGTGTGGCAGAGTCCTACTGGAAAACCGCTAGACTCCACAACCAACGCGGCGAATACACCAAAGCCGCAGAAAACTTCGAAGAAGCTTCCAAAAGCTATCAACTCGTGGCAGAGAAGATTCCACAGCTCAAAGAATTCTACCAAGACCACGTGCTTTACATGCAGGCTTGGAGTGAAATCGAAAAAGCCAGACACTACCACACAAGGCAGGAATATGGCTTGGCAAAGGAACGCTATGAAAAGGCTGCCACTCTGCACAAATCGTTAAAACAGTGGAACTACCTCGCATCCAATTATTCAGCATGGGCTCACGTTGAAAATGCCGAAGACCTGAGTAGAAAGGAGCAGAGCGAAGAATCAATCATAGCCTTCGAGCAAGCAACCAGACTCTTCGACCAAACCAAAGCATCCCTCCAAACCGAGCTCGACAGAATTGAAGATGCAGACGAAAAAGCCATGGCAACAGACCTACTCAAAGCAACAGAGCTAAGACGTGAATACTGCATCGGAAGAATAAACCTTGAAGAGGCAAAAATCCTCGATAAAAAAGGTGACCACTACTCCAGCTCTGAGAAGTATGGCTCAGCGGCTGAAATCTTCGAGAAAATACACCAAGCATTGGAATCAGAACAAGACCGCAAGGAAATGAAACTGATCGTCACACTTTCTCACGCTTGGCAAAAAACTACAAAAGCAGAAACAGAAATATCGCCTGCTCTCTATTTGGAGGCTTCTCAGCTCTTCGAGCAAGCCAAAGAGCTCAGCGCAAACGAAAAAGCAAAAATGTTAGCACTAGGTCACAGTCGCTTCTGCAAGGCACTTGAGGCAGGAACAAAATTCGCCGATACAAGAGAACCGACGTTACATACAACTACCATACAGCATCTGGAAACCGCCGCCAACTACTACGTGAAAGCGGGGTTCCAAAACGCCTCAGAATACGCTAAAGCGACCAAATTACTATTCGACGCCTACGCGCACACAGACGACGCCGAAAAAGAAAAAGACCCGGAGAGAAAAGCGAAACTCTACGCAATGGCCCAAAAACTCTTGCAATCATCAGCGGGCTCCTACATGAAAGCAGAGCATCCAGAGAAAAGGGAGCAAGTGCTAAGACTACTCGAGAAGGTGAAAGAGGAGCGAGAGTTAGCCCTATCCCTGAGTGAGGTATTGCATGCGCCGTCAGTTGTTTCAACAACAGCAGCTTTCGCAACGCCCACACCAACCTATGAAAACGCCGTCGGCTTGGAAAGGTTTGAACATGCCGACATACAAGCAAATGTAATAACCCGCCAAAAGGAACTGAAAGTTGGCGAAAACCTCGACTTAGAGATAGAGCTTGTCAACGCTGGAAAAGGTCATGCTCTATTGATTAAGCTCGCAGAGGTTATCCCCAAAGGTTTTGAGCTGAAAGAAAAACCCGAAATCTATCGAGTCGAAGACAACTATCTTAATATGAAGGGAAAACGACTTGACCCACTAAAGACTGAAGAGGTAAGACTTATTCTCAAGCCAAAAGTCCAAGGCACATTCCCCTTAAAACCCAAAATACTCTATATCGACGAGAACGGCAAGTACAAGTCGCACGAGCCAGAACCGATAACGATAACGGTCAAAGAACTCGGCATCTCAGGCTGGTTGAAAGGACCACGAGAAAAATAATAAAGACATCTATTTTACGTCGAAGTATAGTCTTCTTTGGTTTTTGCCTTTGTTCTCTATCTTTAGGAGGCGAATTTCACCTATATCACTGGTGTTTTTGACGTGTGGTCCACCATCTGCCTGTAAATCTATGCCAGGTATTTCCACTATCCTCAACTCCTTCTCTTCCGGCGGCATCTTCTCAGCTAGCTTCACCACACCAGGCATCTTCAAGGCTTCGTCCCTCGCCAAGAAATATATTTTCAATTCAATGCCCTTGCCTGCTTCCTTAGTGGCTTTTTCAACAGTGGCTTCGAAAATCTCTCTATCAGTTCGGGGAAGGTTGAAGTCCAATCTTGCGTGGTCAGTGTCGACTTGCCCTCCAGTTATCAGGGCGTTGTAATCGGTGTACATTATGGCTGCTATCATATGCGCCGCTGTGTGCAACCGCATTAGACGATATCTCCTCTCCCAATCAATGACGCCCTTGACAATGTCTCCTTGCTTCAAATCCGCCTCTCTTTCAAGCACATGTGAAATCTCCATGGTCTCTCTGTTTATCTCCACCCTAGCAACCCTAAACCTAGCATTCTCTTTAGACAAGAATCCTGTATCACAGGCTACACCCCCAGTGAGCGGATGAAAAACCGTCTGATCCAAAACCACTCGATTACCAACAACCTGCAGAACCCTCGCCTCAAACTCCCTCAAATAACTATTATAAAGAAACAACTGCCTCGTCGACACAACAGGCCACCACTCAGTAACTCTTACGGATCATATACATTTAAAGTGACCTTACGGTGTTATTTTTTGATTATTTTTAGTCGGGGTTCTGTTTCTTTTTGTCTTGCTGCGTATGTGGCTAGGGCTAGTGCCCAGAGTTGGTCGTCGTGGGTGCCCTGTGGGTAGTAGAAGGTTATTCTACCTGATTCGGTGGGTTTTTCTGTTGGTTTTGTTGGTGATTTACTGAACCTGTATCTTTGCTCGTTTATTTGAGCTAGTAGGGGTCGGTCGAGTGGTAGGATGAGTCTTTTTTGTTCCATTCTTGTTTGGAGGAGTGTCAAATGGTTACTCTTATTTTATTGGCTGTTTCTTCCCGTTTTTCTCTGCTCACCTCAAAAATTTCATCAGGCAATTTTTGTCCTTCAAATCTTGGGACGACATGGACATGTAGATGAAATATGGTTTGGTCAGCCGCCCTTCCATTATTCTGACCTATGTTAATTCCATCGGCATTAAGTCCTTTTTTGACCGCTATAGCAACTCCTTTTACAACTTTGAACAAATGTGCTATTTCATCGTCAGGAACGCTATAAATATTCTCATAATGAACTTTAGGGATTACGAGAGTATGCCCTTCAGCTATAGCTTTGAACCACAAAAACGCCATTGTCCTATCATCCTCAAAGATTATGCTTGCATCATTTTCTTTTTCCACTATTTTACAGAATTCACAGGTTTTTTGAGTCATGTTGGCACCTTGTGAGTCAAGTACTCCTAGAATATGAGATGCCAGTTCCTTAGGAAAAGGCTTACCTCGTCTCGGGCACGAAATAAAACTGGCAATAAATTCCAAAGATACTTTCCAACCATTTTCCATCGAAATGTGTGTGCATGGAATTTCTATTCCTTCTCCTATACCGTTTGAAATGCTCTCAGCTTTTGCTATTCTTTAACGACTAATGCTTTTCCGCATTTACTTTCACAGACCTGTCTGAGGTTTTCAAACGTTTGTTTCTCCGTGAGTTTTAAATGGCTTCAACAAGCCCTTTTTGTTACCCGTCAATCCGCCAATGTGCGCATCTTCAACGGGTCGCAGGGTGAGAGAAACATGAACATAATTTGACTTCGATGTTCTCTCGCCTTCTGCTATCTAGTGATGAAGAATGGTAAGGTGTCTTGATCTTATTCAACGTGAGCAGCTCAGGCGTTATATCTAGGTTTCAAAAGGAGTATCGCAAATTGCTCTAGAGCCTAAATTCACCTTTCTGCAAAACAATCGTCTTAAGTGGCATTAATAATTTAAGCACACACACCACATTCGGTTCCTGTAGCTATGTCGTACAGTTGGTGAACCTTTCCTCGCTCCGATGGTTGGTTGGATAGAAATTCTATATGTTCGACTCAATCAATACCAGTCCGACAGCCACCACTCCGGGTTGGGCATTCCACTATTCCACACTGCTTTTCTTAGCTCCGACAAAGAGTATGGTACTGATACCATTTCGATGGACTGCTTGTCATTAAGAGAAGTAACGATAGCATATTCTGTCATTGATGGGTTCCGACTTCTGCCAGAGGATTCTATCTGGACGGGCAAACCAATACTTCCAGGATTTATTACATATGAGTTCAAGAAGCGCCTTACCATCGGGGCATGCGTGTGACCTCCGACAAACACGTTCGCTTTGTAGCCCTCAAGTCGATGTGTCAGTTCTTCACTGGACATTGTGGGCAAGATTACGTCTGTGTTTGAGGTTGGGGAACCATGATAACAGAGTAGAACTTGACTATGCCCGAAGTGAACCTCAAGCGTCGGTTTGAAGGTTGAAAGATAATGCCTGTGTAATTTCGTTAGCTTCTTACTTGTCCAAAGGTCCAAAGCTTCCAGTTTCTTTCTATCTTCTTCAGATGCTCTTGCACCGGATTCACCAGGTAGGTCTTTCGCCAGCCTTTCGTCTGTGTTTCCCATAACGCAGGGACACCTTATGTTGCGAAGGCTTTTGATTACTTCTATCGGTTGTGGTCCAGTAGCAGCGACATCGCCTAAACAGACGATTCGGTTGACCTTCCTTCTTTTGATATCAGAAAAAAGCGGCTTTCAGAGCAACAAGGTTTCCATGAATATCAGAAATGACCGCAACTCGCATAGAAGACAATAACATGCCAGTTGAGATAAGCCTTTGGACACTGAACATTACTCGCTAGCTACCTGTAGCTAGCTAGCACAGTTGTCGCTTTGCGTATGGATGTTTGGTTTGGTTTGGATAGAAGCGCTGTCTTCATTGAATACGAATACCTAACATAAACAAACAAAGAAAAGAAGGGTTAAGAGAGAATCTTCAAGTTGGCATCTCTGCCTTAGTATTGGTGTATTAATGAGAATGGATATGTGAGTGTGTATGTGTTATCTATTTGAAAACTAGAAGAGAGGGAAGTTTATTTGAGAATTTTAAGGTTGGCATCATTTTCTCTTTCTGAACATCATTATGTTGTCAAAGGTCGTTACATACTTGAATCCAGATTCTAGGAGACTACTCGCTTCTTTGATGTCTTTGGCAGTCTTGCACACATAATCTTCATGCTTAGACATTCTCAAAAGGTTGTTAAGGATGATTCTAAGAGTGTATTCTGCTTAGCCCTGCGCTGCCATTCAAGTTCACTCACTTGATGATTTCTCAAAATTTCTTGGAGCTACGTAAGCTCTTGTGAGGTCAGACAAGATGAGCTTTTGGTTTTTTCTCTCCCAATTCAAATAAAGAATTATTCTGGCTGCATAGAAGGCGGGAAGGTATGGATATATGAAACCGACCATTAGAATCCCCACTGTTGGTCCGTAATTGAAAATCAAATAAATGGAGATTGGCATAACGATGATGATTGTTAGTAACATTAATGCCCAGGTTTTGAGGTTTACTTTGAATTCTCCGTTCTTTTCAAGACTACTCTCGGAGTTGTCATTTCAATGAAGCTAGATAAAAGACTTTCCACTTAATTGTCTGACAAAATAAACTACTTCCTCACACAGAGGAACCATAGCCTTAACTCTAGGCTCAGTGGTCTAGAACACTTTTTCACAATTCCATCAGGCAGCCTTTGCTGTTGGACAGAATTTCTATCCAACCAACATACGACGCGCCATTTCAGATGATGAAAAAAGCCGCTATCATGAAACTTGCGCTAGAGATTCAGTTACACCAAAACGGATTCCCTGCTTGAACATGCCTGTGATGTTTCTCTTGAGTTCTTCAAAGCAGAAGCTTAAGCGTTCCGCATCTGCTTGGGACACACCATGCTTTACGAGTTCCTGCTCGAAAGCTCTTCTTGTTTTTCGCACTCTCCTGTCCAAAGTAAGATACATCCAACCAAGCCTCAAAGACGTGTGAACCAACGACGGCGACGACTTGATCACCGCAACAATCACTGTTGCTGCACTCACGTTCTCGACTCCATTTCAAATAGGAAAGAGGAGGTTATTCCTCCTCATCGCACGACCATCCTTTCTCCTCTTTTCCACCTTGACGCCACCCGCCCTTGCCTGCATTCTTGAGCATCTCACCAAGGCTCGTGAACGTCCGCATGTACTCTTCTGTCATTTTGATAGCCACTTCGTCTGGGAGCCCGCCGCTCTTGAGTTCATTGTAGTAAGCTGCTGCTGCTTTGCCCATGTTCTTCCCAGCTTCCTCTGAGAACACGGAGTTCAGTATTTTCTTTATCAGCCCTGGCAGTTCAGCGGAAAAGATGGAAAAGATTTCCCTCATCTCTTCTGGTTCCGATTTTCCCTCTTTTCGTTCACTCGACACGATTTATCACCTCAATTACACAATGGAGTGGTCACTCTAGTTAGGTGTTCTGTGCAAAAGTGACCAGCTTGGCGGTCATACAGCTTCAATACGTTAACACGGAAGACAAAAATACTGCACGGTCAGAGT
>Ga0315310_10001984_pt1 | contig 12880 bp, 5 predicted proteins | sample TDP5_MG_FD_203630 | JGI IMG/M metagenome (GOLD analysis project Ga0315310, IMG submission 203630) | Freshwater sediment microbial communities from Lake Towuti, South Sulawesi, Indonesia - TDP5 | ecosystem: Environmental > Aquatic > Freshwater > Lake > Sediment | place: Indonesia: South Sulawesi... | reverse complement strand
CAAAGAAGCTTTTAAAGAGTTAAAATCACTAAAAGGCGTCAGAGGTGATGAAGCCAAACTTCTGATCGAGGCTGGTATTAAATCCTTAAAAGATCTACTTGAAGAAAATTCCCAATCCTTAGCAGATGATACCCAAATCGATATCAATAAAATTGAAAAATGGATTATGATGGCAAAAATTTTGATTAAGAGAAGAGCGACTTCAGAATCTATTACAGAGTTAATGCAAATTAAAGGAATGAATAGAATCTATGCCCAGCGCTTAGTTGATTTTGGAATATTGACAATAACTGACTTAAGTCAAGAAAATGCTGAAATTCTTGCAAAGGATTTAAAACTCTCTGATAAAATACTCTCAATCTGGATCGAAGATGCAAAACGAATAACTGGGCAAATAACTCCTGCAGCTAAAAAGCCAACTAAAAAACCAAAAGCCAAACCTATTGAGGAACTAAAGGAAGCGATACCTGCAGCCATAGAAGCAAAATCCATTGAGAAACCAAAAGCAAAAGCAGGGCGGAAACCAAAAGCCAAACCAATTGAAGAACCAAAGGAAGCAATATCTGCAGCCATAGAAGCAAAACCCGTCAAAAAACCAAAGGCAAAAGTAGGGCGAAAACCAAAGACTAAACCCGTTGAAGAACCAAAGGAAGCACTACCCATTGCAATAGAAACAAAACCAATTGAAGAATTAAAAGAAGAACTTCCTGAAGCATTACAAGAAGAGCCTATTAAAAAAGGAAAGGAAGAAAAAATTGAGATATTAGAAAAAAAGCCAACCAAGAAACCAAAAGAAAAGCCTCCTGAGAAACCAAAAGTGGAGGTAAAAAAACCTCTTGACCTTCCTGATCTTAAAGGCATTGGAAAAGCGGATTTGAAAAAGCTCAGAGATCTTGAAATAATGAAAATTGAAGATTTAATTGAAGAAGATGCTGAAAAGCTTAGTACGATAAGTGGCATAAACAAAGATAAACTTCAGCAATGGATCGGTGATATAAGATCATATTTAGGTCTTCCACGAGAGTTAGAAGCTCTAAAGAAAGAAGAAGCAGCTGAAACATCTGTAACAGGAGAGGATCCATTATCAAAGTGGCTCAAAATAGAAAGAATTGGCAAAAAGACTGCTGAAAAACTAGTCAAAGCTGGAATCCTTGATATTAATGAGCTCCTTGAAGGTGACATCAAGCTATTATCCAAAAAATCGAAAATCTCTGAAAAAGACCTCAAAAAAATTATAGAATTAATTAAAGAACTATAATCTTCTAATTTCTATTTTTATAAATGTATTTCTTTTTAAATAATAAAATTACATTGATCTTTCGCCATTGCAAACTTAAAAATCCTTTTTCTAAGACCGAAATTATTATTATTTTAGAATAATTCGTATACTCCTTTGAAGCTTCAAATGAAGCGATATTATTCCTCTTTATCACAAATTGATACTATCCAATTGATTAACTATTATTAGGTAATTGAATTAAATGAACCCTCCTATAAAGAAAAGACATTAATGTATTATAAACATGCTATATTAATCAATGAAATAAAGAATTTTGAAAATCAGAGGTTCTCTATTATGGATAAATCAGAAAATTCAGCAATTGATTCCGAAAGTGAAAGGTTATTGCGACTAACGGAAACAATGAGCAATTATTTGACTTTACTAAATCCTCCTGAGAAATTGGAATTAGAACTTCAACAATTCTTCACTGAGCGGGCAAATTATGAGGCAATAATTACCCAACAAACACTCACCATCCAAACCCTACAAAACGAGATAGAGCGAATACCAAAATTAGAAATGACAATTAAACAGTTAGATGAACAATTTACAGAAGCTCAGGACTTAATAGAAGGATTAAAAGATACCTTCAATAAGCTCCCTGGATCTCAATCTATTAAAGCCTTAAATATACAACTTCAAAGCGAAACAAAAGCAAAGGATAAGCAAATTATTGAATTAACCGAAGAAGTAAAACTATTAGAATTGAATTATAATAATCTTCTTCAAGAGTCAGAAGATTTCAATAAATTAAAATCAGAATTAAGCCAACAGAAAAATCAACTGGCGATAGAATGGAATAAGAACCAAGAATTACGTAAAACCCTTCAGAACGAACGCCAAACAATCCAAACTTTACAATCAGAGAAAGAGGGGCTCGAAAACGCACTTCACCGGCTTGAACGCCGTTTAATGGCGAAGGGGAATTTACGCGGACTTTCTATTCCCATAGAACATTTAGAAATAACGGAAAAGTTCACAGAAAAACCCGATGAGGAAATTCAGGAACAAATCAACAACATGAATTTTGAGCTTCAAAAGCGCCTGGATCGTATCAGAGAATTAGAGATACGTAATAATGAACTTAAGGAACGCCTTGCAAAATCAAGTACCCATGATCTTCAGATAGAATTACAAAATTTAAAATCAGAGTTGGATTCAAAGAAAGGCTCTATAATGGGTCTCGAATCAACTCAGAAAAAATTGATGGAGCAAATAGAATCTCACCAACAGCGAATTGCGGAACTCCAAAATAAAATGATGCTCCAAGGAAATGAAATTGAAGAAAAAAATTCTACAATTAAAAACTTAGAGACTGCGCTATCCTCAGGTGTTAATGATCAACAAGCGCAGGAGGTAATTCAAAATCTTCAAAATCAGAATCGGGATTTCCGGAATCAGGTCCGTGAAAGCGAAAAGATTATTCGATCACTGGAAAAAAATATCAAATTTCTCCAAATTGAATTGAAAAATCAGAAAGAACAATCTTACAAACTCTATAATCAATCTAAAGACCAATTGAGCCTCATCCAGAAGTTACAGACTGCCTTAAAACAAGGTGGTATTTCTGTAGACTTAGATTTAGGAAGTTCAGAATCTGTAAATCGCGCTTTTAAACTCCTTGGTGATGAAGGCGTCTCTCTAGATAGCGAAATAAAGGAACGCGATCGAAAAATTGCTCGTCTTGAGACTTACATGGTGAGTACCAAGCAAGAAATCGAGGATCTCCGATTTCAGGTAACCTCTCGCGATGTCAAAATTGATGAGCTCTGCGCACTTATTCATGAATTAAAAGAAGATATCGCTTCCTCTAAAGGTAAGATTTTTGTACGTCCTCCTTCTACAGATGAATATCGCAAAGCTAAAGTAAAACCATAATATTTTTATGTGAATAAAATGAAAAATAACAAAATTTCACTTATAAATAAAATTTGGATGCTTTTTATTTTTATTCTTATCTTTTTTTCATTCTGTATTACCAGCTTTACATCAATAATTTTTAAAACGGATTCTTTTCCAAAATCAATATCATCTCCTCTTTCAGATAATAATAACCTTTACTATATTCAAACCAATCTAACAAAAATCGGTCAAGGGAAAAACTATGATTGTTATGAGAATACTTGGGGCACAAAAATTCAATATAATTTGAATCAGAACTCCCATATTATTTGGGAAATCCCTGGACTATGGATTGGATACTATTTAAATGTTACAATTACCGGTCTAAAAGAAATTCTCTCTTCCACCCAGTATGAAACTGCCATTCAATGTCTTCCTGACTTCAGTGGAACTATTGTCGGGGGTAACTTAGCCTCAACTAATTTGAAAGATGATAATATGTATAATTGGACTTGGAGAGACAGGATTTTCCCTCCCCAACAAATCCCACTTAATTTCACTTTAATATTTCAAATTTATACTGTGCAATCTTCTATATCAAATTTTAAAATTGTTACATATAGTTATTGGAATGATACTGGCTCAATTATCTCGCCCGTTTCTTATTATATTCACAATTTTAAAACTGGAGGAAATGATCCTTTAGAGCAAACACCTCTTAACATTATAGATTGGAAAAATCATACGATAAGCACTTTTTCAGATATTTCAAAATATATTTCAAGTAATGGTGAAATTTGGATTCAGTTTTATGCCGCTTCAACTGGTTCAATGCTGCAGGCAGGTTATTTTTATCTAGATTTTCTTTGCATTGAAATTAATGCTAATTACAAATGGATTCGTCCAGAGGAAGATGCAAATCTTAGATTGGATACTCATATTGTTCAAGGATCTTATGGGTATGGTTACGTTAATTTTTTAGGTTCCTGGAAAGATAACCCTCAATACTTTCATTTTTCTGCAAATTTCAATGTCATTTTTAATGTTACTTCTACCTTTTGGATGTATCAAAACAAAATTGGCGCGGTAAATTCCACCTACTATTTAAATTTAACTCAATATATTCCTTATCAACATCAATGGAAATTAAAATTTTACCAAGATCCATTTCCCTCTGCAAATTTTACTAATTTTAATTTCACAATTTCGATTATCCCAATAGATTGGAGCTATATTAATGCGACAAATCCTCAGGGGTTCCAAAAAATTCTTATTTTGAATTCTGTTTCTGGCGGCAAAAGTCTTCTAGCGGGAAATGATTCCATTTATCATAATGGTGGAAATTGGACTATCTTCTGCAAAAGCCCTAATTACATAAATAATGTTCAGCTCTGGAAAAATTCTGTTCTATTGCCTCCAAATCCAAAATTAGTAATATGGGATAAATTAGATATTCAAGCTAATTTTAGCCATCGTATACTTAATGGAAGAGTTAATTTAACCGTATCCTTTGAGAATAAAATCAATAAAAGTGATGATCAAAGCGGGATTTCAGGCTTAATGAAAAATTTTAATTGGCAAATAAATAGTACTGCCAATAAAAATGGGACCTACCTTATTACCATTTCATTTTTCAATTATACCGAAATTGGAATCTATAGTTGTTTCATAAATGTGTATTTTCCAACAAAATTGTCAATAATATCTCCCAAAATACCGAATTTGGGATTCATGAAAGGTGAATCTCTTAATTTAACAGGATTTTTTGAAAATTTATATTATCCTGGCAATTACTACAAGGAAAAGGGAATTCAAAACGCAACTCTATATTGGATTATTTCAAATTCTACATATAACGAATCAGGTAATTTAGCGCCCAAATATGGGGGGTATTATAATTCAATACTTAATACGGCCTCATTGAAGATAATGGATGGACTTTATAATTTAACAATCACTGCAGAGAAAGTCGGCTATGCAAATCAATCGAGCTCCATTTATGAGCTCCGATGTTTTGAAAAGCTTCATCCAACCAAAGCCGCCATTAAAATCCCTCCTGCAGTTAAGAATATAAGACTACTTTCAGGGATGAATTATTCCTGCTGGGTTTATCCAAATCAATCTATATCCATTCAATTAAATTATACTGATATATTTAAATCCCCTTTTCTCATAGATTATGCCTCCAGCCAGTCTTTTCTCTATAATTCGAAAGGAGTGTTGTTATCCAGTTATAATTCTCTGGGAATTCGTAGTAGTCCCTCTTTCTACATAATAAATATAACGAATTTGAACCTGCATACGGGGCGGTATACGCTGCTTATCAATCTAAGTAAAACCTTGTACCTAAATAGTTCCATTTGGGTGAATTACACTATCAAAGCTTTAGAGGCAACCATTAAAGTTTCAAAATTATATGCCACTCTGAATATTACAGTCCCATACATTGAATGGGAGAATTTAACAATCTCTTTCAAAGTTGAGTATAAAACAACGAAATATTACCAATTTAATTCTTGGATTGCGCCGATAAACTGGGGATTAGTGCGATATTTTATAGTATTTTATGGGCGATCTATTTTCAACTCGACAAACATTTTGAAAACTGGGATAATTTCCATCAATGAGGCAGGCATTTTTGAGATGCAGGATCTCCATTTATCAACTGCATCGGGTTCATTTCAACCTGGGAATTATCAAGTATACATTACTTGTAATGCGACAGATTGCCAAGCCCGTGAATATAATTTTAACTTAACAATTCGAAAAAAAATTAGCACCAATTTGGTCCTCATGAATTATCCTGAAAGGATTACCGTTGATCAGCGAATAACCCTCAAAGCGGTATTAAGCTCCACAGAGTTGCCTCAATCCGTCTATTTCAATCAACAAATTATTTATTTTAATATAACCGTACATTTCAACTCCCATAATTCTAGTAATTTCCAAATCCAAGATGCTGTAAATCAATATGCTGAGGCTGAAATTAGTTTTTATTTAGCCGATTATATCTCTGCCTATTTAGATGATGTTTCTTATCTTGAAATAAATGCGTATTACAAGGGATTTACTGCCAATTATCCTACATATTCATTTTATCCCACCACCTCCTCTAAAATCGCCATTTCACTCAGTACTCCATTTAATATAATGTTCATTGTATACATTGTTTTGGGAATCGTTGGGGGCGTGGCGACTGCGTTTATTATTCATCGTAAAATATTAATCCCAAAACAGATTAAACAAACCAAAAATATCAGTTATTTATTCAAATCATTTAAGGATATTGTAAGCCTCGAGAATCTTTTTGTGATTATGAAATCTACTGGTGAGTGTCTCATAACTAGAACCTATTCACCAGAAGGAATTACAGAATCCATGAAATTATCTTTATGTAAGGTGATAGCAAATTATGATAAAGGAGATCCCCGCCATCATGCACTTTGCGATTTAATTCGTTTTGAGGATAATAAAATTTTAATAGATGATGGCGATTTTATACGAGTAGCTGTGACAATGGGCGCAATACCTTCTGAAAGATTGATTCGTTCCTTGGTACGGTTTGTTCAATACTTCGAACTACAGAATTATGCGTGGTTAAAAAATCCTACTGGACGGATAGAAGAATTACAGGGCATAGATGAGCTTTTGGATATTCAATTTGGCGCCACTTCAATGGCACCTTATACTTTAGCTCAAATCAAAAAATTGTCTGGCTTTGAAGAAACATTGCAACTAATGGTTGCGAATCTCCTTACCCAGCACGATTACTTCTTATTATCGCAATTATATGCACATGCAAAAAGCGCGACGCTTGTTGATGAAGTCATGATTTTTAAAACAATTCAAGATTTGATGGACAAACAGGTCATTGTACCCTACGATAAAACAAAGCAGAAAGATGGCACATCCGAGCAATTAGTGGGTTTTGATTTTGATCGATTAAGGGCCAATATTACTGGAACCAAAAACAAAGCCCTAAAAGCTTTGAATGAGAAACGCTTTGAAGATGCCGCTGAATATTATCGTGAAGCCGCTGGTTTAGCTGCCTCAGTGGCTGATTTCGAAGCCAAAGAGCAATTTTTAAAGAAAATGAATGAATGTCTAGCTAAAGTTACTTTAGAAAAAGAATCTAAAGAATATATACCAGAAGAAATGCTTGCTAAATTTATTGAAAAAACAAATAAGACAGTTTTTAAAAAAATTCCGGAATCCTCAACTGAACAGATTTCTGAGCACATTCCATTAAGAAAAATGCAATCTTCTTATCCTTCCTATTTAGAAAATGTCCATAAGAAATCTAAAAATTTATTTGAATCTGAAGAATTTATTTCAGAAGAGCCTTTAGAGCCTTTAAATGAATCAGCATCAGAAGAATCTGATGAATTAACCCCCTTTGAGAAAGAATTAGCTAAACAGGAAGGCTTTTCCCTAAAAGCCTCAGAGCTTTTGTTAAATAATGAAGAGACACCTATAATACTCGAAGAACCACTTCCAGAATCACTTCCGCCTGAATCAAAAAGCCCCTCTTTAGAAGACGTTTTTGAAATTCTAGAACAAACGAAATTTTTAAGCGGTGAAGAAATTCCTGAAGATAGATCATCTTCAGTAAAAGAAACTAGTGTTGAAGTAGAAAAAAAATCAATTATCGAAGAAAAAATATCCCTCATGGAAGAAAAGGAAGAAGAAATTGCATCTGTGCCAGATAAGGAGCTTAAACAAATCACTACTCTATTTCCTGAATTAGAGGAAGAGGAAGAGAAAATAGAAAGGGAAAAGAAAACTGTCCAACCAACTCAGTTAAAAGAAATTTTAACCGATAAGACTCTTGGGATAAAGCAACATTGTCCTTATTGTAAGCATATTATTCCTGAGAATGTAATGAATCTCCTACGGAAAGGATTTGAGCCAGAGTGCCCAAATTGTGGCGAATTGATTAAGTCCTCAAACATCCATTTGGATTAAGCGATTAATTTCATTTTTTTCGCCATTGTGTGGACCGCATCGACTGGAGGCGAATCATCAGCTAGATCGAACAAGGATCGCCCTTCTAGATTGAATTGCGCAATTTCATCATCAAAGGGAATATTTCCTAAATATTTTACTCCCATTTCTTGTGCAGTCTCCTCAAGCATGTCATTCATTTCTGGTGTAAATTTATTTCCTACCAAATACATTTTTTTGAAATTGATACCAACTTCTTTCGAGAGTTCTTTAATTCGTTTCGCCGTCTGCAAACCCATCCGAGAAGGATCCGTCACAATAACTAGCACATCAACATCGCGCGTGGTTCGCCTGCTCAGGTGCTCTAGACCTGCCTCCATATCCATTAGCGTAAGATCATAGTTCTTTGATAAAGTGTCTAAGATCTGGGTTGTGAGCTGATTGGCGAAACAATAGCACCCTGGGCCTTCAGAGCATCCCATGGTGATGAGATCAAAATCTTTCGTCTCAATCAGCACATCAAAGATTTCCTTTTCCAAAACTTCCTTTTTTCCCATTTGTGGCGCAATTTGCCCCCGTGAAATTTGTTCCTTCAATTTGGCAGTTTTCCCGCCTACCGTATCCTTACGCATTACAGAAATTCCTAACATATCTGGTAGGTTGGCGGCTGGATCGCAATCTATAACGAGCATATTTTTACCTGTTTTTGCCAATACCTTGAGTAAAAGTGCGATAAAGGTCGTTTTTCCGACACCACCTTTGCCCGATGTTGCAATCACAAGTTTTTCTGGCATTTATTCATATCCTATATCGAAACAATTATCTTTAATGAAAAGAAATTCAGAAATCAATTAAACTTTTTTGCAATTTTTACTTACTTAGAAATATCATCTTTGGGAAAAATTTGCTCGAAACTTATTTTTTTTATTAGATTCCTCTAATTTCGACTTATTCAAAGTAAAAAGAGACTCCGCTGAAATCATCCGTTGCAGGAACCAAAACCGGCGAGAAACCTTCACCATACAATCTCACTCCGGTTGACTTTTCAGTTTCAGGTGTTCTAGTCGCTCCTTCAGGGCGTTGATTTCTTTTTGCTGCTCGAGGAGAATCGCCATGAATACCGTATCCAGAATGACGGGTCTATTGGCGAGCATTCCTGCATCGCCATGAATTCTTGCCTTATCCATTAAATTGTCGAACACTCCTCGATCCCTTGCCCGAATTGCCTTCCGAAACTGCTGCCAAAGTGCAATTTCCTGTTCAAGCGCCATCCGAAAACTGGGAATAGTGCGGCCCACTGGATCACTGCTCCTCTGGTTTCTTTAGAAATTGGTCAAGGGTTATTGTCTGAGGGGCTTTTTTGGGATGCGAAAGCCATTGCACGCGCTGTCTCTCAGGATGGGATGGGTGTTTCATTAAATCAAAGGTAATCCGTTCTCCTTGCTGAATTGCACGAATAAGCACATGCGGCGCATGGGACATGATTTTGCCGCCCGCCGGTTTGCGAATCGACCCTTGGGCAAGACATGTAGATGCCATAACAATGAGATCATAATCGGTTGCCAGCGTCCTCAGTTTATTGGCAATTTTCAGAAGCATTTGGTGTTTCTTTTGCTCGAACTCCCCTTCAAAAAGGGTCGTAAGACCCGAGATAAGGATGAGTCGGGCTTGCTGTTTCTCTAAAAGCGCCTCTAAGTTCTCCACAATTTCGCCGAGATGGTTCCAGATGAACGCCCGAGCCACCGAAATTCGGGCGAGCACCTCATTGGGGTTCAAATTCACCGCAAGCGCGAGTCTGATAAGACTATACGGATTGAAAATATTCTCGTTATCAATGAAAATCACTGCCGAATCTAATCCTCCCTCAGCTATAGGCAATTGAGCTGCAATTGCCATGGACAATAAGACTGAATTAATAACAGGCGAGGATCCATACAATAAATAAAATAACCTTGATTCAAATCCTCCCCCTATCACTTGATTAAGTCCATTAAAATCGCTTAACAAGTGGTGTTTTTTTAAGAAATCTTGATGTTTATAGATCGCCTCAATAAACGAAACTTTCTTTGAATTTGCGCATTTACTCATAAATAAGGACTGACAGAACCGCGCTATTTAAGCCTTTAGAGGATGTTGTGTCAGCTTTAAAGCATAGATCCTCTGACAAAACGCACAATTTTCCTCTACAGAGGGAGATAGGTGAAAGTAGGAGGTTATTTGAGGGCCTTGTAATAATTTTCCAATCCCGGTTCTATTCCCTGTAAAATCAGATAACCCGCTATTGTTTCTCGCGAGGGAATTTCGCCTGCTATATTTTTCAGCATTAACAATCTAACTTCGTCAAGGTTGCGTGTCTGCCCGAGAATCCAACTTAATTTTGCGTAAGCTGTCTCTGGTAGCAGACCATGACCTGGAATTATGCCGATCGCCAGCTCTTCTCGTCCTCGCTGATATACTTGCATACCTGTGAACCCCCATAGGGTTTGAAGGGTCATAACGACTGCTATATTCGCCTCGATAGCTCGCTTTAAAGGATCGAGTAAGTTCTTGCTGATGTGCCCCAGCCCAGTACCCGCAAGCACGAGTCCATGATATTCTTTATCTATTAGTGTGTCGATTAAGTCGGGCTGGATTCCAGGGAAATGATAGAGAAGTGCAACTTTTGGGTCCATTTTTAGCGTGGCTTTCAGTTTTCTGGTTTTATCTCGTTTTTGATAGGTCTTCTCGAGAATTATTATATCAGTTTTCTGGATTTTTCCGAATGGTATGGTCCCAATGGTTTTGAAGGCATCGCGGCGCGAAGAATGCATTTTTCGGGCACGCCCTGGACGATGCAGCAAACCAAAATCGTGGCTAGTAGACCCAGACATACAAATCAGGACTTCGGCGACATTGGCTTGAGCGGCAAATCTTACGGCGTTGATCAGATTCATTGCTGAATCGCTTGAGGGACGATCTGAGCTTCTCTGGCTTCCTACCAGAATGATCGGGACTGGGAGCTCTTGTAAGAGGAATGATAGTGCAGCTCCTGTGACACAGAGCGTATCTGTGCCATGTGCGATGACTACACCATCCGCTTGTTCAACTTCTATCTTATTTGCGATCACTTTTGCCAATTCGACCCAATGGGCGGGGTCCATATCTTCTGATACTATGTTAAAAATGATCTCAGGATACAAGTTGCATAGTTCTGCTAGCTCAGGAATCGTAGTAAAAAGTTCCGCCGGTGTAATGGCAGGATGAACTGCTCCTGTACGGTAATCCAACCTTGAAGAAATAGTTCCTCCTGTACCCAAAAGTGAAATCTTTGGTAAATTTTCATTAAAGATGATTTCTTTTTCTGGGAAATGATATTCTCCAGCTTCATACCCCTGAATTGTTATTTTCATAGAATCAGTTAATTCTATCCCTACATTATATCCGCTTTTCAATTTCAAATTAATGTGAGTTGTATCTTCTTCAAATTCAGATCGTGGTAAAATAATGCCACGGACAATTCTCTCATCTTTTTCGATCTCAACGATATCCCAGATTTTGGCTCCTGTCGCCTCAAGCTTTTCTCGAGCATATCCTTTATACCCTTTAAGCACATCTTCTTCTGCTTTTGCTTTCTCTTTTCGAATTCCCTTTTTCTTTTTTTCTCCTTTTGACATTTTGCGATCACTTTTCCTCTATATATTTGTTAATAGCTTCTTGTAACTTATTTGCCAGAATTTTGCCATCGATTTTTCCCCGTAAAACTTTCATTACCTCTCCCATCATAGGACTGAAAGCACGTTCCCTTTTTTCTTTTAATAGAGATTCATGTTGCTTAAGAATATCATTGATTATACTATCCACTTCTTCTATATTTACCGATTTCAATTCCAATTGTTCTCTGGCTTGCTTAATTGTCAATGAGGAGGTCTGGGCGATTACTTTTAAAATATCCTCGATTGCTTCCTTGGAGATTTCCTGTTGATGAATCATTTCAAATAGATCTTTTAGATGTTGTTCTGTTACCTCTTCACTCTCAAAACCTTCCCGCTTTATCGACTTTAGAGTTTCTAATAGGGTTGTCGTAACTAGTGTTGGATTTAATTCGAATTTAGTAACTATCTCTTCAAATAATTTTGCATAACCCTGTAAAATTAATTTATCTATAGTTGAATCATCAAGTTCATAATTCTTTTTTAACCTTGCTTCTATATCCCGTGGCAATTCAGGCAGATTTCTGCTTAATTCCTCTAAATATTCATTTATTAGTTGAATAGGCATTGAATCTGTATCAGGATAAAGTCTTGCGCCCCCATGCATCTCCCGAATAAATTCCGTATTAAAATTTTCAAGGGCTTTTCTTGTCTCATTTGGAACCCCCAGAGTGGCCAATCCGATCCTATCTACTGCAATTTTTAGACCTTTTTTCGCTTTTTCCTCAGTGCCTACTATTACAATAAATAAATCATTTTCGTTCATTGCTAAAGTTTCTTTAAGTGATGTAATCATAGGTGTTTTAAATCCATATTTGTTCATATCCTCATCTGAATGAATTATCCCCTTTATCCCTGTGATAGCAGAAACTTTTTGGGCAATTTCTCCCCCAAACCGCACTCCTTGCTCTCCTTCTTCCCCTATCATTACGTCTATCCCAAGAATACCCGCAATTTTAGGAACTCTTACCGCAAAAACCTTTTGCCCTACATTAATCCCCTCTCTAATGAATCTAGTTGTGGTTTTTGCAAAAATTTCGGTTACGTCTTGAAATTCATATAATAAATCTTCTTTTGTAAAGTTCCGACTATTCAATTCATCCCGAATTTTCAATAAATTCAA
>Ga0315310_10001983_pt1 | contig 12887 bp, 10 predicted proteins | sample TDP5_MG_FD_203630 | JGI IMG/M metagenome (GOLD analysis project Ga0315310, IMG submission 203630) | Freshwater sediment microbial communities from Lake Towuti, South Sulawesi, Indonesia - TDP5 | ecosystem: Environmental > Aquatic > Freshwater > Lake > Sediment | place: Indonesia: South Sulawesi... | reverse complement strand
ATCTCAAATACTAGTCCGGTTGTGATTATGTCTTTTATGTCTTCTTCTCTATTTTGGGCTCTTGATTGAGCGATGTACTTTGTCATGGCCTTGTTTAGTCCCAAATCACAAAACAGAGACATGGTCGTAGACGGGATCAACGCTATTGCATACAATCCGTATTGTTCAGGTGGAATCAGTCTCATCAAGACCACGATGCCTATCGCCAATATCATGTTGGACAGGACCGTTCCAGCGAAAAGCTGGAAGCTTCCAGTTGCCGAAATTTTGCCCATTTTCAATGCTTTCTCAGATGATTCTGTGCCAACTGATTGTGTCAATTCGAATGCCTCCTTTGTAGGGCGGAATATCTTGCTCTGCGGATTTGGAGTATCTTGCCGTTTTTGCTGTTAGTCAGAGTTTGCATTTGTGCTTGTCGAACTACCGCGTCGATCTAGCGTGCGCGAAAACAATAGGGCTAAGGCTCTCTGCCCTTTCATAGCTCGGCTAAGGCGCGCGAAGAATTTCGCTCGCGCCATTTGAATAAATTGTGTCACATTCGCTTAGAAGAGAGATATCGGAGGTGTTTAGTAATCCTTCATACGTGACTATTGTGTTATGACGAACGTTGAAATATCTCAAATAGATGAAAGCCCCGTGTTCCACAGCGGTAGTATTGGATAAATCAGACGTTCGGTCTCTGTTTTGTAGTGCATATGCAGTGAGAACATTAGCTCTAGAATGAACATCAGCATAAACCATTGATTCTTGACCTATGCTTCGTGAATACCATCTCGCACTGTAGACATCCTGTTCTGGTATGTAGATCTCATACAAATCATACAGGGTCTGGAGATTCTTTGATTCGATCTTCCTGCTAAGGTCTAACGAATTGGACATGGGAGCAGCTCCTGTAACGCGATTGACCAAACCTACTTGAAAGAGGAATGAGGCGATCATCAAAAGAGTAACTAATTGCAGACCCAGATTTCTAGGGATTGCTGATCGCAATTTTCCAAACATTGGCATACCAGATCTCGAAAGTAGGTGTGGGCTCAGGTTCTTGATAAATTCGATGACGACTAGACCACCGAAAACGAAGAATGGTGCTAGGAACAAGAGCGTGTACTGATAGAATCTTTCGAATCGAAGAGTGGGCGCGAAATTAGGAACAGCGAGGCCCATTATCAGAAGAAACATGCTCAAGACAGAAATATATTTGTATTCTCCTAAAAATGGTGTTTCCCTCTTTCTTATGAACAGCATCAGTACTCCAATCAAGATCAGACCATTCTGGCAATAGACGAGCAGTCTGTGGGTCAATCCAACAATACTTGATGAAGTAGAAGGATTGAGCATAGTAAAAGCATAAGTCGATCTCGCTGAAGGATTGAACAGATCTCTGCTGAATGATGTAATCATGTTTCCAATAGCGCTTGTTAGACCCAAGAAAGCTGAATTTGAAATGTATATATACCATGAAAAAGTGATAGCGCATAAAAACAAGACCACTTCTTTGGTTAGAACCCCTCCATTTCCATATTTGTAGGAGAGGACGAAAGTGAAAACGATGAATAGGAGATAAATGTACGAGGTACTGTAATGAGAAACAACCACACCAAAGCTGAAAATCATAAATAGAACCGTTCTTTTCCGAAGACCCACGCTCTTGTCTATGAGAAGAAAGACCGATAAGACGAAGAAAAGTTCCGCCACCATTTGCCGATTGAGACTCAAGGGTTCAACTCCGTAGAAACTGAAAGGCGTCGACATGAAGACAAATGCCGATAAGAAAGCAAACAGTTTTCCTGCTTGCAGTTCGAATATTCGGTACAGCATGAGTGGTACTAGAGAAAAGATGAATGCAAACACAAACTTGAAAGTTAACTCGCCACTGACATTTAGCAGAACTGCGTAGATTGTTGGCAGTATAGTTACACTTAGGTCGGATTGAAAATTGGCGATTTGCGTTGAAGCCAGGACGCCCCCCGGTCTGTCCCAATGGCCCTGAATTTGCGTTAGCTTGAAAACATAATATTCTCCGTTGACGTCAGCGCCCAAATTGTATTTCGATATCAGAAGTGCGTGGAAAATAAGGGCTAAGCTAATCGTAAATATCGCAATCGGATACAATTCGGCTGGTAGTAACTTGTGTGAAAGAACAGCGATTGCACAAATTCCTGCCGCCATCACTATCATAAAAAGCAACATGGCGACGTTGTTGTATAGGGCTCCTATTATCCCAAGAGTCGGAAGCAATATGAAGAGAGCTGATTTGAAAATGAGCGTTTTAGACACATTCCTTGTCAAGGGATTGACGTTCATGCCTTTCGTTAGATCAGATCTGTAGCTAACGAGTAGGAAGATAATCTCTAGTCCTACTAAAGCTACTGTTACTGGAATAGCGGATAATGGTTTTGAAACCCCAACCAATGGATAGAATTCGTTCATTACAAGTCCTACGGACATTATGAAGACAATGCTCAAGCCTACCGAAAAGACTAGGGTATCTGTAACATTTCTTTTTCCCAACTTCAAGACTTTTAGTATAAGAAAACCCGGAATGAATGTCAAAAAGATGAAACCGAGGACCTGCCGCAAAATCGGCGTGTCAAGTGCAATTGAAAGAGTCGTCGCTACTAAGGCGAGAAGCATGATTTGCGTACGATTCTTGTAGTTCATTAAGCCACATCTTCTTACTGGCAGTTGGCAAGTCATCTCGGTGTAGCTTGGACTCTGCACTACTTTCAATGACTGTCTTCGCTTTCTTGTGTGTACTGAGCTCATGATACGTTTAAAGCACTCGTTCATATCCTGTTTTCGCGCGCATGCACCATGAGTGCGTTTTTCAATTTACAGGTGATTAAGGCGAAACCGCAGACGAAGAATACTAAAGGTTTGTTATACAAACTCGTCATTTCCAATTCATCGAATACCTTATCACCTATCTTGTATCTGCATTGGCAGGCATCATATATTTCTTTTATTCTGTGGAATGGGCCTCTTTTTGCTTTTCCCCGTTCAACTAGAACAAACTGAGAACCGTGCCATTTTCCTATGGATTCTACACGTCTACAAAAATCAACATCCTCATAGTACTGCAAATCCTTCCAACCGCCAATCTCCTCGACAACCTTTCTGGGAATGATATGAATAGTGTCGGCTGAGAGCACATAACCTTCATGCTGTTCATGATATACCTTTAAAAAGTCTTTGAAGACCGGTGTCAAAACATCATCGGTATCAACACCAGATATTATGTAATCTCCAGTTGAATTTTCAAAAGCTATCTGTCTTCCTCTTCCTCTGCTGGATCTTTCTATGATTAGTTTGATTTTTCCTTCTCTAGCATATTCTTCAAGAATCTCTCTGGATCCATCATTACTATAATTGTCGCATACAACAACCTCGGAGCTGGTGTCTAATTTACTTAGGATGCTCTCTAGAGACTTACGGATGGTGCCGATAGTATTATAATTCGTGATGCAAATGGAGTACTTCGGCATTATTAGCCTCCGGCATGTTTTGACACAGACAGTCTTGCTATTAGCTGCGATTCTCTGCGCTTGTGACCCAAAAAGTGTGTACCGTATCCAAATCATGAGTGTTCTATCCAGCAGCAGCTGCTTGCTGCTGCGATGTGCGCAGCATCTGTTTGAAAGACAGATTTTCCAGTAGCCACTCCAAGGTCGGGATATTCCTCCATAAACGCGACCTGATTCTTCACGAAATACTTCGATATTATGACAGCGCCATTAACCCAAACGACATATTCACTATTGACGTTACCAAGCGCAATCCGTCTAGCAAATCCCAGCCCTTTGCCGCTATCGAAATAAAACCTCGAAAGCAGACCCGCGCTTGAAATCACATCTTTAACAATTTCCATCGTCCGATCTTTCCTCCCACCATCCACAACAATTATCTCCATAAGTTCCTTGGGGTAGTCTTGGTTTACAATGCTCTCCAAACATTTCCTTATGCTCTTCTCCGAGTTTTTCACCGATAGTCCTATGGTGATATTTACGTGGCTTGTATCCTTCGATCCTGATTGATTGATCATCTTATGTCGCCAGAGTCAAAGGCTGATTGTGGGCGGAAACAGAAGATTTCCATTAACGGATTGACCAAATTCACTAAGAATGAGCCGAGTAATTGACTCCATTGTAATCGATTGCAGATGAACGCTCCTTATTTTATTAGCTGCACTTGTAGTTTGTTGGTGCGAACATGTGTACATGTGCAGAACATGTAGACAACAAGGTTTATTATATCGTACGGAACTGAAGAGTCTGAGCGTGAATGTCCTGAGAAGAATCAGGATATTAATTGGCGTCATGCTTACTCTCTGCGTTCTTTCTACTATCGCAGTAGGTCAGACGTTGTCCTTATCTCAATCCAGTCGAATTAAGACAAGTGGGATGATCTCGGGGTCGAACTTGTATTCCTACATCATCTTCAAGGAAGGTAGTTATACGGTCCTGCAAGATGGCGGAACAGGAGCAGAGGTGACTCGTAACACCGACGCAACCTCTGTAATAAATGAGGCATTGTCTTTAGGTGTTTCCAAGAACCCGATTCTGGCCACGGCTGGCAACTATTCCGTTAGTAACAATGTAGTGATGAAAAGCAATACTGTGCTGATTCTTGAAGCTGGCGTAACTATTGAAGCGACATACACAGCTCAGCAGGTTGCGTCAGGTACTGGGGAAGGCATAATACAATTTCGTGGTTCTTACACTAGCCATGTTGTTAATGCTCAGTTAATATGCCAAGATGGACTTGCAACAATCAAAGGCAAGGGAGACTCAGCTTGGGAATGGGGAATCGAACTCATATATGCTGATGGAAACTCAGTCAAAGGCATAGAGGTTCGTGACACTGGTGGAGTTGGGATATATGTACGCCTGGCAAACGATAACGTGTTGGAAAACTTGTACGTTCATGGGTATGGGAAGTATTGCGGAGACCCTTTTGCGGGTTCAAGTGACACAAGTGTGGGAGTACTGCTACACGGCGGCAATCTACGTGACAAACTTAACGACCTGCATGTGGATGGAGAGAACTTAAAGACTCCCTCAGGCAGAGGCAATTCAGGCTCTCCTCTAATGTTTGATAGCGGTTGGGGTGAAATCCGATACAATGAGGTTAATGGAGGTATTTATGAAAGAAGTGGCTTTACGCATGCTATCTACTGGGTTTCTGACTCCAGCTACTTAGTCGAATCAAACACTGCTACTGGCGGTCTATCACGTGCATGCAGAGGCTCAGGCTATAGCTGTGGCTTCAAATTGAATCCGACAAGATACTGCAGAGTTAACTGGACAGTTGACAACTGCTCCTCCGGCATTGAACTTGGTAACGGCGGCCTAGGAGGCAATGTTGGAAACGTTGTATATGCAACAGTGACAAACGTGGTCAAAGGGTTGGAGATGTGGACTCAGGGCAGTACTGTCAACCGCAATGTTGAACAAAACGAAATTCACATCAATGTCACCAACGCGAGTTATGCAGGAATATTCTTCGGAGGTTTCAAGGCTACAGCCCCATCTCCTGGATGCCACGTGATGAACAACACAATCTATGCGACGGTTCGCCAATGCGAAAAAGTTGGCATCAGGTTCGGTGACAGCAGCAGTGATAGCATGACAGCAGACAGAGAAGCCAAATACAACACCTTCTACGTAGATTTGCAGGCTAATATGTACGGAATCCTATGGGACAACACGGGCTTCGGAAGATGGAACACGTTTATCGGTAAATGGCAAAACTACTATTCGCAGAGCGGGAACGCTGTAATCGACACCTGCACCTTTATACCTAGTTGATAAAGACTGCTGCTCCGATTTTGCGGAAAAATTGTCTACATGTCATGCAGACATCGTATGCGTTGAACGGTCTTTGCTCTTACTGAAGTTCAACCATACCTGAAATATTCTTGCCCCCTAGTACTTTCCCAAGGAATGCATCCTTAAGGGTTCTTTCAGAGTCTTGACACTCAGTCATGCGGTTACCTCTGTCTTCAAATGGTTACCGTTTCGTTATTCCTGTCAATAATGACTCTTAGGACAGAATGGGGAAGAGATCTGATTTTCGCAAGAGTTACCTTTGGAATGTATTCCAATCGCTTGTACCAGTCGACTGCTTTGGTCAACTGTGCCTTGAAGAGCATGAATGAAATTGTGCTATCGACTTGAATTCTGTTCAATGTGAACACGCACGCATCTTTTCGTATCGTTCCTCCTCCGCCTACGGCAGCTTTAAAACCTAAAGACTTAACCTCATCTACAATGTCTGGCCTATACTTGCCAAAAGGGTAAGAAAAAAAATCGACACATTTCTTGATGTGTTTTTCTATTTCTCCTCTTGATTTCACTATTTCATCTTCTGCCTCTCTTATACCGATTTTCTGTAAATTCGGATGAGTCACTGTATGGGCGCCGATTTCTATGTTGTTTTTGCTCATCTCCTCGATCTCATTCCAAGTGAGTGTCTTTGGACTCGAACTGCTCAAAGGCCACTCTCCGCTAACGTATCCCGTTGTCACAAAGACCGTTGCAGGCAGACCGTTCATGGAAAGATAGGGATAAACGTTTGAATAGAAGTCATGATATCCGTCATCAAAAGTAATCGAAACTGCCTTTCTTGGCAGATTTCTTTTTCCCTGGATGAAGTCAAGAATCTCATTCAGGGTGACTATGGCGTAATTCTTTCTTAGGTATTCCATTTGGTGTTTAAACTCTTCAGGATTCACAGCGTGACGGTCGTCTGTTGAGTCAACAGAATGATACATGAGGATAACGATTTCGCGTTGCAAGCTGAGTTTAGACAGGAAGGCGAGCGCAAGAAACATCGCATTCCTTGCCAAGTAAGCAAGGCTTGCACCTCTAGATGCAGACTTCGGTTTTCGCATGTCGAAAATTCTCAGCATTCTGCCGTTAGGCTCCTTTCTTCTTGGCAGCAGCATTTCAATTGTCATGGGCGAATATACACATGCATTCTTGCTGTTCATCCGTAAACTCCGCCTAACTTTTCACGATTGAGTGCATTGTCTCGAATTTCAATGTCCCAAGTCTCTCTTTTTTCTTTGCATAGCTGTAGATGGGTTGCAAGACCCGATCAATGATTTTTTGCGTTGATCCTCGGATCTCAAAGATGTCGCGAGGGTGAAACCATATATGAAAGGGTAGTCCTCTCTTAGCCGAGATATCAATAATCTTATCTAGAAAAATCGGATTGTAAGTAACCCCTAAATGGAAGCCAGGATGGATGTCGTACAGCTGGCCTCGTTTCCTTATGTACATACCATCTCTTCCTAAGCCGCCTGCGTCTCGATAACACTTGTATCCGAACTTCTCGAGAAGAGGCAGATGATCAACTTGGTTCTTGGGAAACACAAAACATGTTGGCTCCACACCAAGGCTTTTCATGCCCTGAGAAATCAACTCCAGCTCGTTCTGGGCCTCAGATCTCGATAGGCGTGTGAAAATCCTGTGAGAGTAGCCATGGGCTCCAATGTCATGTCTAACGGAAGAGTTTAAGAGAAGACCCAAGACGGAGCTTTTCACTTCAACCAACTGCCCTCTAATGGCAAACGTCACTGGTATCTCCAAAGCATCGTAAAACTGGACTAGGGAAGGAATGGTTTCTTCCTCTATCTGGCCAACTTGATATTCGGTTAGGTACCCATGAACGTTGGCGTCGTTTCTGCCTTTGTTCAATTCCCCAAGAACAGGACTACCGACGTCAACATCTATTGAAGTTATTAATGCGCCGCATTCAAGCGCAACCGTGGGATGTCTTAGCGTGAAATCGGCAAGATGAAGGAACTGGGAGAGAATTGAAAGGTTTTCTCCTTTTCTACGCCTTTTTGATTGTATCAACTCGGCGTCTGAAACCACGCTTCATCAACTCTTGTGCATAAAGGATTTTCTATCCTTTGTAGGCTTCACTAATCGGATCTTAGTTGAACTCTCGACAAATAGCTCATTAGATCTTCATTGACTCGCTTCCAAGCGTATTTCTTCATCACGATTTCCCGCCCTATTCTTCCCCACTCTTCAAGTCTGTTTCGGTTCTTGTATGCATACATCATTGCTTCTGCAATTTCATCTGGGTTGACATTGGCTACGTAGATGCTATTCTTGTGACTGTCCGCTACGGATCGATGTGCTGGGCTTTCAGAAACAATGATTGTCTTTTCCATCGCCATGTATTCAAGAAGCTTAAGTGGTTGCTGGTACCTCCAAATCGGGATGTTGGGCAGTGGTACAAGCCCTACATCACTTGCTGAAATGAACGCAGGGACATCATGAAAATCGACAGATCCGTGCAATACCACCTTGTCTTGGACACAATTTTTTCGGATCGTACTATTCCAAAAGCTCGCATTTTTCGGATCTGCTCCCAGCAGAAGAAGCACGATGTCCGGGTAACTCTTTTTAATCAATGCGATTGCCTTAATGCTTTCTGCGAGACCTCCATTCGGCCTGAGCGAACCGTGATAAATAATCACGAATTTGTTATCAAGTCCAAGCTTCCTTCTTAGATCTGCTCTTTCGGTGCTATTGTCTTCATGCTTCAAGAATTCATCTGAGACGCCGTTTGACAAGATGCCGACCCACTCCGGGTTTATATAGAATACCCGACATATCTCATCCCTCATCATCGGAGTCACAATTGTCATGCCATCAAACATCTTCTTTGCTATTAAGACTGCGAGGCCGAAAGACAAGTTCCCGAGGTGACCACGCACTCCATAAGGATTTACTGGCGTACTTCTGAGATCGAGGATTAGCTTGAACTTTAAAGCTCTTGAGATAAGCGGTTTCCAGACGAGAAAAGGTGCAGGTGACACATCCGTAACAACAAAATCTGGACGAACCTTGGCTAAATAGAAGGGCATGAAGAAAAACAACGAAAGTCCATAGAACAAAGATGAAATCAATGGTTTGTATTTCAACGGGATCGAGATAAGATGCATATTATCATTTTTTTTGTAGCAGTCTTTTTCGAAGTTGGCAGCAATCAGATATACTTCATTACCCTCTTTTGACAAGTATGTCAATCTTTCGATTCTTTCTGATCCGCTCAAGTGTATGTGGCGTTCTAACATCCGAGAATAACATATCCAGAGCAGCTTCATTTTGTAGTGATTTCCCCTATGCCTTCCATTGAAGGCAGATGTGACAGAAAAACTTCGAGTCAGCGATTCAGACTCTTCGAATTGATGGTCGGCAACACATTATGTGCATAGGTACTCCGGATTACTATGGTCATCAATTCCAGAATGTTTTCTATCAATTCCCCTTGTGACCGATAGTGGCTGAGGCTCATCGACGAACAATCTATGCCACAACTCAAATGTCAGTAGAGCGCAAAGCTGCGTTCCCCAATTCTTGGTGCCTTTCATGTGATCATTGACCATTTGAGTGATATAACTTGCGTTGAAATACCCTCTCTGTAAGGTTCTTTTGTCCAGCAATATGCTCTCGAAGTAGGTTCTCATGTTCTTGTTCTCCCTTATCCACTGACCATAATCCGGATATCCTATTCTGTCGGGGAGAGAGACAAATCCTCGAGTTTTCGCCCTCAATTTTCTAGCAATGAATTTGTAGCCTCCTTTGAGCAAAAAACCAATTCTATGAGCAAGGATAGGCATCCTAGGGGCGACGCCTGTTCGCTGATATGGAATCTTTGCCAAAGTAGGCGAAAGCTTGCCCATAAGCTTGAAGCCCAGTTCTTGATAACGCGAAAATGAGTTCTTTGCGATTAGCCTTGTTGGAACTCTGAGAGCGAAATCAAAAAAGTCGTTGTCCAGACTTGGTACTCGATCTTCACAATAATTTCTTAGAAAGACTCTGCTCAAATAGTATCTCCCAAACATACGGAGCCAAACAGAGTTTGCTTTTTTTATTGGGTCTTTTTCTTTCATTTGGCTTAGATAATTCTCAAGGGACTGGTGCGGATATTTCTTGATTAATTTGTAATAATCTTTGGAGAAAAAGGCAGGCATCACATCTTCAGGGATTACACCGTTTAAGTAACGAAAGAGCAAATCAGCGAAGACGCTCTCATTAGCTTCAGTAATCTGTCGTTCAACCAGAATTCCTGATCCGCTGCCAGCAAAAGTGGAAAACATTGCGCGCGTTAGGACGTTGCTAAGTAGCAGGTCCAGACCTAGTCCGTGAAACATTATATCAGTTTCCTTTCTTACTTCTTCTAGAAAACTAATCCAATAGAAATTTACACAGCTCAGCATTCCATCTGTTTGGTAGACCCCCTCTTCTGCAAACCTGACTAGATAGTCGTCTTTCAACTCCACGGAAGTATGTGAAGTTCTTAGTTTGCCTGATATCTTCTGGGCAATCTCTACTTCGTCGCTGCCCTTGATCCCAAATGTGAAGGTACTTACCGGGTAGCACTTCCTATCAACTGCGCCTATAACCATCCGGCTATCCAAGCCGCCACTGAGAAAGACACCGTAACGATGTTTACTTCTTGTTCTTCTTTCCATGCTTTTTCTTAAAAGAATAGCCAATGTGTTTAGGTAGTACTCCTCCGTCAGATTAGCGTCATGCTCTTCCTCAAATTCGAAATCCCAGTACTTCCTCTTCGAGATGCTCCCCTGCGACCAAGTTATGGTCGAAGCTGGAGGCGTGACCTCAATTCCCTTGAAGAATGTCTTGTCTCCAATCAGCTTGCCAAAAGTAAAGAAATCGGAAACGGCCTCATGATTTATCTCCTTCTTGAAATCCTTGTCCGTTAGTATTGCTTTCACTTCAGAGGCGAAAATGCTTTTGTCATCAATCCTAGCATAGTAGAGAGGTATCAAACCATGCCTATCATTTGTGATCAATATTCTATCATTCCTTGTGTCATGAATGATAATTACAAAGCATCCATTTAGCTTCTCAACGAATTTTTCTCCCACTTCTTCATACAAGTGCAGACAGAACTCTGGATCATTGCCAACCTTAAACTTGTGACCATTCGACAGAAGTCTCTCTTTCTCTTCTTCATAATCGAAGACTTCGCCATCCATTACGATGTAGACGGAGCCGTCTTCATTGAAAATGGGCTGCGACTCTGGATTTACCGCTCCCAGATGCACTCTTCCTACAGCAAGCGGGGGGCTAACAAACAAATCCGCCTTCTGCCACTTCTTATGGGTTATTGACCTCAGCATCGAATCTATGCCAGACCCATCGCCATCGCTATCTATGATTGCAGCAATTCCAGGCACCACTACTCCCCCTATAATCCGGTGTGACTGCTGTTGACTGCTTTGTGACCGTAGCCATCCATGTGTCCCTTGAAGTAGCCAAACCACCATGCCGCGTTCAGGAAAACGGAGGCCAATGGAAGCAGGAACGATTCTTTTCGCGATGTAAGTCTGTAAGCTTCAACACTCGTTCTGAGCCCTGCGAAAAGGACCGCAAATGGAACAGCACGTCGGCAAACGTGCATGTCCCGGTATTTGTGGCCAAGGTAATGTGTACCATAGCCGAACCATGATCTTTCGATCCACATTCCCTGCCATGTTTCCCTAGAAAACGCGTAGTATTTCGCCTTTTCATTTACCGAAAGTAGCCATCCCTTTTTTCTCATTCTCACTATGAGGTCCGTGTCTTCACTTGCTCCCCGGATGTTCTTGTCAAAGCCTTGCACTTGTTTAGCAGCTCTGACGCGATAAATAGAAGCGTCGTTCGGAGGTAGACCTGGTTGCTTTCTCGCTCGAGGAAATCCGATGGATGCAACATGTTTGCTCATGCCTTCAAGAATAGCAGGCAAGGTGGCGCAGGTGGTTTCTTTCAGGATGTATTTTCCAGTTGCCACCGCAACCCGCGGATTCTGTCTCATGAACTCCACTTCGTTCATAAGGAAATCCGATGATATTATGACATCACCATCAACCCATACTACGTATTCATTGTCGGTAATGTCGAGTACTAATTGCCTTGCCGATCCTAACCCCTTGCCTTGGTCAGAACAGAACCTTGAAAGCACACCCGACTTCGAAATAATGCTTGTTGCAATGTCCATTGTGTCATCTGTGCTTCCTCCGTCTACAACGATTATCTCCATTAATTCCTTAGGATATTTCTGATTCACAATGCTCTCCAAGCACTTTTGGAGGGTTTTTCCAGAATTCTTCACGCATATTCCCAAGGTGATTCTTGTTTCCGATTTTGATTGGTTGGCCATTGTTGTCACCGCTGCCGACGTAAGAACGGAGGAGGCGCAAGCCAGCGAGTCCTCACCAGTCGAAATCCTGTTCAAGAGAGCATTTCGCGTATTGTATCGAGCGACTTGGTCTCATTGATTCCGCGTAGAATCCAGATCCTGATGGCTCAGTTGATAAATCCGATTCGATATATCCAATCTTTAGCCATCTGTCTGCTACATTTTGAGAATTGATGCGCGAATATGTCGAAATGCAACTTCTTTTTCTCGGTACACTAGTCAATGTCCTTCGTCGCCCGTGCTGTTACTATCTGAATCATTTTCTCAGCCACTTTTCGCAAGTCGAATTCTTCTTCAATAGTTTTGCGCGCATGAGCACGGATCGTGGAAGCTTCTTCCTCTGGTAAAGAGAAAATCCCCCACAGTTTTTCTGCAAGATCAGTTGGGTCTCCGACTTTTATTAGAAACCCGTTATCGCCATCTCTGATCACTTTTCCAATGTCGCCTACGGGAGTGGCAACGCAAACATCTCCACATGCCATGGCTTCCAGCAAAACGAAAGGTAATCCTTCAGAATAGCTAGCCAACACAAATAAATCTGCAAGATTATACAGGTCCAATAACTCGCTTCTGCTTCTGTAGCCCAAAAAAGTCACATTTTCATCGAGACCAAGACTACTAGCTAATCCTCTCAGATCTCTTTCTTCAGGGCCTTCTCCCAC
>Ga0315310_10001981_pt1 | contig 12893 bp, 10 predicted proteins | sample TDP5_MG_FD_203630 | JGI IMG/M metagenome (GOLD analysis project Ga0315310, IMG submission 203630) | Freshwater sediment microbial communities from Lake Towuti, South Sulawesi, Indonesia - TDP5 | ecosystem: Environmental > Aquatic > Freshwater > Lake > Sediment | place: Indonesia: South Sulawesi... | reverse complement strand
ATATTGGGCAGGATATGGCGGATAAGAATTTCCCGATGGGTACAACCAATGGCGCGTGCTGCCTCAACATAAATATTCTCCTTAATGCTGACGACAGCGCTTCTTACCACCCGCGTTCGGCTGACGCCAAAGAGCACCCCCAGCACTACCATTACCTGCACCAGACCGGTCCCGACTACTGTCATCACCGCCAGGATAATCATTAAGGAGGGGAAAGCCATCCAGGCATCCACCAGCCGCTGAATCATCAGGTCAGTGGTACCGCCCAGGTACCCGGAAATGCTACCGATAAGAACCGAAATCACCACGCCAATGGCAGAACAGCCCAGCCCAACATACATGGAGATACGCGCTCCGTAGATAATGCGGCTCAGCAAGTCTCGTCCCAGTTCGTCCGTTCCCAGAATGTAGCGGCTTGAAGGTGGACTAAAGGAATCGGCGAGGTGAATATCATTATAGCCAAAGGGGGCCAGCCAGTCGGCAAAGATACCCACCAGAAGCAGTATCAGCACGATAACCCCACCAACCGTGGCCAAGGGCTTCTCTCTGACCAGCCGGATAGCCACGTCAAGCAAAAAGGGGCGTCTTTTCTCCTCCCGTATCGTCCGCAAAGTCACTTCACTAGCCGTCTGACCCACAACTGTCCCCTATCTATTGATAACGAATCCGGGGGTCAAGGTAGCCGTAGGTTAAGTCAACCACCAGATTAACGACCAGCACAAAGGAAGCCATAAACACATTGATTCCAGAGATTAACGGATAGTTCCGCTGGTTAAGGGCTTGAATCAACCCTAGTCCGATGCCGGGCAAAGCAAAGATTGTCTCCAGAATAACCGAGCCGCCAATCAAGACCGGTAACATGATTCCCACTATGGTGATGACGGGGATTAGCGCATTCTTCAGGGCATGCCGATAGATGACAGTCCGTTCCCGCAGGCCCTTTGACCACGCGGTCCTTATGTAGTCCTGCCGCATTACCTCTAGCATCATGGTGCGTGTCATTCTCATAGCTGTCCCGGACATGACCATACCCATGATTACGGAGGGGATAATGAATTGTGCGAGGTTACCCAGGGGATTGGTGAGAAAAGCAATGTAATGCACCTCTGGTGTCCAGCCCCACCAGATCGAGGGATAGACTATGACCATAGTCCCTATCCAGAAGCTGGGGAGCGAGATAAAGAGGACAGCGATGGTGCGACCGACATAGTCGCCACCTGTATCCTGCCGTATCGCCGAAAATACCCCGACAGGAATGGCTATCAGTAGAGAAGTCAACAGAGCCAGTAGGCCCAGTTCAAAAGACACCGGAAGTCTGGTGAGTATTGTGTCTCTTACTGGTGTGCCTTCCCATATATTGGTGCCGAAATCACCTCTGAAGATATCTCCCAGCCAACGTATGTACTGAATATGAACTGGCAAATCCAGTCCTAAAGCTTTTTCCAGCTCAGCGCGAGTTTGTTGTCCGCCGCCGGCTGCTCCCGATTGGGCTACCATCAAATCCACCACGCTACCGGGAATAAGGCGCATCACAAGAAACACAGTGAGAGTCACCAGGATAAAGGTAGGAATCATAAGGAGTAGTCGTCTAATGATATAAGCCCGCATACCCTCCCGCCGTTCTCGAAATTTGATGGAAACCTTAAGTTAGGCTCAATTCATTTGGAGTGAAGCCGATCCCGTAGCGTATGTCAAAGAAGTTGTGACTATTATAGTTATCCAACTACTCACTGTCAAATAAAATTTTGGTTGAACCAAGGGACGATAGCGGGTACCCAGAGTGACTTCCCAGGGAAGTAATCGGGATAGCTTAGCTCACAGTAACTTCTGGCACACTCTTTCGTGCTGGCGGGATAGTCAGCATTACTATTACTGCTAATGCCGAAAAGACAGCTAGGGCTAGCCAGACAGGTTTATAGTCATGATATGTGTCAAAAACCCATCCCGCTAATGGTGTGGATATGACCATGCCAATTGTAAAAGGAATACTGTTTAAGCCAAAAATGGTCCCGAAGTTTTTACTCCCGAAATACTCCACCAGAATAGGCGGCCGGAGAACCATTATCCCGCTAAGACCTAAACCAAAGGGGATGGCAAATGACAATATTAACCAGAAGGAGCTCCCGCCATCAAGAAGCCAAAAAACGGACAGCCCAACACCCAGCAAGGCAAGAGTGAAAGCTATCACATACTTCTTCTTCAAAACATCAGCCATCATCCCGAGAGGTATGCGGGCAAAAAGGCTTACCAGAGTGTAGAGACTTATGACCATGCCGGCGTTTGACCTGGTCATGCCAATGTCAGTCAAGTATGGCACCGCGAACATTGTCACCGGGCCCAGGGTCACCATCTGAAACAGCGTTACTATGTTCAGGTGCCAGAAAGCCCGCATCTTGAGTGCTTCCTTGACGCCGGTGCCAAAATTATACCGAGGTGCTGGTCTCAACCCATTCGCCCCCACAATATTCGGTTTCTTCCCGTCGGGCAATAGCCCGTAATCTTCCGGCCGACTGCGGAAGACGAAAGAGAGTGGTATGCCGAGTACCCAAAAGCCAATTGCGCTAATCAGCAAAGCAGTCTGCCAGCCAAGCTTGTCTATCATTGTCACCACCAGAGGAACCGCCACTCCGCCAATACCCAGACCCATGTAGAACACGCCATTAGCCTTACCGAGATTTTGTCTGAACCACCTAGCTATCACCGCAGTTGGGAGGATTCCGAAGGCCAGAGAACTGGACAGACCCATAATCAAAAACCCGGCGTAATACATAGCTAAATTTGTCGTCCGGCTCAGGCAGAATATTCCTAGCCCGGTGACAATCACGCCGGCTAACATGAGATTTCTGGGTGAATAGCGGTCAACCACTGCTCCCCATATTGGATTGAAGACTCCTGTTTCCAGACCACGCAGAGAAGAAGCCAGCGAAATTTGTGTAAGGCTCCAACCGAATGTCGCCACAATAGGATTCACGAAAGCGGTGAACCCGTACATAAATAGCGCACTATTCCAGGCCGTCAGCACTAGACCGGCGGCCACTATGTACCAGCCATAGAATAATCTGATTTTCACAAGTGACCCTCTACATCTTTCGGCTGGCCATCAGGAGGCGATTTGAGAATACATCACCTGTTTCTTTCAGTCAAGGTCGTGTGCTGGCACCGATTGCATGCCCACTATGCAGTGTGCTAAAGTGTGCTACGAAGTGAGAGACCGTACATAGACTGGGTCTGCTAATTAAAATGTGAAAGGAGGCGCCATGGCAGTAGACTATCGGAAAGAAGGTAAAATCGCCATCTTTACCCTCAATCGTCCTGAAGTATTGAATGCCATAAACGCCGAACTGAGGCAGGAACTGAACAAAGCAATGATAGATTTCCGTGATGACCCTGACTTGTGGGTTGGCATCATCACCGGAGCCGGTGACCGGGCTTTCTCGGCTGGCGCTGACATCAGAGGTTTCCGCCCTGGTCCCGCGGAGGAGGAAGGGGCGATGGAACGGGTGCGTGCCGACCAGATATGGAAACCTTTTATCGCGGCCATACATGGTTACTGCCTGGGTGGCGGTCTGGAGCTGGCTTTGACCTGTGACCTGAGGATAGCCGCCGAGAATGCTCGCTTCGGTTTGCCAGAGATAAGAGTGGGCGTAATACCGGCTGGAGGCGGCATGAGCCGATTACCCAGATTTATCCCCCGAGCTAAGGCCGCTGAGATATTGCTCATGGGACAACACATAGATGCCCAGGAGGCATACCGAATAGGTCTGGTGAACAAGGTTGTCCCGCTTGACCAGTTGATGCCAACTGCGAAGCAATGGGCCGAAATTATCTGCCAGGCGGGACCACTACAGATCAGAGCTGTCAAAGAGACCATGATTAGGGGTTACAGCATGCCCCTGGAAGAATCCTTGCGCCTGGAAAGAGAATTGTCTAACCGCCTCAGAACTACGGAAGACTACATGGAAGGAGTTAGGGCCTTCATCGAGAAGAGGAAGCCAAACTGGAAGGGGAAATAGTCTACCAAACAGCAAAGAGGTACTGAAGATGAAACACAGAGAAGGTAATTTCAAAGGGTACAAGGATTTTAACCTCTATTACCAGTGCTGGCTGCCGGAAGGAAGTACCAAGGCAGTACTGCTCGTCGCACATGGCTTTGCCGAACACAGTGGACGCTATCAGAACCTGGTAGATTACTTTGTTCCCAAAGGCTACGCTGTTTATGCCCTTGACCATCGGGGGCACGGCCGGTCGGAGGGTGAACGCGTCTATACTGAACAGTACACTGATTACCTTGCTGACCTCAAGACCTTTTTCGACTTGGTGCGTAAAGAGTATCCTAACAGCAAGATTTTCCTTGTCGGCCATAGCATGGGAGCATCAATCGGCACCGCTTACACTGTAAAGTACCAAAAGGAATTGGCCGGGCTGATACTCTCTGGAGGAGGTATAACAACCAAGGACATGCCAGTACCACGGGTCAGGACAGCAAGCGGGGCCCTTGATGCTTCAGGCCTCAGCCGGGACAAGTCGGTCGTTGATGCCTATGTGAATGACCCGCTGGTGTACCATGGCCCAGTCCCCGACCAACGGGGTTCGGCAATTGCGGAGATGAGGCGGCAACTACCGGAGCAGGTGCCGGCGATAAAACTGCCCATCTTGATTATGGCTGGGACTGCCGCCCCGATGGGGGATGCGGCCCGCAGCCGGGCGCTGTTTGAAGCAGTGGGTTCGGAAGATAAGACGCTCAATCTCTATGAAGGCTTATTGCATGAGATATTTAACGAGCCAGAGCACAAGCAGGTTATGGCAGATATGGAGGCATGGTTGGCCACTCACCTATAAAACTAATCATGAGCAACTAAGCCAGCGTTAAGACAGAGGCATGCCGTATCCGGCCGGATACGGCATGCCGTCTTTTCCATCGGTCAGAACCTTTTCGTCTATCTCCAGCCGCCGCGGGCGCCTCTTCCCATTCCCAGCGGTCCCGCCGGCCAGTTGAACCCGCCCATCATGACAGCATCTACACCCTCGGGTGTGCAAATACCCTCGTCAACAATCTTCTGGGCCTCTCGCCGCACCGCAGCAAAGATTCTATTCCCGACAAAGCCGGTGTCTCCCGGTACATCCTTCACTCTGACATGTACCTTGCCAAACTTGTCACACAGGTCTTCTATTAGTTTTATTGTCTCCTCGGAAGTGTCCTTGGTCCAGGTGACTTCAACTGCACGCATAATGTTAGCCGGACTGAACCAGTGCATACCGATGAACCTGTCCTTGCGGTTTGTCGCGGCCGCCAGGTCGGCGATGGTGAACATCGAAGTGTTGCTGGCAAAGACAGCCTCTTTCTTCACGAGCTTGTCCAGTTCACCGAATACCTGCAGCTTTATCGACTTGTTCTCAAGTTCTCCGCTCGGGCCACCGCCTATAGCCTCAATAATGACATCACAGTCCTTCAGGTCCTCGACCTTGGTTGTCAGTGTAAGCCTAGCCAGAGCCTCATCCATCTGCTGCTGGGTAATTTTTCCCCGTTCCACACTGCCCTTCAACCCGAAACGGCCATTGACCATGTTATCCTTGGCTCTGGCAAGTATTTCGTCTTTCAAATCTCGACAAATCACCTTGTATCCAGCCACAATGGCCGTCTGTGTGATGCCGCCACCCATTACACCCGCTCCCATGACACCAATACTCTTGACCTGTTCCAGTTTCACTCTATACCTCCTTCTATTTTGCTATCCGGCGAATATTGCCTTCGCCCCGACATTATATCACGACATGCCAGCAAAGTGAAGAAGATTCCCGCTTTTGCCGGCTAAATACAACTAAGCACCCAGACCGAATACAAGTCATTGACGGTATACTTTTTGAGGCTTATACTACTCTTATAAATATGCATGCCATCATTGGCTATCTTCTGGTTGCTTATTGAGACTGCTCTTAAAAAAGGAGAAAACCAATGGATATACTCCTTATCGACCCGCCTTATACCAGTTTAAAGGGAATGTCAGCAGATGTTGGGTATAACATAGGTTTAACGAGCCTTGCGGCATACATCCATAAAGAGGGCATTGAGGTTGGTGTGGTGATGGGCGACTTGCTAATGGGTCTACCGTCTATCGATGGATGGTTGACTTCCAGTCTCAAAGACTATGCCGAAGCACAACGACAGTACGAGACGATTGTTAACGATAAGGCTCATTTTGTCTGGAAGAGATTGGCTGATACTGTTCGCCAGACTAATCCCAAGGCGGTAGGAATATCACACTTATCGCCTTCAACCTGCGTAGTTGAAAGAATAGCCGGTATCATCAAAGAGGTTGATCGAGACATAAAGGTCATTGCCGGCAACTGCCACCCAACCTTTCGCCCGGAAGAGGTAATGCAGAATCCGAATATAGATTTTGTTGTCAGAGGTGAGGGCGAAATACCACTTCTACGCCTCGCCAAAGAGTTGAAGAAGGATAGCCCAAAGTGGGAAACAGTCCCCGGAATCTACTATAGGGACCGGGATGGCAGACTGCGGAACAATCCTGGTGTAGGCCTACTCACCAATCTTGATGAATTACCATTTCCGGCGAGGGACCTGGTGCTGAATTGTGATTATGATATGTACCGGGTGCATTGCCTGCTCACAGCGCGTGGTTGTCCTTATTCCTGTTCTTTTTGTGCCGATAGGGCGCTTTGGGGCGGAAAGATACGCCGCCGTAGTGTGGGTAATGTTATGGAAGAATTGAAGCTCCTAGAAAAGACATATAAGATAAATCTTCTCGATTTCGTTGATGGAACCTTTACATATGACAGGAAGTACTTGCAGACATTCTGTAAAGCAATGATTGACCAGAAATCGAGTATAAAATGGAGATGCACCGCCAGGTATGACAATATTGATGAGGATTTGCTTGAATTGATGAAGCGGGCCAACTGCTCCGGCTTGTATTTTGGTCTGGAGTCAGGAAGTGACCGGGTACTGAAGGCCATTAATAAAAAGACAACTGTTGAACAGATTATCAGAGTGAGCGAAATGGTCTACAACAGCGGAATATCTTCGGTAACGGCAATTTTGATGGGTTTACCCGGCGAAACCAAAGAAGACATGGAAGAGACAACGAAATTAATGAGAAGAATTAAGACAGATATTTTTGATGTGAATAGCTATATCCCCTTACCGGGCAGCCCACTATATAATGCTATGAGTGAAGAGGAAAAGAAGAGCATTGATTGGGGAAAGGTGGCCTACAAATCCTTTGATAATTATTTTACAAAAAGCATATCGCACGATGATTTGAAAAAATATCTGTCTGAAGCGTATGACATAGCTGATGAGGTGCGGAAGCAGACTTATCTCCGTTTCCAGGCCAGCATCGGCTTATCCCAGAATAGCTAGTGGCCTTTTAGCCAGAGTTGCGCATAGCTGTTTCTGAGCGGTGAAACAAAAGCCTGACAAAAGAGCCTAGCCGTTTGCCAGTCAAAACTGAACAGACCTCAAAATCTTTAGGAGGTGTTGAGAAATGCGGTTAAAGGACAAGGTAGCAATAGTGGTTGGCGCCGGTTCTATAAGACCCGGGATGGGAAACGGCAAAGCTACGGCTATCCTGTTTGCCAGGGAAGGAGCGAGGGTAGTTGCGGCTGACCGAAACCTTGAGGCAGCCCAGGAGACAGTGAAAATCATCAGGGATGAAGGCGGTGAGGCAATCGCCGTAAAGGCAGATGCTACCAAGGAGTCAGACGCAAAGAACCTGATAGAGGCGACGATAGCCAAATATGGTCGGTTGGATGTTCTCTTCAATAATGTTGGCATTGCTGAGGGCGGTATCGGTCTCGCCGTTAAAGAGGAAGATTGGGACGCGGTTATGGACACCAATCTTAAGAGCATATTATTCGTCTGTAAATATGCTGTCCCTGAAATGATAAAAAGCGGCGGTGGCACAATAGTGAATAATGCATCTATGGCGGCCTACTATTCCTATCCCATATATGCCTACGCCGTCTCCAAAGCTGGAGTCATCGCCTTGACAAGATGTCTGGCCGGCGGATTGGCAAGATACAACATCAGAGTGAACTGTGTATCGCCAGGTCTTATGGACACGCCCATGACTGCGAATATTCAGACTGAAAAGCGAAAGGCCATTGCCGCGGAGCAGGTGCCCCTCAAGCGGCAGGGCAGGGCCGAAGAAACCGCTCAGACCGTTCTGTTTCTAGCCTCATCGGAATCGTCGTACATAACGGGGCAGACTATTCCGGTTGACGGCGGGCAAATCATAACTTAAGATATCGTGCTTGCAACCAGCACGGGCAGCAACACAAAGGCAACAATAGTCAGGGCAACCATCTGTCTGCTGACGGGATTCGTCCAGCTTCATCATTTGGCTTTCATACACCTAAACTGCCAATATATGTTCTAAAACAACCGAAGCCCGTGTTTCAGCACTGAGCACTGATATAATTAATCATGTAAGGCAATCAAGATGGCCAGTTTAGCAGTCAAGAGCACATCAGAATACAGAGAACTACCGGTCGAAGAGACTCTAAGGATTTTAGATGCTTCCACGAATGGGCTTGCGGAGTCCGAGGCGAAGAACCGCACTCAAGTTTTTGGATTTAACGAGATAATTGAAAAGAAGAGAAGTTCTATCCTCGACTTTTTATCTCGCTACTGGGGCCCGATGCCGTGGCTGCTGGAGCTAGCGATTGTGCTTTCGTCCATCCTCAAACACTACCCGGAGGCAATAATAATTTTCGTCCTCCTCAGTATCAATGCCATCATAGGTTTCATACATGCCCGTGGTTCGCAGAGGGCGCTTGAGATGCTGAAGAAACGTTTAGCCATCAAAGCCAGAGTATTGCGGGACGGAAAGTGGCTGGTGAGAGAAGCTCGAGAGATTGTCCTGGGTGACATCATCACTGTGGGACTGGGTGATATTGTGCCGGCCGATGCCAAGATAATTAGCGGTGAGCTTTCTGTTGACCAGTCAGCCCTAACCGGGGAATCTCTGCCAGTGGACCTGAGCGAATCCGCTGTTATTTACTCAGGCTCTATCGTCAAACGAGGAGAAACCAAGTGTCTTGTTATCAATACGGGAATGAATACATACTTTGGTCGGACTGCTGAACTGGTCAGGATAGCCAAGCCGAAATCCCATCAGGAGCAGATAATGCTGGCCATTGTCAGGTACATGATGTACCTGGGGATAGCGGCATTGGTCGCAGTCTCCATATACGCGGCACTGGTAGGTACCGGTATCCTATCAATATTGACTTTTGCTGTAATCTTTCTCATGGCGGCCGTCCCTGTAGCATTACCGGCGGTACTCACCATTGTACAGGCAGTCGGCGCTACGGAACTCGTCAAGAAGAGCGTCCTCGTCACCAGGCTCGACTCAATTGAGGATGCCGCCTCCATAGATGTTCTTTGTCTGGATAAAACAGGAACAATAACACAGAACAAGCTATCAATTACCGATGTCATACCTTTTCCCGGATATACGAAAGAGGATGTAATCGCAACCGCTGCCCTAGCATCCCAAGAGCTGGGCAAAGATGAGATAGATGCTGTGGTTACCGAATATGCAAGGACCGTTAAAGTTGATTTGAGTCCCTATCATCAGGTCTCGTTTACGCCTTTTGAGCCATCAACCAAGAGAGCGGAGGCAGTCATTGCCGTGAACAGCAGACGATTTATAGCCGTTAAGGGCGCTCCTCAGATGGTGATGTCTATCTGTAGGAGGGTTGGCGACGAAGCCCGGGAAAGGGCAAACAAACTGGTAGAAGAACTATCGCTCAAAGGATACAGAACACTGGGGGTGGCCCGGTCAGAAGGTGATGACCTGCACAATATCCAATTGCTTGGCCTGCTGTCACTGGCTGACCCCGCTAGGCCAGACTCAAAGGAGATGATAGAGGGAGCCAGAGGGCTGGGCGTGAAGCTAATAATGCTTACCGGTGATAATATCGCCATAGCTCGGGAAATCGCTCATCAGGTAGGTATCGGCGAGAAAGTCATCCGGATGGAAGAACTCAAAGGCCTAAGCGAAACAGAGCAACCGAAGATAGTTGAAGAAAGCGACGGCTTCGCCGAGATATATCCTGAAGACAAGTATCGCATAGTCAAGCTTCTTCAATCACGGGGCCATATGGTGGGGATGACCGGGGATGGTGTTAACGATGCACCAGCGCTGAAGCAGGCGGAAATGGGAATCGCGGTAAGCAGCTCTACTGATGTCGCCAAAGCATCAGCCAGCGTAGTCTTAACCGAGCCTGGCGTGAAAGTGATAATTGATGCCATAAAGACCAGCCGCCATATCTACCAGAGAATGCTGACCTGGGTAATAAACAAGGTTACCAAGACCATCCAAGTTATTGGCTTACTGACCCTGGGTTTCTTCTGGTTCCATGATACCGTTATCTCTCTCCTGGGAATGGCCTTGCTTATATTCGCCAACGATTTTGTCACCATGTCTCTGGCCACTGACAATGTAAAATACACGGCGAACCCAAATAAGTGGAATGTGCAGAATATTACCTTCGCCTCACTTATCGTTGGTGCTCTGCTGATTGCCGAGGGAGCCATTGCCCTCTTTATCGGCAACTCCTATTTCCATCTGGAATGGGAGAAATTGCAGACTTTCATTATGCTCATGCTAATTTTTACCAGTCAGTTCAGGGTATACATTGTGAGAGAGAGAAGATACTTCTGGTCCTCGCGACCGGGAAGAGGGTTACTTTTGGCCACGATAGCCGCGATAATCGTATTTGGATTATTAGGTGTCTACGGATTAATTTTTCCACCGATTACCGCGTACCAGGTTCTATTCCTTGTTGGATTCTCGGCACTTTTTACCTTTGCTATCGATGTCCCCAAATACCGCGCTTTTCAAAGATTTGGACTGTAACAACCTCATGGGAGACAGAAACTCTAACTCTGTACTGAGAAGAAGTGCGCCATTTAAGTGACCCGCAAAGCCTGGGGAAAATGCTGTATTTCTGCCAAAACTGTGATGGGCGCCTGAAGGACCCCCAGGTGCTAAAGAGACTGCTGGCCAAAGGCTTAAATAAGTTCGTCGCTCATGAAGTAGCTATAGACGCAGTCAAGGCTAGCTACAGCGCACAATTTGAACATGTTCTCCAGGATCCCAAAGAAACCGATGAGCTACGGGTATTAGATGATGACGGAGAGCGCATTTTTAGAAATGTGAGTTTGAATGACCTGGGTCCATCTATCTGCTATGAGCCAGAATAGTATGATGTGTTGGCAGGTAGACTCGGCACATTCAGGTATGGCCTCAACTGGAAGACCCGCGAACCCACGAAGAGGAAGTCAAGTGCCACGACTATCAGCTAACTGTGGTATGCCGGAGCTGAATCTAATAAGAATCTCTGTATATTTGTGCTATAGCTGCGGCATCCAGTGTTCTAGGCCCCCTGCTATCAAGTCCGGGGGTTGACTTTATGGCAAGCTCGGCTATCTCATCAGCACGCTCAAGCTCACAACCTAGGTCTCTCAATCGTAACCTTATCCCCACACTTTGCAACCACTCTTCAGTCGCCTTTATACCATCTTTCTTGCCAAAGACATTCTTAGCCAACAAGTCGAACCTTTCCTTCGTTACCGGAAGATAGAATTTCATCCATGCCGGCAGTAGAGCCGCTAGGCCCTCACCGTGAGTAACATCGTAGTACCCACTCAACGCGTGCTCGATGCCGTGACAGTTCATTGAGCCTCCGCCATCCCCCCAGGTAGCCAACGCTGACATAGCAGTGGTACTCGCCACAGAAAGCCGGCTGCGAGCTTCAATGTCATCCAACCGGGCTAATGCTTTGGGTAAATACTTCACTACCATCTTCATTACAGTCTCGCGAATACCGTCGGTCATGGGATTAGGCCGGTCATCGGTAACATAAGGTTCAACTACATGAGAAAAGATGTCTATTGCCCCCGCCGCTGTTTGTTTTTTGGGTACGGTAAGAGTCACTTCAGGGTCAACAATAGCCACCTTGGCCCACAGACAACGATGAGCTACCACAGTCTTAACATGAGTCTCCCAATTGGTAATTACCCCTCCAGCATTTATTTCAGAGCCGGTACCGGCCATGGTTGGCACCTGAATAATTGAGGGGACTGGACCCTTTACTTCACCGGTACCTCCTCTCACATAGCTCCAGACCGACTCGGTGCCACTGCTGGCTATCGCTATTCCCTTGGCTGTGTCCATAGCACTACCCCCGCCCAAGCCGATAACCAGGTCAATCTTCTCCTCACGAGCTATTCTGGCCCCCTTGTCCACCGTTGAGGACCGTGGATTAGGCTCGACTTCTTCAAAAATCAAGGTATCGACCCCGTTTGACTTTAGGTCTTCAACAACTCTGTCCAGCACTCCGACTCGACGAATATCGGGGTAGGTGACAATCATGGCCCTTCGTCCTATTGGCTTCGCCTCCTTCCCCAGTCGGCTAATCGTCCCGGCACCGTAAATAATCCTTACTGGTAAGTTAAATGTAGCCATGATGGTATATCCTCCTTATCTCATGTTGAAATATTACCTGTGATAGCCTTATGGTCCTTGTGATACTTCATCGTGCATAGTAGCTACTCCGGTTTCGCGGACGGGTTTCAGTATAGTCATCATCCCCCAGTAGCCAGGGCTAGCAGCACAATACGGTCACCGGCCTTAAGATGAACCTCTTCATCACCAGAGTAAAAGCGGCCGTTGATATAGAAACCATAATCATCTACCAACCGGTCTTCTCCGCAACGAATGACAGGGCCCTCCAGTGCCGGGATTTCACGCCTGAGTGCCGCAACAACATCCCTTGGGCTGGCCCCATCCTTTAGCTCAACCTCCGCCTTGCGCAGAGCAGTAATCTCATCCGACAGCCCGAACATCTCCACCATACACCTG
>Ga0315310_10001977_pt1 | contig 12913 bp, 11 predicted proteins | sample TDP5_MG_FD_203630 | JGI IMG/M metagenome (GOLD analysis project Ga0315310, IMG submission 203630) | Freshwater sediment microbial communities from Lake Towuti, South Sulawesi, Indonesia - TDP5 | ecosystem: Environmental > Aquatic > Freshwater > Lake > Sediment | place: Indonesia: South Sulawesi... | reverse complement strand
AGCGCTGCAGTTTTCGTTGAAGCCAGGCCCCGCTACGCTCGCTCGGCTCGGAAACATGAAGGGAAAGTATAGAATGCTAATAGGAGGAGTGGAGGCAATTGAGCCACCGCCTGAGCCTCTTCTCAAAGGAACCAGCATCGAAATAAGGGTTGGACATGACGTCGGAAAGGTGTTGAATACGATAGTCCGAAGTGGCTTTGAGCATCATTTTTCCTTGGCCTATGGCAATATTGTTGATGAGTTGACAACCATCTGTGAGATCTTGGGTATAGAGCCAGTTTTGATCTAGGAAAAGTGGGTCGTCAGCAGTTGCGACGGTTTGAAGTCATCGGACTTGGGCTGAACACGGTAGACTTTCTTCTTAGAATCCCTTCTGGCGTCGATCTCGGCCACGATGTTGAGGTTGTTGAGTACGATAAGCAGGGAGGCGGAATGACAGCGACTGCTCTTGTGACTCTAGCACGGTTAGGTGCCAAGACTGCAGCGATGACAGCAATAGGAGACGATGGGTTCGGAGAATTCGTTATGAAGATTTTCCGAGATGAGGGAGTCGATGTGAGTCACGTCGTGCGAGAGGTTGACGAGCAAACATCTGTCGTTTTTGTTCTTGTCGACACCAAGACAGGGGAGCGTTCATTTCTGGAATATGCGGGAGTTGCCAGGAAGACACACATGAAAGGTTTTGACCGAGATTTCATCAAGGAGTGTGATATTCTTCACATCGATGGCTACTTCTTCAGAGATTCGCTGAAGGCCGCCAAGTTGGCCAGGAGAGAAGGAATTCAGGTGAGTCTGGACATGAGTCCGCAGCCAGGAGTACGCGAGCTCATAGAGAACGTCAACATCCTTATTCCTTCGGAGGCTTTGGCTTTGACTTATACAGGGGAGAAAAATCCCAAGAAAGCCTGTAGGAAGCTTCTATCACTGGGCCCGGATATCGTTGCCATAACTTTGGGGAAGAGGGGGGTTGTATGTATGTCGAGGGAGGAGGAAATAGAAAGAGAATCGTTCAAGGTGCAGGTTCGCGATACCACGGGAGCCGGCGACGTGTTTCATGGTGCTTTCGTTTTCGGGGTACTACGGGGATGGCCGCTTTCAAGAACTGTGGAGTTTGCGAGCGCAGTTGCCGCCATCAAGTGTACCAAGCTAGGAGGTCAAAGAGGTATCCCTTCACTCGATGAAGCTCTTGGTTTTCTTGAGAAAAAGAGGGCACCCCATCGGATAACTTGACCGATCGATCCGTGACATTCGTCTGTCGCGATCGTCGATGGCCTGGTTCTCCTAGATCGATGTATGAAAGTTGCTGTGAAGAGAAGGAGAATCAGAGTCCTCCTGGTGTTTGAGAAGACTTTGTCCAATCGAACTAGCTATTGAGGCGCACTGTGATCTAGCGGCCGTGAGCGCAATGCTTGGCAGTTGAGATGTTACAGAGCACTGGGGCTGTACTCTTCGAACGCCTCATACATCGCTTTTATATTTTGAAGAGGCACGTCCGGTGCTACTTCCCCGTATCCTATAAGGCCTCCGAGACTACTGGCAAATGAGTCAATCACCTTTTTCACATGTTGTTTCACGTCTGTCACAGATCCGAAAGGAAGTATATTTTGTCTGTCTAGGTCGCTTTGGAAGCAGACTTTGCCCCCATACCCTTTCCCCAATTCGCCGATCCCCAGAAGCGTCATTTGGATGAACAGCACATCAACTCCACATTCGACTAGATCCGAAATTATTGGCGTGATCAAGCCGTCACTGTGGAAGTGAACGAACTTCCCTGCCCTGTGGGCAAGGTCAAACATATCCCGATAGACCGGTTTGAAGAGCCTCTGCCAGAGCTTAGGGTCTATGATCATGCCCCTTTGACTGCCCCAGTCATCTCCAATTAATATCCCGTCGACTTCCGTCTCGTTCCATCTCTTGATTCTCTCAGTATTGTATCGGAGGATGTGCTTCAGGAGAAGCTGAAGCTTCTTTTCTCCCAGCACTAAATCCCGCATTAGGTTCGAGAAGCCTCGAAGCCACTGCATCTGCTCAAAAACGCAGATGTAGTCGACGCAAATGTACCTATCGTGTCCTTGGCGATGAATGTATTCCTCGACCTGGGCAAAAGACGATCCGAAGGTGGGGTTATCTTGTGGGTCTGGAAAGACGTAGGTGTCAAGGGTGTCCCAGTCCGCAAGCGGATGGACGATCGGTTGACCGGGTATTCCGTCATACGTCGTCTCCCAAACGATGCCCCACTTATCCTGAAACGGGACTCCCCTCTCAGTCATAGGGCTCTCGATGGAAACGTCAGCGAAATCATCTGGATACCGCTCCAAGACACTGGTAAGTGACTCGCCGTACTTCCTTTTTGTTGCATCATATATTCCGTGAGTTATGGGTATCCTATCCGGCCCTTCGAACTCTATGGCCTTGGCCACCCGTTCACGGCTATTCATTTCTCTCACTGAGCTATCTATCTGGACCGTCCCCCTTAAGTCTCCTCATGTCCGGGGGAACATGCCGGTTCAGGTTTGAGCTATAGAAGATGCGGCAAAGCTCAAGATGTCCAACATTGAGAGCTAGTCGGTGGTCGATCGTTATCCCCGCGTGATTGAGATCTGGAAACAGCCAATGAGAAATTGGGGGAGGAATTTGCCAGACAGTATGCGTCTTCACGATCGATCGAGCCCTCGCCCGCTAGCAGAGTCATCCAATCTTGAACAACGGGTGTGACTTGCTCACCTTACTCTTACCGGCGATGAGCAATTGTCCATAGGCGGCGTTGACCATGGCTGCAGCTGGAAACACGTACCTCGCGTCTTCTATCGGGCCGTAGAGCACAAAGTCCGCTCCCGCCGCTATTGCCAAAACTGCGGCGGCGGCGGTACAAGGCATAATGGCTTGCCTGCCCATTTTGCTCCGCAATCCCCGCCATGTTCCGATTGCGTTATGAGTCCCAGCACCAACAGGAACTCCCAGCTCATTCTTGATTTCGAAGATGGCTTTGGAAGCTATTCCAAGCGTCGGTACGTCGATCACGCACATGTCAACCAGCGGGTTGATTATGCCGCATTGATTTGCTGTTGACAGCAGAGCTCTTGCAGTCTTCACGCGTCCTTCAGGTGTAAAATCTTTGAAATTGCATGCCAATAGCACGGCATTTTTGATTCCTGAGCCTGCTATTTCCGCAAGTTCGGAAGGCGTTGCTTCAGGTGCGAGAGAGTTGTACACCGTCCTTTCCATCAATCCGACCTCCCTAGCGTATCTGAGTCCAGCCAGGCGCGCTTCCGCGGAGGGAGAGTCGAGCAGGAGGGGGGCATCTGTGACGTCTGCTACGAAACTCAGCTCGTTCCTCACCGCATCAGGATTCACCCCGACGATGTCCACCATACATGGATTGCCAGTCTTATCCGAAAATTGATCTTGTTCCACAATGGCCTGCTCAGCCCTCTGCTTATCGAAAGTGCCTGAATGTTCATCTGTGAAAATTTTCTGTCCGTGATAAAAGATGGTTCCGATCAAAACTGTCGGGTGCTCTCCTGGCATTCCTCCCAGATCTACGTCTCCAATTCGGAGCGTCTTCTGTGCGGCTTGAAACTTCCACATAGATCGACCCGTCCATTCATCAATATCTGCAGATACGCCCATTTTCACTACATTGGAGCGCTGTCCCTGCCAGTAGATTGATCAGGTTCGCGCGTCTCAGCTTCTCTTTCTCGATCGATCGGTCATCCCTCACGTATGACTCACCGAAGCAATGTCGCCGCTCCCCGAAATAATAAATCTTTCCGATCGCCGTTCGCCTGTGGCAGTCTTACTGAGAAAAGGGTTATCTAGGGCTTAAGAGTCGTATTTTGCATGAAATATGGCTCGTGTACCATGGTCTTCGGAGAGATGGGTCTCTCCACGATCATAGACATAGTAGCTTCCTTGGGGTTTGATGGTTTCGAAGCAGATGTCCCGGATATAGAAAAGATATACGGCAGCCCTAAGAAGTTCATGAATGCACTGCGTCAGAAGGACCTAGCTCTGGCTGCGAGCTACCTTGGAGCAGACTACCATGATGCCACCCAACATCCAAGGATAGAACAAGAGGCTCTCCGATGGGCTGAATTTCTCGCTGGGGCCGAATCAGGAAACATCGTAATAGGTCCTCCGAGTCGCTTTTCAGGACTAACCGAGAAACACATTAAGAACATGGCTCAAATTCTCAACACGATAGGAAAGAAGACGCTAGACTTCAATGTGCGAATCGGGGTCCATAATCACTATGGATCAATAGTGGAAAGTAGGCAAGAGATAGACCTATTGATGAAGTTCACCGACGCAGAGTATGTCGGTTTTGCACCGGACACCGGTCATTTAGCGATCAGTGGCTGTCATGTGCAGCAAACGTTCAAAGATTATGCCGACCGAATCAACTACATTCACCTTAAGGATGCGATTCATCCTGAAGAATTTGCTCCCAGAGAAGAGGGGTTCGATAAATCGGCCCGTCGTGGTGTTCAATGGGTCGACAGGTTCCGAGACCCCGGGAAAGGTGAGATAGATTTTGCTCCGCTCATGAGAATTCTCAAATCAGTAGGATATGATGGTTGGATCACCTATGAGCAGGATTTTTCCTCAAATCCGAAGGAGAGCGCCAGAATCGCCAAGGAATATATCGATCTGAGGATTGCTCCGATTTTCGAAAAATAGTGGGGCGATTTCTTCTTGTACAAGGAAAAGAATTCTGATCTATCATGTGTGTGATCAGGTATGAGACAACCACAGCGTTCGCAATCAAGCACGGGAAAGAGACCGACTCGATACACGAGTGCGTCTTCTCGTGTTGTACCCGTTGGTTTACTTGGCTCTGGCGAAATCGCAACGATCCACAGTCAGGCGTACAAAGACCTGTCCATACTTCTGCATCCATTCTCGATTATGCCCGATCTCGTGGCCATATGCGACATAATCGAAACTAAGGCTCACTCAGCAGCCATGACCTTTGGATATGAGAAAGCGTTAACTGACTGGAGAGACGTGGTCAGAAACCCAGAGATTGAGGTGGTTGATAATTGTCTCCCGAACAGGTTTCATTGTGAGCCCTCCGTGGAAGCCGCGGAAGCTGGAAAAAACGTGATCTGTGAAAAGCCGCTGGCCATGAACCTTAGAGAAGCCCTCAGGATGTACGAAGCTGTCAAGAAAGCGGGTGTGCACCACTGTACTGCATTCAACAACCGATGGCTTCCGGCAGTGAGATTAGCTAGCAGACTGATCCGCAACGGGGATCTCGGCAAACCCCTGCATGTTAGGGTGCAGTTGCTTCAGGACTATTCGCTAGACCCCGAGCGACCACTGGTTTGGTGGTTCCGTAGCGAGGAGTCGGGTTCCGGAGCGACTGGAGATCTTGGGTCACATGCGATTGATTTGGCAAGGTTTGTGGTCGGTGAAGTGAAGAAGACCTGCGCCGTGACAGAGACGTTCATCAAAGAGCGGCCGTTGGAAGAGGAACCGAACAAGAAGGGGCGAGTCGATGTCGATGATGCATGTGCGGCGTTGCTCAAATTTGACAACGGGGCGATCGGGACGCTAGAAGTTTCGAGGGTGTATGCAGGAGCAGGATCGATCCTCCGTTTGGAAGTTGATTGTACCGATGGCACGATTGCGTTCGATACAGATAGATGCACTGTACTGAGAGTATATAGTCGTAAAGAGACGCCTGAGAAACAAGGGTTTAAGACTATCAGGGCGTCAGGCGCTGTGCATCTAGGCGAAGAGGACTCCTCATTTGGATATGTCGCGAGTCTTGGTGAAACCTACAGACTTGAAATAGGCATGTTCTTGAAATCCATTGTTGAAGATGAGTGGTTTGTACCGAGCTTCTATGATGGGGTAGTCAATTGTGCAATCATTGACTCGATCCTCGAATCTGCGAAAAGCGAGAAGTGGATTGAAGTGGCGAACGTCCCAAGATGATTCGATCGATCGACGATCCTTCTACACCGAGCTCTGGCTGATTGTCCCAATACGATAGACCTAGCATCAGTCTCAGCCTTTGACTGCACCAGCGGTTATTCCTTTAAGGTAGTATTTCAAGCTAAAGGCAAGGAGTACTACTGTTGGGAAATTTGCAACGATCGATCGATTCTTTGATAGTTCCTAAGGGTCGGAGTTGGGTCGAACTCGCCAATTTTGTACCGGGGGAAGTTGATGTAGAAGGAGTGAATCATGGGATAAGCAAAAAAGTGAGAAGAGAATCAAAAAAGGAAGGAAATAGAGAAAGGGATATGCCTTGGATAGGTAGCGTTCTCTTTTTCCGCTGAGACACCACGGCATACATACTACCCAGCGATCTCCGCTCGGACGTTGTCCGCAACTTCTTTGAGAGCAGTTGCTACCGGGACGCCTTCCACGGCAATCGCAGTCCACGCAAGCCCAAGTTGCTCGAACAGCGTAGTATGGTATTCTGTCGCTGTAAAGATGGGCATGTATTCGAGTGCTTTTATGCAGGGTGTGAAGGGCGATGAGCCGTTGAAGTACGGGTATGGCTGGTTGAGCTCTGGCCTTTCTAGCATAGGCAGATAGGCGTTAGCGGGGTACTCCTGAAACAGCTCTGGACCGCGTAGGAAGTACTCCATAGACATGGTGCATGCGTAGATGTAGGCCCATGCCTCTTCGGGGTGTTTCGTGTGTTTCGGTATGGCCATCATACTTCCGCTCCAGATACCACTTGTTGGTTTGCCTTTTTCGAATGGCGGGAACTCCACAACCCTCCATCTGCCGGATAGCGCTTGCATCTCCGGAGGTACCTGCGTCGTGGCGAACCAGGAGTTCCAGGCGGGGAAGGGCACGTCCATCAGCATCGTTCCATCGGTCAGCTCAGGCCAGTATGACCCTGGAACCTCGTAGAAACAGATCCCCTCCTTCACCAGCGAATCAAGCCATTCAAATAGCTCGATGACTTCGGGGCTGTCAATCAAAAGCTTGACCTTTCCGTCTGGATCGACCTCCCAGGCTTGTAGGCCCTTCGCCTGAATCCAAAAGGTCATCGCTGAAGGCGCTGAATATATTCTGAACATGTAGGCTGATTTGTTCTGTGCCTTTAGTTTTCTTCCCTCTGTAACTACGTCGTCCCATGAGTCCCATTTGTCGGGTGTCTTCAGGCCGTACTTCGCAAAGAGATCAGCTCTATACATCACGCCGCATGAGGACAGGTCGTAGAATACGGCGTAGACCCTGCCTTTGTACGTCATCGCGTCCCAGTGAAAGGCTGAGAACTTGTCTTTGTACGGCATCACTTTATCCGTCAAGTCCAAGAGACCACCAGACTTATAGAACGGTTTCGCGCGATCCCATTCGATCTGCGCAACATCCGGCCCTCCCATACCCGTCTGAACGGCCAATAGTGTAAGCTCTGCTATGTCGGCGGTATCTTTTTCCTCACATATGACGTGGACGTAGTCGTATCCGAGGTTTTCTCGCAAGATTCTGCCCACAGCATTATCATCGTATCTGGCGGGCCAGTTTGTCCAGACAGTTATGTCGACTCGTTCATGCGCGGTGGGCGGCGCTGTTGTTGTTACTTGTGTGGTCACACTCCGTTCCACGGTTACGCTCCGAGTCTCTGTCGCTGTCACTGTAGTGGTCACTCCGACGGGCTGGGGCGCCGCAAAGTGTCCTCCTAGAACTCCTATTACGAGCGCGATGATAGCTATGATCGCTGTAATGGTCTTGGATACTCCTTTTTCGGGTTTTTCCATATGACATCTGGCGAAAGCGAACAAAGGCTTGCATATATAATACTTTGGGTATAGGCTACTATCAATATCTCGGCCGATCGTACCTCGATCTGTTCGTTTCTCATCTCAGCGCTCTGGACAACTGGCATTACTCGTCAAGAGAGATTTGGACTTACGATGGCTGTCGACCCTAGGGAAGAGGCAAGGACACACACTGAAGCGCTAGGCGATACGGGCTGCCCGCCAAACCTTATCTAACGCCAGTGCAGTAGTTCTCGCAGCCTCTTCGATATTCATTCCCTTCAGCGTTTTGCTGAAAGGTTCAGGTGTCACAGGTCCATCGTAGCCGATCCGATTCAGGGAGCTTAGGAAACCGACGAGATCGATTACGCCGGTCTCTCCAGGTAAACAGCGGACGTTATCTATCTGTTCATCAACAGGCACGCCGGCGGGGGCGTCAGCCAAGTGGACATAGACGACTTGGTTTGATGCCAGCTTCTTCAGGTCATCTAGTGTCCCGTGTGAAGTATACCAGTGCCAACTATCCAATAATAACCCTGCGGTGCCTGCACTCAAGGCATCACACAACCTAAGAGTCCCTTCCATCGCGTGGATGAACTCGTATTTATGGCCTGAGCGAGAGGTCTTGGGACCCACAAACTCGATGCCAAGTCGACATCCGTGATCCTTTAAGACTTCAACGACGGGACGAAAGCGCTTTAGGTGCCAACGAAAGTTCTCTTCAAAGGACCTCTCATCAGAAAAGGGCCATATCCAACCAAGCACCCTGGTGCAACCCACGTCTTCCGCTATCTGGGCAAGCCGATCCAGCCGATCTAACCCATGCTGGTACTCCTCCTCTTCCCCTCCACAGTCCATGGGTAACCACCAACCGCCGAGCTTCACGGCCGCTTCGTTGAACAAGTCCTTCACGTAATCTATGGAATGCCTTTCGACAAGCTCGGATACCTCCACGATATCGATCTCCAATCCGTCGAAGCCAGTGAGCTTCGCCAACTCCAGGGCTTTTACGAGGGGCGTTTTTGCGCCTATGTCTCGAGGACTCAGATTTTTGAACATGTCGACCACTGCGAACGATCGATCGACTCGATATTAAGCCTTTGGCATCATCCACAGGCGCTGTGACGCTAAAAGGAAGCCATCAATCCAAGCAACAAAAATGGCCTGAGGCATGGAAGGCTGCTGCGACCAAGCGGGACACCACAGGGTGCTTGGAAGGCCTCCATGCGACAATCCCCCGATCGATCCTTTCTAGGACGGGCCTCTGGGTCTTTCCTGTCTAACACGACAGTTGTGGCATAGACATCAGCCTTTGACTGCGCCCGCCGTTATTCCTTTAATGTAGTATTTCAAACTGACGGCGAACAGCACTACTGTTGGGAAGTTTGCGACAAACGCGCCGGTCACCTGCTTGTGCACCTCCATCGTGGTGGTGCCGGGTATCGTGCTCCAAGTTGGAAGTCCAACTGGAATGGTATACATCTCCGGCGTTCTGAGTACTATCAGCGGCCAGAAGAATTCATTCCAGGCGCCAACGAAGTTCGTGACGGCCATCGCTGCCAATCCTGGAAGAGCCAGAGGCATGACGATTCTCGCGAAGATCTTAAGCTCCGAAGACCCGTCGATTAGGGCCGATTCCACGAGGTCCTTCGGAACGGCGCTGCTCATATACGCCACGAGATAATAGATCGTGAACGCATTAACGGTTGGCGGTATTATCACGCCGGCATAGGTATTCATAAGCCCGTACTGAATAAGTTCGATGTATAGCGGAACCACCAAGGTCGCGAATGGCACCATTACAGTTCCCATTATGACCATGAATAGAAGCCGTTTTCCCCTGAACTCGAATCTAGCGAAAGCGTATGCTGCAAGCGCAGATACGAGTACAGTCACAACCGTGTATCCCGCACTTGCAAGAACGGAGTTTAGCATCCATCTTGGATAAATGCTGTCAAAGAATAGGATGCTATAGTTCTCCAAACTCGGAGATTCCGGGAGGAACCTGCCGAGGGGGCTCATCATCTCTTGGGGTTTCATCAGGGTCATGATGAAGAACCACACATAGGGAGCTAAGCAGTAGAATAACAAAAAGGACATAGTTCCAAATACAACTGGCAGGCCTATTATTTTTTGCCAATCTCGCGTCTTGTGCACACGATTTTTACCCATTTCCTAGATCCTCATGAACGCTGACTTTCTTAGCACTAAGAAGGAACTCAGGAAGCCTATGATGAAAACGATCCATGAGAGCGCTGCTGAATATCCGAAGTTGAAGTATCTGAACGCCACATCGTAGAGATACATCACTGGTGTGTAGATCAATCTACTACGCGCCGTTTGAGAGGAAAAGGTTGAGCCCCCCAACATTATGTACGGTTCGGCGAAAAGGTTTACGACGCTTATTATCGATACAAAGATTATGTACATTAGCGTCGGCTGCAAGAGCGGTAATGTGATCCTCCGGAACGTCTTGATTCTTCCAGACCCGTCAATCTTGGCGCTCTCATATAGATCAATAGGTATTGCGGACATGCCTGCGAAGACGATTACCACGTACCACCCGAACCATCTCCAGTTTATGACGTTCATCAGGGAAATCTGGATCAATCTGCCCAGCCAATCTTGAGGCGGTAGCCCGACCGACCGCAAGAGGTGATTTAGGATCCCGTATGCGGGATTTAGAATAGCCGCCCAGATTGTGGCGGCAACCACGAGAGATGATACGGTTGGAGTAAAGTATCCTATGTTGAAGATCTTCCCACCTCTTATGCCATGATATGTGATTGCGGCCAAGGCTAGAGACATCAGCACCGTGATAGGCAGTTGAATCGCGCCTATCATGAGTAACACAGTGAAGCCGTTCCAGAAGAGACTGTCGCCGAGGATTCTTTCGTAGTTCCTAAGAGTGAAAGTTGGGTCGAACTCGCCAATTTTGTACCGGGTGAAGCTGATGTATAAGGAATGAATCATGGGATAAGCAAAAAAAAGCGAGAAGAGAATCAAAAATGGAAGGAGGTAGATAAATGGATATGCTTTAGAGAGGTCGCGTATCCTTTTTCCGCTGCGACCTCGCGACATGGATGCTACCCAGCAATCTCTGCTCTGACATTATCGGCGGCCTGTTTAAGAGCTGTCTCTATGGGAACTCCTTCCACGATGATCGCGTTAACGGCAAGCCCAAGTTGTTCTTCCATTACAGCATAGTATTCCGTCACTGTAATCTGAGGCAGGTATTGGAGTGCTTTTATGCAGGGTGTGAAGGGCGATGAGCCGTTGAAGTATGGGTACGGTTCGTTGAGTTCCGGTCTCTCTAGCATAGGTAGATAGACGTTAGCGGGGTACTCCTGAAACAGCTCTGGACCGCGTAGGAAGTACTCCATAGACATGGTGCATGCGTAGATGTAGGCCCATGCCTCTTCGGGGTGCTTTGTGTGAGCCGGTATGGCCAGGACGCTTCCGCCCCAGATGCAGCTTGTTGGTTTGCCTTTTTCGAATGGCGGAAACTCCACGACCCTCCACTTGCCAGACATGGCTTGCATCTCTGGGGGTACTGCGGTTGTGGCGAACCAGGAGTTCCAGGCGGGGAAGGGCACGTCCATCAGCATCGTTCCATCAGTCAACGGAGGCCAGTACGAAGCGTAGTCCCCATAGAAACAGATCCCCTCCTTCACAAGAGAATCAAGCCATTCAGCCACCGCAATGAATTCGGGGCTGTCAAGCAGAACCTTGATCTCTCCATCTGGACTCTCTTCGAAAACTTGGACGCCTTTGGCTTGGGCGAAGGCGAGATAGATTGAGGGGTCATTCCAAACATTGAACATGTAGGCTGACTTGTTCTGTGCCTTTAGTTTTCTTCCCTCTGTAACTACGTCGTCCCATGAGTCCCATTTGTCGGGTGTCTTCAGGCCGTACTTCGCAAAGAGGTCGGTTCTATACATCACGCCGCATGAGGACAGGTCGTAGAATACGGCGTAGACCCTGCCTTTGTACGTCATCATGTTCCAGTGAAAATCGGGGAACTTGTCTTTGTACGGCATGACCTTGTCCGTCAAATCTAGGAGACCACCAGACTTGTAGAACGCTGTCACGTGAGGCCATTCGATCTGCGCAACATCCGGCCCTCCCATGCCCGTCTGAACGGCCAGTAGTGTTAGTTCTTCTATGTCACCGAGGTCCTTTTCCTCGTGTGCGACGTGGACGTAGTCGTATCCGAGGTTTTCTCGCAAGACTCTGCCCACGGCGTTGTCATCCCACCTGGCTGGCCAGTTTGTCCAGACAGTTATGTCGACTCGTTCATGCGTGGTGGGTGGTGCGGTTGTTGTTACCTGCGTCGTTACGCTTCTCTCCACAGTTACGGTTCGAGTCTCAGTTGCCGTCACTGTAGTTGTCACTCCAGCTGGTGTTGGCGCCACAAAGTATCCTCCAACAATTCCTATTACGAGGGCGACAATGACTATGAGCGCTGTAACGGGGGTTGAGATTCTATCCCTATGTTTTTCCATGTTCGATCTCACCGGCAGGTCGAATTTGGGTATATAAGACTTATGGATTCGAGGCGCGATGATCAATCACGTAGAAATACGAAGTTTATCTAATGGTCTCAGCGTTCGCTAACTAGATGCTCTTAAATATACTAGATGGGGCGGCCAATCGAGGGGGTGTCAGCTATGAAACAGGGCGGAGAGGTCGGTTTTCGGAACGGCTCACTCATGTTGGATGGGGAGGAAGTCTCCGTTTACGCCGGGGAATTTCACTACTTCAGAGTGAGGGCTGAGGATTGGCATGATAGGCTCAAGAAGGTTAAAGAAGCGAACTTCAACACAGTGTCTACCTACATACCGTGGAATTGGCACGAACACAAAGAGGGTGAGTTTGACTTCATGGGTGAGACAGACGCACGCAGAAACCTTGTCGGCTTTCTAGAACTGGTGGAGAAGGAGGGACTTTGCCTTCTAGCGCGGCCCGGCCCGGCGATTATCGCCGAATGGAGGAACAGCGGCATACCGGAATGGTTGCTTGATAAACACCCCGAAATCAGGTCGTTGGATGCGGAAGACAGACCTACAACAGACAAGAGAGATTGCTTTCCCGATATCACGCTGCTCCATCCTACATACCTGAGGTATGTGGACAAGTGGTACGACTCGGTTTGTGATATTCTTAGGGGTCATCTCTACACCCGC
>Ga0315310_10001975_pt1 | contig 12914 bp, 8 predicted proteins | sample TDP5_MG_FD_203630 | JGI IMG/M metagenome (GOLD analysis project Ga0315310, IMG submission 203630) | Freshwater sediment microbial communities from Lake Towuti, South Sulawesi, Indonesia - TDP5 | ecosystem: Environmental > Aquatic > Freshwater > Lake > Sediment | place: Indonesia: South Sulawesi... | reverse complement strand
AAGTTTAATCTGGGGGAGGAGAGCCAGAAGTTGTTCGCTATCTGGCAAGAAGAGCTGGGGGAACTGGCAAAGCATGCCCAGATTGGTAACTTTCGAGAAGGCAAATTGGTAATAGAGGTAGATAATCCTGTATATATGCAGGAATTATCGGCAAAAAGGAAGTCTATAATGGAGAGAGTAAATAGAAGGATGGGTAAAAGACTTATTGTGGAAGTTCGTTTTAGGCTGGGGAAAATAGACAGGAGTAGAAGTGAAGATTAAGACGAAAATTGTACTTTTTGCTGGTCTGTTTTTTTGCGGAATTATAGGGGCATTAGTTGTAGTAGGCTTTCTTCTGGGAAGAGGGGTTCTCTTGCCCGTAGGCATAATGGGAATAGTTTTAGGAATCCTTGGGGCATTGGTTATGGCAAGCCGAATATCAGGAGAGCTAGAGCGTCTAAAGAGCGACTTTATCTCCAGTGTTTCCCACCAATTCAAATCTCCTCTCACAGCCATAGAAGGTTATATCGATTTTTTTATTGAGGGGATAGATATTGGAATTGAAAAGGAGAAACAAATTAAAGCATTAAACATAATGAAACACAATGCTTCACGCCTGGGGAGGATGATTGACGATGTCCTTGACTTGGCTAAGATAGAGGCTGGGCAGCTTGAGGTTAAGAGGCAGCCCCTGAAGTTAGGCGAGATGCTCGAGGGGAAGGCAGAAGAGTTTCGACCTCTTGCCAGGAAGAAAGAGATTGAAATCGAGGTGAAAGCAGAAGAAAAAATGGGGCAAGTCTTAGGAGATAGGGAAAGACTGAAGAAGGTCTTAGATAATCTTTTAAGTAATGCACTGAAGTTCAACCATAGAAAAGGGAAGGTGGTTATAGAGGCGAAGGAGATTGGCACGCAAAGAAGGGGGAGCGGTGGTTTCGTTGAGGTGTCCATTAGCGACACGGGATGTGGCATACCAAAAACGGAAATTTCAGGGGTATTCGATAAATTTCGAAGGTTGGGCCCGGAAGATGAAACAATGATGGAAGAATTGAAGGGGCCGGGTTTAGGTTTAGCTATTGCTAAAGGTATTGTAGAGGCCCAGGGTGGAAAGATATGGGTGGAAAGTGAATTGGGTAAAGGGAGCAAGTTTATCTTCACTCTACCCAAGGCATAGGTAGGGGTGGCACGGAGTTTACCCCGATGTATCCTGAGTGGCCACCCAGTAGGGACGGCATGCCGAAAAATCGGCATAAACTGCGTCCGTCCCCTACATCGAAAAGGAGTTCTGTGGCTAGAAAAAAGATCTTAGTTGTTGATGATGAAAAGTATGTTGTGGAACTGATCAGGGATATTCTAGAATCGGCAGGATATAAGGTCGTTTCTGCTTACAATGCTAAGGAGGCACTGGAAAAAGTCTATACTGAATCTCCAGATTTGATTCTCTTGGACATTTTGATGCCTAGGGTAGATGGATATCAGGTTTGCCGGGAGATAAGAGAAGACCTCCTCCTGGCTAATATCCCCATCATTATGTTAACAATTAAAGGAGGGGAGAAAGATGAGATTAAGGGCTTGGGTATCGGCGCTGATGACTACATAGTAAAGCCTTTCAGGCCGGGCGTTCTTTTGGCTAGGGTGAAAATGGTACTCACCCGCACACTCCGAGGCTTGGAAGCAAACCCCCTAACTCGTCTTCCCGGCAATATTGCAATCATTGATGAGATTGAGGAGTGTATTGACAGTAACAGACTTTTCGCAGTGCTCTTTTTTGACCTCGACAATTTTAAAGCGTTTAACGACAGGTATAGTTTTGAACTCGGGGATAAAGTAATCCAAGAGACAGCCAGGATAATTATTAAACATATGAAAGAACTGGGCAATCCTGACGATTTTATCGGGCATATTGGCGGAGATGACTTCATCGCCATTACTACTCCCGATAAGGTCGATTCTATGTGTTCTGCGATTATTAAATCGTTTGATAAGGAGATTCTCAAATTCTATTCATCAAAAGACCGAGCCAAGGGATATATTACTGGTAAAGACAGACAGGGGAAGATAAACAGGTTTCCGATAATGTCGATAACCATCGGGGTAGTAACTAACACGAAAAGGAAATTTGGTCACAGGGGACAGGTTGCAGCAGTAGGTGCTGAGTTAAAGAAGTATGCAAAGTCTCTTGAGGGGAGCAATTACGTAATAGATAGAAGGGCAAAATAGAAACTACCATGATAATGAAAGGGGAGGAGTGGTTGTGGCGAAGGAGAAGATTTTAGTGGTCGATGATGAACCAGACCTTGTGGAACTGGTCAAAGATGTTTTAGAGCGGAACGATTATTCGGTCATTTCGGCGGGCAACGCCGATCTTGCTATCAAGAAGGTCAGACAATCTAAGCCCGACCTCATAATTTTAGATTTGAATCTCCCGGGTATCGGGGGGATAGAGGTTTGTCGTATTTTGAAGCGAGATAAAAAGACGAGTTCTATTCCTATTATAATGTTGACTGTAAAATCTACTGAGACTGACAAGATTGCTGGGTTAGAAGCAGGGGCTGACGACTATATGACCAAACCTTTCAGTACAGGTGAACTGGTGGCGAGAGTGAAGGCTGTTCTGAGAAGGATTCTATATGTAGGGGAACAAAAAGAGGTTCTGGTGTCCGGAGATATTAGGCTCGATTCAACTGAACATATGGTATATGTGAAGAATAAACCAATTGACCTTACACCAAAAGAGTTTAATCTACTTTATCTATTAATGAAGAAAAAAGGCAAAGTACTCAGCAGAACTTTTCTCATGGAAAATATCTGGGGATACGAATATCTCGGTGGTACAAGAACTGTGGATGTCCATGTGCGCCATTTGAGAGAGAAGCTAGGTAAAGAGGCGGAGAAGATAGAAACTATTGAAGGTGTGGGTTACAAATTTGTTGATGAAGATTGACCATTCAATTTTGCCTTTCTTTGTTTTTCTTCCGCATAACCACTTCAAAAACAGAGCCATTTAGAATTTACAAAAATTTTACAATTCCTTAACTTAAACTTTACATCAATAGGGTATAATTAATAAAGAAGAATTTATTAATTTTCAATGGTGGGAAGAAGATGAAAGCCAAGATTTTAATTGTGGACGACGATCCAGATCTTACAAAGTTAGTTAAGACTATTCTGGAAGCAGAAAATTATACGGTCTATTCGGCAGAAAGCGGGGAAGAGGCACTGGGGGAAGTGCCTAAATTGAAGCCTGACCTGATCATTCTGGACATAATACTTCCAGGTATGAATGGTTACGACACGTGCAAGATTTTAAAGACCCGCGACCATACGAATCCTATTCCAATTATAATATTGAGTGTTAAATCTTCAGTTGAAGATAGGATTATAGGACTAAATATAGGAGCGGATGATTACATTACTAAGCCTTTTGACCCTGGTGAGTTAGCGGCAAGGGTGGAAGCAGTCTTAAGGGGCTATGGACACTTGCCTATTTCTGGAGGCGAGATAAGCTGATTCTTTCAGCTTGTTTAAGATTTTTAGAACCCTCCCCAATATAAATACGGGAGGGTTTTATTTTGTCCCCTTTAATGGCACATAACGCGAAGTGAAACTCCGTGTCAATTTCTCCAGATATAGCCCGTTTTCTCTTGACAAAAGACGGTTAAAAAAGGTAAAATAAATTAAGAAAATTGCTTTACATTAAGGGGTTATAGAGCAGTTCCCGATAAAACCAGGGGAAGGGGATAGTTTGTTTTTATACATTGGGAATGGTGAAATAATTGACACTAGAAAAATAGTTATGATTATTGATGTGCAAAAGGTGAAGGGGGGACAATTTTCAAGCCTAAAACAAAAGGCAAGAGCAGCAATATTACTTGTGGACGGTTCCTTCCGCCTATCGGGAATAAGTGCTCGAGCTCTAGGTAAAAGAATCGAGAGGTAGATAATAAGAAGATGATGTTAGAAAAGAGCGATTACACTGCTGATAAGATTCAGGTTCTGGAGGGATTGGAGTCGGTTCAGAAGAGACCGGCTATGTATATAGGAACAACAGGACCGATGGGGTTGCACCATTTAGTAGAGGAGGCTGTAGATAACAGTATCGACGAGGTTTTAGCTGGCTACTGCAAAAATATTGATGTGACTATTCGTCAGGATAATAGCGTCTGTGTAATGGACGATGGTCGAGGCATTCCTGTGGATATCCATCCTAGCGAGAAGAGGCCTGCCCTGGAAGTTATTATGACCAAGCTCTTTGCTGGTGCGAAGTTTGATAAGAAAGTATATAAAGCATCTGGCGGGCTCCATGGAGTGGGAATTTCAGTGGTAAATGCCCTTTCCGAATGGCTGGAAGTGGAAGTCTATCGAGATGGTAAGATTTATAAACAGTCATATCATCGAGGTAAACCGGATTACGATTTAAAAGTTGTGGGTGCAACTGACGATCAAGGAACCAAGATAACTTTCAAGCCTGACCCTAAGGTGTTCACGGAGAGTGTGGCTTTCAATTTCGACATTCTTTCCAATCGTTTGCGTGAACTGGCATTTTTGAATCCCGGCACCACCATAAATATTTATGATGAGCGAGAGGACAAACAGCACTCTTTCTGTTACGAGGGAGGAATCAGCTCTTTCGTAAAATACCTGAATTCTAATAAAAATGTTCTTCATAAAGACCCTATCTACTTTGCTCGAGAGAAAGAGGGGGTAAGCGTGGAGATTGCCTTCCAGTATAATGATAGTTACACTGAAAACATCTTTACCTTTGCTAATAATATCAGTACTAGAGAAGGAGGCACTCACCTTATCGGCTTTAAAACTTCTTTGACCAGAGTAATCAATGATTACATAAAGCGAAATACTGGCCTGAAGGAAAAGCAGGTGGCACTTTCCGGGGAGGATGTGCGAGAGGGTCTAACTGCAGTAATTAGCGTGAAGGTGCCCGAACCCCAATTTGAAGGTCAGACCAAAGCTAGGCTAGGTAATTCCGAGGTGAAGGGAATTGTCGAATCTGTGGTTGGCGAATACCTGAGCGCTTTTTGGGAAGAGAATCCTCCTATTGCCAACAAGATTATGGAAAAATCGATTACTGCAGCACGAGCCAGGGAAGCTGCCAGAAAGGCGCGTGAACTGACCAGGAGAAAAGGTGCACTGGATAGTGCCTCTCTGCCCGGGAAATTGGCTGATTGCATAGAGAGGGACCCCTCATTGTGTGAATTATATATAGTTGAAGGGGATTCTGCGGGAGGAAGCGCAAAACAGGGAAGAGATAGGACCTTTCAGGCTATTCTTCCGTTGAAGGGAAAGATACTAAATGTGGAGAAGTCGCGGTTAGACAAAGTGCTTTCCAATGAGGAGATACGCACCATAATCGCTGCTGTGGGAAGCGGCATTGGCGAAGAGGAGTTTGACTTGAAAAAGGCGAGGTACCATAAAATCATTATTATGACCGATGCCGATGTGGATGGGGCACATATCCGGACACTGCTATTGACCTTTTTCTATCGGCAGATGCCCCTTCTGATTGAGAATGGTTATGTATACATAGCCCAACCGCCCCTCTATAAGGTAAAGAAAGGGAGTCAGGAAATGTATTTAGGGGATGAAGATGGACTGGATAGATACCTTTTACGTCAGGGTATGGAGGGCATCAGGCTTTTTAAGTTAAAAGACGGTAAGGAAATCTTAGAATACGAGGAAGAAAAGATTAAGCAAATTCTCCAGGGGCTAATGGAAATGGAAGGGCTACTTAAGAAAGTGGGAAAGAAAGGAATTACTTGGGGAAATTTTTTAGAGATGAATAAATCGGATAGGCTTCCTCTCTATTCTGTAATAGAGGCTGGCGGTAGAGGTTCTTCGCCAAAGGAGAGGTACTTATATTCAGAGAAAGAGTTGAAAAGTTTCCGCAAAGAGCTTATGGAGAAGGAAAAAAGTAAAGACGGAATTCCATCCACTGAAGAGAAGGTGCCGGAAGTAAAGGACCTCTGGGAGTTGAGAAAGATAAAAGAGATTGTGGCTAACCTGGAGAAGGCAGGACTGGATATTTCCCGGTATGGCAAGGTGGGTGGTAAGGAAGCCATAAATAGAATAAGATGTAATGGAGAAGAGTTCGATGTCCACAGTTTTGATGAGATGCTGGAGGTGGTAAAGAGGCTGGGAAGAAAAGGGGTCAATATGCAGAGATATAAAGGGTTGGGAGAGATGAATCCTTCTCAATTATGGGAGACGACAATGGATCCCAAGAGAAGAATCCTACTTCAGGTCCATCTGGAAGACGCGGTAGAAGCAGATAGAATATTTACCACTCTTATGGGGGATCAGGTCGAACCGCGGAAAAATTTTATACAAGCTTACGCTCCTCAAGTGAGAAACTTGGATATATAATGGAAAGATATATAAAAGTTCGGTTTGTGCATTAAAATTCTAATGTTTTCTCAAGCCGAACTTTTTTAGCCTATAAGGGAAGAAAGGGAAGAAAAGTTGATTTTTCGTAGCCGGGGAATTTTTTACCACTCGGAAATCTCGGCTTCTGCAGGGCGCAGAATTAAACTCGCCCCCGATAAATCGTGGGCTCAAACAGAATTCTGCTTGAATGCATTATTGTCAGCCTTGTTTCCTCGCTAAAATTCCAATGCTCTTCAAAATCAACTTTTCTTTCCCGGGATGGGATGAAAAGATTGAAATTTTACCGTTTCGCTCGCAAAGATTTAGTAATGCAAGAAATTAAAAGCTCCTCGCAAACTAACTTTTCTTAGTAAAGTTGAAAGCAAAGATGTCGCCCTTGTTTTCTCGCTAAAATTTCTAATGCTCCTCACGAACTATATTTCCTTGGGAAGGGTGAGGAAGTAGCTGCAGAGCGAAGCTCTGCTAAAGTGAGGCAAAGCTTATGCTTTGCCGCTACAATTCTGAAAGGAGTAGCGGAGCGGTAGCTCCGCGTCATAATCGCGAAGCTTTGCTTCGTTACTCCAATTTCAAATCCAATAGCCATAAATGGCATAGTTTTTAGGGAGAAATTATGGAAACCTTTGAGAAAATTAGACCGCGAAACATCGAAGATGAAATGAAAGACTCTTACATAGACTATGCGATGAGCGTGATTGTGGGTAGAGCTCTTCCCGATGTGCGGGATGGTCTAAAACCGGTTCACCGGCGTATTCTCTATGCCATGCAGGAGCTTGGTTTACTTCCCAATAAGCCTTATAAAAAGAGTGCCCGGGTGGTGGGTGAAGTGCTGGGTAAATACCATCCACACGGGGATATGGCTGTATATGATGCTCTGGTTAGAATGATTCAGGATTTCTCCTTAAGATATCCTCTCATTGATGGGCAAGGCAATTTCGGTAGTGTCGATGGTGATATGGCGGCGGCGATGAGGTATACCGAGGTGAGGCTGGCGAACATTGCTTCAGAAATGCTTGCCGATATTAATAAGAACACCGTTGACTTCACACCCAATTTTGATGAGTCCTTAGAAGAGCCTCTTGTTCTGCCTGCCCGGCTCCCCAATCTTCTTGTTAACGGTTCTTCAGGTATTGCTGTAGGGATGGCTACCAATATCCCACCCCATAACTTGGGAGAGATAATTGATGGGATAATAATGCTTATAGATAATCCTAACACTGAAATTACAGAATTGATGAAAGTAATTAAAGGACCGGATTTCCCCACCGCTGGAATAATATTTGGGAAGAAAGGGATAAAGGAGGCCTACCGCACAGGCAGGGGTGCGCTCCGGTTGAGAGCCGAGGTGGATATTGAAGAGATTGGTAGTGGCAGGCAAGCCATAGTGGTTAAAGAACTCCCTTATCAGGTAAACAAAGCTCAGCTTCTGGGGACAATAGCCAATTTGGTAAATGATAAGAAGATAGATGGTATCAGTAACTTGCGTGACGAATCTGACCGCAGGGGAATGCAAATAGTTATTGAATTGAAGCGAGAAGAGAATGCTCAGGTTGTGCTTAACCAGTTATTCAATCACACCCAGCTGGAGACTACTTTTGGGATAATCATGCTTGCCCTGGTAGATAATGTTCCCAGAATTCTGAACCTGAAGGAAATGCTCTCCCACTATCTCGAATACCGAAAGGAGGTCGTTACCCGGCGGACGAGGTTTGAATTGGGGAAGGCTGAAGAGCGAGCTCACATTCTGGAAGGGTTGAAGAGAGCAGTGGAAAATCTAAATAAGGTGATTACTATTATAGAAAAATCGAAAGACGCGGATAGGGCAAGGGAGTCCTTAATGGAAAGTTTCAAATTTACCAGAGCCCAGGCTCAGGCAATTCTCGATATGAGGTTGCACCAACTGACCGGTTTGGAGCGGGACAAAATATTGGAAGAGTATGTAGAATTGATTAAGAATATAGAGCAGTTCAAAGTGATTCTTGCCACTCCTAAAAAGGTTCTGGAAATTATCAAGGAAGAATTGATTAGTGTAAAAGAGAAATATGGAGACAATCGGAGAACCAAGATTAAGGCTCAAGCCATAGAGATGGATATAGAAGACCTCATTCCGGAAGAAGATGTAGTGGTCACTATTTCCCACGCTGGCTATGTGAAGCGGCTCCCCGTCTCCACATATCGTGCTCAGCGAAGGGGAGGCAGAGGGATTACCGGAATGGTGACCAGGGAAGAAGATTTTATAGAGGACATATTTATTACCACAACGCACAGCTATATGCTATTTTTCACTAATCTGGGTAAAGTCTATTGGTTGAAAGTTTATGAGATTCCAGAGGCGACTCGAACTGCAAAGGGGAAGGCTATTGTAAATCTGGTGAAGCTATCTTCTCCCGGAGAGTTGATTACAGCTATGGTAGCTGTAAGAGACTTTGCCAAAGAGGAGGATAAATATCTCTTGATGGTGACCGGTAATGGAGTGATAAAGATGACGCCCTTGAAGGAATATTCAAATCCACGCAGCGGCGGTATTATAGCTATAAAACTGGGTAAAAGAGATAGTCTCATCGATGTCAAGCTTACTACCGGCAAAGAGGAGGTAATTATTGGCACGAGAAAAGGGAAGGCCGTCCATTTTGCTGAAGAGGAAATTCGTTCTATTGGTCGTACAGGGCAGGGAGTAAGGGGAATAAGGCTGAGAGAAGGGGATAAGGTGGTGGGTATGGAGATAGTGACGAAAGGCGATACACTCCTGACTGCCACATTCAATGGTTATGGAAAGAGGACATCTGTGGAGAAATATAGACTACAAGCGCGTGGAGGCAAGGGCGTGATTAACATAATAACTGACCAGAGGAACGGTGAGGTAGTGGGAATAAAAAGGGTAACCGAGGGGGACGATGTAATGTTAGTCACCTCTCGTGGTTTATTCATACGGCAACCTGTAAGAGGGATTCGACTTATAGGCAGGAGTACTAAAGGTGTGAGGCTAATCAGACTTGAGGAAGGGGATAGATTGGTAGCCATTGCCAGTGTGGTCAAAGAGGACGAGGAGAAAGTGTGAAGCGGTTTGAAGTAATTAATCATACTGCAGATATGGGGATTAAAGCATATGGTAAAGACCTGGCCGAGCTATTTATAAACGCAGCCTATGGGATGGCCAGTTTGATTACAGATTTGGAGAAGGTTAACCCTAAGGATTCAGAAGATATCTTGTTGAAGGCAGAGAATAGAGAGGAGCTTCTGGTGTCCTGGCTGAACGAGATAATCTATCTTTTCGCTTCCAAGAATATGCTCTTCTCAAAATTTGAGGTCTTAAAGATAGACGAGAAACATCTAAGGGCAAAGATATTTGGAGAAAGGCTCGATACCACAAGACACCAGATTGAAACAGAGTTTAAAGCTGCTACATACCACGGGCTAAAAATTTCAAAGCTAAAAAGAGACAATTCTACTTTTCCTGAAGGAACCCTTCAGGCAGAGGTAATATTCGATATCTAAAAAAGGAGAATATTATGGCAGAAGAGTGGCGGGGGATATTTGAGAAGATTGATGACTATAGGTGGCTACTTCCTAAGAAAGAAGGGATGAGGGTGCCCGGATTAATCTATACCAATGAAAAGATGCTCGGCCACATCAGAATGGATAGAACTCCTGTTCAGGTAGCCAATGTGGCCTATCTTCCTGGAATTGTGGGCAAATCTCTGGCAATGCCTGATATACACTGGGGATATGGGTTTGCCATTGGGGGAGTGGCAGGAATGGATGTCGCTTCTGGAGGTGTGATTTCTCCAGGCGGAGTTGGTTATGATGTCAATTGCCTTTCTGGAGATAGTTTAATTCTGCATAATTTAGGATATAACTTGAAGATAGAAGAATTTGAAAGAATGTGGGCCGACGAGAAAATCGGATGTTTCGATTTTAATTCAGGAAAATTTACAGGTACTGGAATAGTAAATTTCCTGAAACGAAAGCCTGATAATAAAGTTTTTAAATTAACTACAAAGACTGGTAGAAAAATTATTGCTACAGAAGACCATCCTTTTTACACCAGAGACGGCATGGTAGAACTTAAGAATCTGTCTCAGGGTAGTGAAGTAGCAATCTATCCCTTCGAAGGTGTTCCTTATGAAGAGCCTAGTGATGAAATTATCATCGCTGAAAAGGACATAAGAAGAATTCTTCTAACTCTGGAAAAAGATTCTCGAGGACATTGTTTAGAACAGATTATTATCCACTTGAAGAAGAGAGGTCTTCTACCTTTAAAATATAGCTCTCCGCAACTTCCCTATATTTTGAAAGTAATGGGTTATATATTTGGCGATGGGAGTATCCATTTTGCTAAAAAGAGAGGCAAAGGTCAAACTTGGTTCTGGGGTAACGCAGAAGACCTGGGGTCCATAAGGAGAGATGTAGCCAGTATTGGATACAGATGTTCGAGGGTATATTCAAGAAAGAGAACGAAGAAAATCGAGACAAGTTATTCGGTTTATGAATTTGAGAGAATAGACACTGAGTGTAAAGTCTGTTCCAGCAGTTTTGCTATTCTACTGGTTGCTCTGGGTGTGCCTTTGGGAAATAAGGCAAGACAGGAATACCATATTCCCCAATGGCTGTTCAAAGCACCATTATGGCAGAAGAGACTATTCTTAGCATCTTTCTTTGGTGCAGAAATGAATACTCCTAAAACAATGACAAGCCATGGGCATAATTTTTATTGTCCAGTGGTTTCTATGAATAAGAAGGAAGCGTTTGTGGAAAATGGGATTGTATTTTTCAGGGAGATAAGTAAGTTACTGAACGATTTTGGCGTAACTACTCTGAAGATAAGTCAAAGAAAAGAGAATGTAAATACATTTCGCTTGAGACTGATTTTATCAGGGCGTTCGGAGAGTATGATTAATCTCTTTACAAAGGTGGGCTTCGAATATAATAAAAAGCGGAGTGGGATTGCCAGTGTTGCCGTGCAATATCTGAAATGGAAACAATCAGTTATTGCAGAGCGAAAAGAGATGGCGACGAAAGTGAAAGAGAAAGAGTTAGTAAAGGGAGTTTCAGCTAGGAATATTTTTAGGAGCATCGATTCCTCTTTAGTCAATTTTCGTTTTGTGGAGCGTTCAATTTATGAGGGAAGAAAGACTGAGCCCAGAGTGCCGGCGAATTTTCCCAATTTTGCTCAGTTCTTAGAGAAGGCAACAGAAGGTTTGGAAGAATCGGGTATGGTCTGGGATGAAATTGAAAGTATTGAAGAGGTAGATTTTGATGGTTATGTATATGATTTCACAGTTGCCCATCCCCACCATAACTTTGTTGCTAACAATTTTGTTGTTTCCAATTGTGGGGTGAGGCTTCTCAGGACTAATTTGAAGGAAAAGGAGATTCGTCCCAAACTTCAAGATTTAATCTCTGCGTTGTTCGTAAATATCCCTTCAGGAGTAGGTTCTAGGGGAAGGATAAGAATCTCTTCTCAGGAGGTAATGGAGGTTCTGGAGAAGGGCAGCCAGTGGGCAATAAGGAGGGGTTACGGGCTTCCCGAAGACGCTCTACATACTGAGGAGAAAGGCTCTATGGAGGGTGCTGATGCTACTAAGGTGAGCCAGAGGGCTTTAGAGAGGGGAAGGCCGCAGTTAGGCACATTGGGGGCAGGAAACCATTTCCTGGAGATCCAGATTGTAGAGGAGATATATGATGATAGGATTGCCGAAGTTTTCGGTATTTTCCCCGGACAGATTACAGTGATGATTCATACTGGCTCCAGAGGTCTCGGTTATCAGGTTTGTGACGACTACCTCAGAGTAATGGGGAATGCTGTAAGAAAATATAATATCGGTCTTCCTGATAGACAACTGGCCTGTGCGCCAGTAGATTCTGAGGAAGGTCAGGATTACCTGAAAGCAATGAGGTGTGCAGCTAATTATGCCTGGGCAAATAGGCAATGCATAATGCATTGGACAAGAGAGACTTTCGAAAGAGTTCTTAAGCTCAGCCCTAAAGACCTAGGAATGGTGCTTATATATGATGTAGCACACAATATCGGAAAGATTGAGGAGCATCTGGTAGAGGGAAAGAAGAGAACTCTCTGTATTCATAGAAAGGGCGCAACCAGGGCTTTCCCTCAAGGACATCCCGATGTGCCTAAGGATTATAATAGTGTAGGGCAGCCGGTGATTATTCCAGGCACAATGGGCTCTACCTCCTATGTTCTTGTGGGCACCCAGAGAGCTATGCAGGAGACATGGGGAAGTACCTGCCATGGTGCGGGGAGAGTGATGTCCAGAACAAAAGCTTTGCACGAGGTTCGCGGCGAACAGTTACAGAGGGAATTGGGAGAGAGAGGGATAATTGTTCAGGCAAAAGGATACAAGACATTGGCAGAAGAGGCGCCCAGCGCCTATAAGGATGTAGATGAAGTAGTGGATGTCTGCCATAATGCAGGCATTTCCAAGAAAGTAGCCAAAATGAGGCCGATAGGGGTAATTAAAGGATAAGAATGCTCGATTTAAAATTCATCAGAGAAAATATAAAGAAAGTCAAAAAGAGCTTAA
>Ga0315310_10001973_pt1 | contig 12921 bp, 12 predicted proteins | sample TDP5_MG_FD_203630 | JGI IMG/M metagenome (GOLD analysis project Ga0315310, IMG submission 203630) | Freshwater sediment microbial communities from Lake Towuti, South Sulawesi, Indonesia - TDP5 | ecosystem: Environmental > Aquatic > Freshwater > Lake > Sediment | place: Indonesia: South Sulawesi... | reverse complement strand
CGATTGCCGAGCGCACGCACACCGTTGATTCGCTGCGTGTGGCGGTTCTGGCTGCTCTGAATATTGCGGACGAGTACCATCAACTGAAAACGAAATACGAAGTAGCGACAAAGCGTGTAGACGAAAAGGTTGACGAATACAGCGAGGTTTTGGACCGGGTCTTGAAAGAAGCCGTTTAAGGTCTCAGGACCTCGTTTCAGCCGCCCCGCCGGGGCGGGCACGACACTGAGTTGAGGGCGTGAGCCTGCCGGGCTGGTGCAAGGGCCGGAGGGGAGAGTGTAAGGCCCACGGCTTCGCCAGACGGCGGCGTAGAGAGCCTGCCTAGCCGAGCGGGCCGCTTTCTAGTTCCATCCAGACGATCCCCGCGTCCCCTGTGCCTGCTTCTTCCCTCCTGTCGAGGTTTGCGACGTAAAACGCCTTCGCGCCTCGAAGGAGAAATTCCATGGGATTAACTTTGCTGGTCGTGGTGCTGGGGGTCCTGCTTGCCATCTCGGCAAGTCTTCTCGTCTGGCTCTGGATGGAACGACGCTTGGCCCGGAGCGCCGCCGGGACCGCACGGCGGCAGGCGGAAAACATCCAGGCCCAGGCACAGCGGGAGGCGGAGAACCTCCGGAAAGAAGCTGCCATCGCTGCGCGCGAGGACGCCTTACGCCGACGCCAAGAACTCGACGACGAAGTTCGCCGGCGGCTCGGCCTGGTCGAGGAACGGGAGCGGCACCTTACCGTCCGGGAGCAGGAACTTTCCAGACGCGCAAGCGAAGCCCGGACGCTCGAATCCCGCCTGGCCGAACAGCAGAAGGAACTGGGCAGGAGGGAAGCCCAGCTCCTGTCGCTTCGTCAGGAGGCGAAGGAGCTGATCGCCAACCAAAGAAGCAGGCTCGAAGAGATCTCCGCACTGAGCGCCGAGGAAGCGCGTCGGCTTTTGGTGCAATCGCTGGAAGAGGAGGCCCGGCAAGAGTGTGCCGCGACGGTGAAGAGGATGGCCGAGGAGGCGCGGGAAAGAGCGGAAGACGAAGGGCGCAAGATTGTAACCGCCGCCATCCAACGTTGCGCGGTGGACCAGACGATTGAGAGCACGGTGACTGTCCTGAACCTCCCCTCCGACGAGATGAAGGGCCGGATCATCGGACGCGAGGGCCGGAACATCCGGGCCCTGGAACTGGCCACAGGCGTCGATATTGTGGTGGACGACACGCCGGAGGCGATCGTGCTTTCCGGCTTCGACCCGTTCCGGCGCGAAGTGGCGCGCGAAGCAATCTGTCGGCTGATGCAAGACGGGCGTATCCAGCCGGCGCGCATCGAGGAGGTGGTGGAGAGGGTCAGGGCGGAACTGGAGGCGCAGACCCTGCGGGACGGCGAAACTGTAGCCTTGGAGCTGGAAGTACGGAACGTTCATCCCGAGTTGCTGAGGCTGCTGGGCCGTTTGCGGTACCGGACCAGCTATGGCCAAAACCTGCTGGACCATTGCCGCGAAGTAGCCTACCTGGCTGGCTTAATGGCCCGGGAGGTCCAGGCGCGGCAAGACCTGGCGACGCGCGCGGGGTTACTGCACGATATCGGCAAGGCTCTGGACCGGAGCCTGCAAGGCACGCACGTCCAGATCGGCCTGGAGCTGCTGCGCAAGCATGGGGAGGCGGAGGAGGTAGTCCGCGCGGTCGAGGCGCACCACTTCGAGGTGGAGTTCTCATCGCTGGAGGCGCAGCTCGTGCAGGCTGCCGACGCCATCTCCGCCTCGCGGCCGGGAGCGCGTCGCGACGTCCTGGAAACCTACGTCCGCCGTTTGGCAAAGCTCGAGCAGATCGCCCAGTCGTTTGAGGGCGTCACGAAGTCGTACGCGCTGCAAGCGGGGCGCGAGGTGCGCATCATCGTGGATGCCGAAAAGGTTAGCGACGAGAAGGCCGTCTGGCTGAGCCGGGATATCGCCCGCAAGGTGGAGGCGGAACTGCAGTATCCTGGGCAGATCAAGGTAGTGGTGATCCGCGAGATGCGCGCCGTGGATTACGCGCGGTAGGGCCGCCGCAGCTCCTGCCACCCTGGTGCGCGCAGCGCGAGGAAAGGAGCAGTGTGGCCAACTCCATAAGGATCCTGTTCATCGGGGATATCTGCGGCCATCCGGGCCGGCGGATCGTCAAGGAATTGTTGCCGGGGCTGCGCGAAGAATACTCGCCGGAGCTGATTCTCGCCAACGTGGAGAACGCCGCCGGAGGGTTCGGCATCACGCCTCCGCTAGTGGAGGAGCTGCTCGACCTCGGCATCGCCGTCCTGACCTCCGGCAACCATATCTGGGATAAGAAGGAGATCTTTCCTTATCTTGCCGACCACGCTGACGGCCGCCTGCTGCGCCCAGCCAACTATCCGGGCGACGCGCCTGGCCACGGAGTCTACCTGGGTAAAACCCGGGCAGGTTTGGCGTATGCGGTCCTGAACCTCCAGGGCCGAGTCTTCATGCCTGCTATCGACTGCCCGTTCCGCACCGCGGACGCGCTGCTGGAGGAGATTCCGGCAGAGGTCAAGATTCGGATTGTTGACATGCACGCCGAGGCGACTTCCGAGAAGCGCGCGATGGGCTGGTATTTGGACGGCCGCGCGACTGCGGTCGTGGGCACCCACACCCACATCCCCACGGCCGACGAAACGGTCCAGCCTGAGGGCACTGCGTATATCACCGACCTCGGGATGACTGGGCCGTACGACTCGGTCATCGGCATCACCAAACGCCCGGTGATCCAGAAATTCCTCAATCAGATTCCCGCGCGCTTTGAGGTGGCCAAAGGCGATGTGCGGCTGAGCGCCGTTCTTATCGAAGCCGACCCCGAAACCGGCCGGGCGCTGGCCATCCAAAGGATTCTGCGGCTATAGCCTAGATGTGTTGCTGGCTTCGGCGCTGCACAGGCTTCGTTAACCCAACTGGGGCTCCTCCGCACATGAATCTGCCACTCTGGAGAACCTTGCGGTCGGGGAAGCGCAGGGCGGTCAAGACTCCCTTGGAAATGGTGTCGACCCCGAAGGTACGGTTTCCCTTGACACACAGATGCGGCCACCCATTCTCGTCCTCGACAGAGTTGTCGCAGTGTCCGTAAACGACCGCATCCTGACCGCAGTAGCTGTCCGGGAACCCGTCGGGTCCCCAAATCAGCACCTCAAGATCCTGCGAGTCCAGAGCGCGACCTTCAAGCTCCACCCCAGCATGGACACAGATAACCCCCTCGGCACGATGAAAGGGTCTGAGGCTTTCGAAGAAGGCTAAGTGGTCGGGTGGCAACAGATCAAAGAAGATTTCATAAGGGATGCGAACTCTCTCCGTAATCAAGCGGATTCCGACGCACTCAAGTTCTCGCCGGAGGCAGCCGGCGGCATCGGGTGAGTAGCTCGCGATCGTCTCGAACGCTTCCATTCCCAGGATCCATGAATGTCGCGTCGGGTCGCGGAGGCTTCTGAGCATCCAGTGCTCGTGGTTGCCGATCAGCGTCACCACCTGATGCCTCGCTTCTTGTTTGAGGCGGACGATCCGCTCCAGGCAGCCACGGCTGTCGGGTCCCCGGTCGATGTAGTCGCCAAGAAAGACGAGAACATCTTCCGCTTCCAGGGTTGGCAGAACCCTCCCCAGGAGATCGTTGAGGGCCAAGAAGTTTCCGTGAATGTCACCGATTGCGACCGTGGCCATAGTGGCCTCTGCTTTCCAGCGGTCAAAGGATAGCATCACCCTGTCCGTCACCTGACGGATCCTTCACTGGCATGGTGAGAATCGGCGTGATCTGGGACAACTCAGTCCCTGCCTACTCGTTTGGGCTATACAGGGGGGATACCATGTACCAAGGCTATTCCACGGGTCGCCGCGGCTTGACTTCATTTGCGGACTCAGGTTAACGTAAACGATTGACCCTTTGAGGAAATCTCTAGCAGGGAGCGAGGCCTTTGAAACGGACCTTTCAGCCCAACCGACGGCGTCGGGCCAAAACGCACGGTTTCCGCGTGCGCATGCGAACTCCAGGGGGTCGGAAAGTTCTGAAGCACCGACGCCAGAAGGGCCGCTACCGCCTGACTCCATGAAAGCTCCTTCCTCGCCGCAAGCTTTCCCCAAAGCAGTTCGGCTTCTCGGCCGGGGGGAGTTTCGGCGAGTTTACGAGGAGGGGCAGCGCCGGAGCACCTCATTATGCGCCATCTTCTGCCGGCCCAACGGCCTTCCCCAGACGCGGCTGGGCATCACGGCGTCGGCGCGCTTGGGGGGCGCGGTGGTGCGCAACCGGGTGAAGCGGCGTCTGCGGGAAGTATTCCGGCTGCACCGCGCCGGCATTCCGGGGGGATGGGATATCGTCCTGAATCCTCGCGAGGCGATGGCGAAGGTTCCCTTCCCGACTTTGGTCCGGGAGGTATTGCGGCTTTTCCCCAATCAGGCGCCGCCCGCCGGCAGGGCGGGGGGGTCTCGATCACCATGAAGTTCGCTGCGCTGGCTCTTATCCGCTTCTACCAGACCTGTATTTCCCCGGTGCTGCCTTCTTCTTGCCGCTTCTATCCGTCCTGCTCCGCTTATGCTCACGAGGCGGTGGAGAAGTGGGGGACATGGCGAGGGGTGGGAATGGCTTTCCGCCGGCTGCTCCGCTGCCGCCCTTTGGGCGGACACGGCTATGACCCGGTTCCGTGAAGGACAGGTGTCAGGTGCTAGGGAGTAGGTGCTAGAGACGCGATGACTTTGCGCTCACGGTCCGATACCTGAAGCCGGAGGAAGTTTTTCGAGAATGGACGACAACCAAAACAAGCGAGTGGTGTTGGCCTTCGCACTCTCCTTTGTGCTGCTGGTGATCTGGTATCGGCTTTTTGCGCCGACGCCACCCCCACCCCCTAAGCCAGCCTCTCCTCCCGCACCCGCCCCGGCCGCGCCAGCGAAGCCTGGGCCGGCGGCGGCGACTCCCGCCACGCCCGTCGCGCTCCCCGTCCAGCAAGGGACCAAGGCGGAGGAGATCGTCATTGAGGGTGAATTCTCTCGCGTGACTCTCTCCACGCAGGGTGGGGTGATCAAGAGCTGGGTGTTGAAGAGATACCGGGACGAAAAACAGGCACCCTTGGATGTAGTCAACGGCCCCGCGTGCCAGACCCTGGGGTTTCCCATGAGCCTGACCCTAGCGGACGGGGAGCTTACGAAGAGGCTGAACGCCGCGCTTTTTGTGGCGATGCCGGCAGGTGCGGAGCTCACGGCACCGGCCCAGGTCGACCTCACCTACAGCGATGGCAAGATCCAGGTGCGGAAGCGGTTTTCCTTTGGACCAAGGTATGAGGTGCACGCCGAAATCAGCGTCTTCGACGGCCTGCGCTACTTGCCCGTCGAGGTCGCTTGGTCGGGCGGTTTTGGAGACCACTCACTACCCGCCGCGATGAAAGGCTCGTTGAATCACCTTATTTACGGCACTACCGAGAAGTACGAGAACCTGGCACAGGCGAAAGTCAAAGAGGATCGTCTCATCCCCGGCCCCCTCCAGTTGGCGGGGATGGGCGACCGGTATTTTGTGAGCATGTTCCTCCCTGACTCGCCGGACCAGATTTCCTTCCGCATCGGCCGGCGGGCATGGGACCCGCCCGATTGGAAGGAGAAGGAGAAGCCCCAAGAGGCTTTCGCCGGGCTGGCCAGCCAGCAACCGAGACCCTTGGCGTTCCGTCTGTTCGTGGGGCCAAAGGACCTGGATGTACTGCGGGCGATGAACCCACCCCTGGATGCTCTTGTGGATTACGGGTGGTTCAGCATTGTGGCCAAGCCACTATTCTTGGGGCTGCGCTATATCCACGACCGCTGGACCTACAACTACGGTTGGGCAATCGTGATTCTGACGGTGCTGATCAATTTGGCGATGTTTCCCCTGAAGCTGAAAAGCATTCGCTCGGCGCAGGAGATGCAGCGCATTGCGCCGCTGGTAAAGAGCATCCAGGAGAAGTACAAGGGCTACAAGCTCAAAGATCCGCGCAAGCAGCGCATGAACCAGGAAATCATGAAGCTCTACCAGGAGCACCACATCAACCCGTTAGGTGGTTGTTTACCCATGCTGCTGCAATTGCCGTTTCTTTACGGTTTCTACAAGGTGCTCGATCTCTCCATCGAATTGCGGCATGCGCCCTGGTTCGCCTGGATCAAGGACCTTTCGGCCCCGGACCACCTCTACATTCTGCCGACGCTGATGATTATCACCACCTTCATCATGCAGAAGATGACGCCGATGACCACGGCCGATCCGGCCCAGCAGAGAATGATGATGATCATGCCCATCGTTTTCGGCATCATGTTCTACAGCTTCGCCAGCGGCCTGGTTCTCTACTGGTTGACCGGCACCATCGTGGGTATTGCCCAGCAGATGTTCATCAATAGGATGATACCCGTCCAGCCGCCGCTCCCTGCTCCGCGCAAAACGTCCAGCGCCAAAGAATAAGTTCCTATGGAAGATCAACTCCCTCCCACACGCGTGCGGCCGGTCGAAAGCTACCTGGGTGCAATCGAAGCCTTGGTGAAGCAATTGGTGCGCACAGGCGGGTTTGAACTCGGCGTCACCATCCGCCAAGCCGCCGTGCCGGAGGAGGAGTTTGAGGCGCCGGAGTTTGTGGTGGATTTCACCGGGCCCGACGCGGACCTGTTGCTGGAGAAGAACGCCTCGCTGCTCAATGCCTTCGAGTACGTGGTGCTGAAAGCTGTCCGCCTGGAGGAGGACCTTTTCGGGAAGATTACCTTCGACTGTAATGACTGGCGGCGCCTGCGGGCCGAGGAGCTCAAGCTGATGGCACAGGTGGCGGCGGAACGCGTGGTCGAAACCGGGGATTCTTTTACCCTGAGTCCTATGAGCCCGCGGGAGCGGCGCATCATCCACCTGGCCTTAAGAGGTCAAGCGGCGGTACGGACAGTCAGCGAGGGGGCCGGCCCCGAGCGCAAAGTCGTCATCCATCCTGCCTCACCACCGGCGCGCAAGCGATAGGGGCAATTCTGCGCGGCCCTTCTTCGCTGCTCGCGGCCTTGCTTGCTGGGGAAACGCCTTTACGGCGCTTCCGCTGGGCGCGAGAATATGGGAGGGCCATCCCGACGGAGTGGGGACAGGTTCAGGTCCTCCTCTACACGATGACCAATGAAGACACCATCGTAGCCATTGCGACCCCGCCCGGGCGCGGCGGCATCGGCGTGGTCCGGCTTTCGGGCGAACGGGCCATGGAGATTGCCGCGGGGCTCATTCGCTTGCCGGCGCTACCGCTTGAGACGCAGCGCGCCACGCTGGGAGAATTCTGCGATCCACAGTCCGGGCGCACTCTGGACCAAGTCGTTGTCACCTGCTTTCGCCGGCCGCATTCCTATACGGCTGAGGATGTGGTGGAAATCTCCTGCCATGGCGCGCCGGTGGTTTTGAAGTTCCTGGTGGAGTGCTGCCTGAGGCGGGGGGCGCGCGCTGCCGAGCCCGGCGAGTTCACCCTGCGCGCCTTCCTCAACGGTCGCCTCGATCTGACGCAGGCGGAGGCCGTCCGCGACCTCATCGAATCGCGCACGCTCTATCAGGCGCGCGTGGCCGCTCAGCAGATGGAGGGCGCTGTCTCTGTTCGCTTGAAACCCCACAAAAAAGTGCTCGTGGAGTTGATCGCCAGGCTCGAGGCCGGAATCGACTTCGCTGAGGATGATGTTGCGGTGATGGATTGGGAGGAAATCCGCTTGCGGCTGGACGCCATCCGCGCCGACCTGGGGAAATTGGTCGAAGGTTACGAGTACGGCAGAATCGTGCGCGAAGGGCTGAGCTTGGCCATCGTGGGTCGGCCCAACGTGGGCAAATCAAGCATCTTCAATCGCCTTCTGAACGAGGACCGCGCTATCGTCACTGCCACGCCCGGCACCACGCGCGATTTGGTGGCAGAAAGCGCCAACGTGGGCGGGATTCCCCTGCGATTTGTCGATACCGCCGGCATCCGCGAGGCTCACGACGTGGCTGAGAGGATCGGTGTGGAGAAAACTCTCCAGGCGATTGCCGATTCCGACCTCCGCCTCCTGGTGGTGGACTCGTCGCAACCGTGGACGGAGGAGGATACAAGCCTGCTCCAGAAGATGCGGCTCCTGGGTGCGCTGCTGATTGCCTGCAACAAGTCGGATCTGCCAGCGCGTGTCTGCAACTCGGACTTCGAGCACTTCCTATCCGCCGAGGCGGCGGAGACAGCAGCCCCGGTGGAGGTCGTCTGGACGTCGGCTCTCACCGGCGACGGGCTGCCGCAGCTCCGGGAGAAGATCCTCGCCCTCGCCGCACCGGCGCGCGACCTGGGTACCGAGGGGGAGTTCATTACCAACCTCCGGCACCAGCAGCTTCTCGAGAACTCACTCGAGGCACTCGCCAAAGCGCGCCGCGCCGCCGAGGAGCATGTCCCGCACGAAATGTTGTTGATTGATCTCTACGAGGCCCTGCGTCCCCTCGACACCCTCACCGGCGCCACGTACGTCGATGACCTACTCCACATCATCTTCTCCACCTTCTGTGTGGGGAAATAGTCGTGGAGTGCGAAAGCGCAGCTGGGCTGAAGAGCAAGTTTTGGCATCGCGAGCTGTTGCTCAGGAACGAGGAGGGGAACTCCACTCACCAACGGGGTATCTACAGGCCAACCTTCCTCAAATAGGAGGCAATTTCCCCGACACGCAGCGCCCTGGCAAGGATCGCAGTCAGCAGGAAACCGGCGGCGCTGGCTAGCACAAGCACCAGCAAAGCCCTGCCGGTAGTTCGCCAGCCGATGCGGGTTCCGAGCCATCGGACCAGCTCGAATGTGGCCAAAGCCGCAAGGCCGGATGCCCCGGTGACTTTGAGGAAGAAGACGACCAGGCTGCTGGCTTCCTGATTCGCTGTCCGGCGAATCAGGAGAACGAAAAGGACGGCCGTATAAGCGATGATGCCGCAGGAGCTGGCCAATGCCAGACCCAGGTGTTGGCTATGGCGGACCAGCAGCCAGTAAACCGGCAGATTCAGAAACGTGAGGGTGGTTCCCACCGCCGCCGGGGTCAGCGTATCCCGCGTCGCGTAGAAGGCACGCGCCAGGATGTTCTGCACGCCCCAGGCGAACATACCCAGCGAGAAAAACACGAAGGTCGCTGCGGTCGCTTCCAGATCGGGCCCGCGCAGGCGGGTATGCGAGAACACCAAGTACACAAGTGGCTTCGCTAGCGCGATGCTCAGAGCAGAAATCGGCACGAGCAGCAGCAACAGGCCCTTCAGGGTGGAATTGAGCGTGCGGTTCAGTTCCTCGAGCTTCCCTTCGGAGTAGAGCTGGGCCAGAAAAGGAAACGCTGCCACTCCCACCGCCTGGCCGACAACGCCAAGCGGGACGCGCATCAACGTCTTGGCATAGCTGAGCCAGGAAATCGAGGCACGCTGGAGATAGGAGCCAAACCAGCGTACGATCCAGTCGTCGGTAAAAACCAGAGAGAGCGCCAGCATGATGGGAATGGTGAGTTTGACGAACAGCCGAAAGCCGGGATGCCTCAGGTCAAGGTTGGGCGTGAAGCGGGCTCCGACGCGGCACGCACCGTAGATTTGCAGGAGAAAATTCCCCGCCAGCGCTCCCGCCAGCACCCCCACGGCGAATCCTGTGATGCCGATGCGGGAGGAGAGTAAGACTCCGCCCAGGATGATGGCCACGTTGTAGATAATCCCAGCGAGCGAAGGCACGACGAACTGGCCCTTCGCGTACTGGACGGCACTGAGGATGCTCCCCAGGTAGAAGCAGATCTGCGCCGGCAGCATCAAGCGTGTCAGGAAGACCACGCGCGCCTTCTGCGTGGCGTCGAAGCCTGGGGCGATGAGGGGAACCAATTGGGGCGCAAAGATTTCCCCCACGACGACCAACGCTGCCAGCACCAGGCTCATGAAGGTGATGACCGTGGAAAACACGTGCCAGCCTTCTTCCTCACGCTTTTCGGCGACGTATTGCGCGAAGACGGGAATGAAGGTCAGGCTGAGGGCTCCGCCGGCGACCAGGTAGTTCAGGAAATCGGGCAGTGTGAAGGCCGCAAAGTAAGAGTCGGTGATGGCATTGGATCCGATCTGACGGGCCACGGTCCATTCGCGGAAGAAGCCCAAGACCCGGCTCAGCAGCACGCTCGCCATGATGATGCCGGAGGCCTGCGCAATCCGCCGGGTCACGGTAGAGGTAGCCATCGGCGAAGGTGTATCACGATTTGCGGCCTTTTGACCAGACGGGGATAAGGCTTCAGGGCTTCCATCAGCCGACGGACTGGGGCGTATTATTGCAGGGGATATGGAAATCGTTGGCGACAGGTCCGGCAGCGCGCCATCGGACCCCGTCTAATGAGGCGCTCCCACCAGCGGCGCCGTGAGCGGCGATAATCCTTGCCACCGCAGCGCGGGCAGGCGTCGGGAGCAGGCTTTGAGCCCTGGCCTCTTGTTCCTGAGGGCGTGGGTCTCTCGTGCCTCGGGAGGAGCCGCAGGCGGCGGCAGCGCGAGCATTTGCACAGACGACAGCCGAAGGCCTTGGCCGCTGCGTACAGGAAGCCGTGAGGAACCGACTCGGTCTTTTCCGCGCCGCAACGTCGGCAGGCTTGCGCCATCGAGGGCAGTCAGAATAACGGAACATGTGGGAGGGCGCAACCAATCCCTCCGCCCCTGAGCTGACACGGCCCGGATCCAGAATCAGCCGTATGCCACGATACATTTCGGGGGGGATTGGCGGAGAATACGTCAGGCAAGTCGGCTTTATTGCAGCTCCAATTGCTTGCGCACTTCCTCCATGAACTCGCCGCTTTCGTCCGCAGCTTCTTTCTTCAATTGATTGAACGCGACCAGGGCGCGTTGGGATTTCGCATTTTCGCCAAGACGCGCATACACACGACTCAGTTGATAGTAAGCCTCGGCCAGGTCGGGTTGATAACGGATGGCCATCTCCAGTTCTCGGGCGGCCGGCCCCAACTGGTTCGCGCGCGCCAAGAGCTTGCCCAGCTGATAGTGCGGCGGGCCAAAGTCGGGTTTCAACCGGATGGATTCTTCAAAAGCTTGCCGCGCCTCGAGCGGCCGATTGTCCCGCAAGAGCAACGCGCCTAGGTGGTACCGGAAGCGGGCGTTCGAGGGTTCCAGCGCAATGGCCCGATGCATGTATGCTTCACCCTCGCGGCTTTTCCCTTCGTTTACGAGGGTGGCCGCATAGAGGAAAAGGGCGCGAGCCGAGCGCGGATCTAGCTCCAGGGCCCGGCCCAGACTGGCGCGCGCCTCCGCTCCGCCAGGAGGCAGACGGTTCAGAAGAGGCCCGGAGGGGAAAGAAGGTATTAATCCAGCGAAAACACGGAGGCAAGTCTGGTGGACCTGAGGGGATTCGAACCCCTGACCCCCTGGTTGCAAACCAGGTGCTCTCCCAACTGAGCTACAGGCCCGGTAGGAGCATAGTGAAGGTGCCGGGGCAAATCCGTCAAGAGCTTGTTACACCCCGCGGCCGTCCTTCGCCCTCCTGCGCCAACCGCTCAATCAGGTCCCGGATGCGGCGCGCATCCTCTTTGCGGTGGCCGTGGCTGGTGATGGGGTTGGTGCCGCCAGTCGAGTCGATGCGAATGTCGGACCAGATCAGGCCGGTGCGAATGTTCACCGAAGCCACCTTAGAGATGGAAATACTTTCCTCGTCGGAGCCAAACAGGCGCGGCTTGATGCGCGACACGCGCTGCGGGGTGATTTCGATGCGCACCGGAAACAGTAGATTTCCCGCGGTCCACCGGCTGGCCGTAAACAAATACCTTTCTTTTGGCATGAAGTAAGGTCCTCGTGGGCCTGGGTAGAGTTGAACTACCGACCTTCCCGATAGCATCGGGACGCTCTAGCCAGCTTTTCAATCCAGGCGTGGCTCTTCATCTTCTTGACCGCCCGCTCCCGCCGGGTTGCCTCAGAGCGTGTTGCGAACTCTTCCGAGTGGACCATCTCCCATGGACCGCGGTTCCGAGTCGAGGGGACTCGTTGGCTATTATGCTCAGCCAGCCGTCTGGCCACATCTCCGGCATGGCCAATGTAGAATCTCCCCGTCGAGGCGCTCCGCAGCATATACAGGTAGAAGGGCATCGAAAAGCCGCTCCTGGTGGGCCTGGGTAGAGTTGAACTACCGACCTCACCCTTATCAGGGGTGCGCTCTAGCCACCTGAGCTACAGGCCCACGTGATGCCCGCCGACGGCCCGCGTAGCAAGAAGGCGGAAGGTATCGGCTACCCGAACCAGTATAGGCGGACGCCAGCCTCCGCGCAAGCCCTGTCTAGGGCTGGGCGCTGTCAACGGATCGTGTTGAAAAAGGCGAACGCATCTCCGGTTAAGCATGTTCGGCTCCGAGCAAGTAGAGGCCGAGGGCGCGCTGGGAATGTTCCGGGCTGACGAAGCCCGGGAATCGGCCCAGGAAGCGACGCAAGTTGCGGAAGAAGCCTTCCGCCAAGTTGGTAGTTTTCAAGCGATAGCTCCAGGTCCGTAACCCCGACTTCAGGAACGTGATCGAAGCGTCGAAGCCTTGCCAGAATTGCTGAACGAAGTGCGGCTCTGAGCGCGCCCAGCGGCGGAGGAAGTGGAGGGCCCAGCGCTGGGCCTGCTCGACGCTCTCGGCCTCGTAGATCCACCAGAAGTCCCGCCGCAAGCGCCGCCGATGCAGCCAGCTGCGTTTGTGTAAGAGCGGCTCCAGATTCCGCAACCAGTGGCGCAGGCAGGGCTGGAGCTGGGCTTGCGGATAGACAACCTCGGCCGCGGCCCGCACGCTCCCGCAGCCATCGGCGACGATCAGGGGGACCTCTTCCAGCCCGCGCTCATAGAGGCGACCGAGCAGCGCCAGGTAAGCCTGGGCATTCTCCGCCTCGGCCACCTGCCAGTCGAGCACGCGGAAGCCGCCGCCCCACTCCACGCCGATCGCCACCAGCAGCGCTCCCGAACGCGTGCGCCGTCGCGGATGGCGGCGGTA
>Ga0315310_10001971_pt1 | contig 12925 bp, 20 predicted proteins | sample TDP5_MG_FD_203630 | JGI IMG/M metagenome (GOLD analysis project Ga0315310, IMG submission 203630) | Freshwater sediment microbial communities from Lake Towuti, South Sulawesi, Indonesia - TDP5 | ecosystem: Environmental > Aquatic > Freshwater > Lake > Sediment | place: Indonesia: South Sulawesi... | reverse complement strand
TATTCCAGACTCGTAGAACATCAGGTACGTGGCTCGGTTCCTGACGTCCGAATGGTCTAGGATGAGCCTTATCTCCTCCTTCGTTATGTCCCTGTTGTGGTATGCAACGTACGGGTGCTTCAACCTCAACGGCTTGACAGGGATCTCGTAGCTATGCAAATAGCTCATCACTGTTGACATGAGCCTGTTCACCGCCAGCGGACTCTGCCCAGCCTTGAGGTGGGCGAAGAAATCTCTCATTATGTCCCTCAACTCGTCCATGAAGCGTTCTCTAGCCCCCACGCTCCGGTACTTCGCCTTCCTCCACATTGCAGGGATCTCCCTAGCCTCCCAGCCGTAGTTCTCCCTGAGCCAAGCCTCGAAGTGGTGACGTATGTCGTAGAGGTACCTTGCCTTCGTGACCTCGCTCTCGGTCACCTCTTCAACCCAAAGACTGTAAGGATCCTTCACGACGGTTCGCCTGCGACCATTTTTGTGGCTTCAAGTATTTAAATCTTCACTATATAGTGAAGATACCTCGATAACATCACGTTATGGTCAACTTTACGAAAGCGATAAATAGACCTGTGGCACAAAACGACATATAGGAGGAAGTTAAATGAAAATGAGTAATAGAAAGGTAAGTGCCATTATCTCCATGATTATGTCAAGAAGAAAATTCTTCATAGCGTTAGATTTGGTCTGCCTTATGACATTATCACTTTCGTTATCTTCCACCTTAGCATCTCCAGAATCAGTTACAGCGATGCAAGAAATAGAGTTACCCCTTAATTTCAAAATCAAAGTATCTTACAGCTGGGAGACAACGCTGTCACTTGCAGAGCGTACAGTCCAACCAGGTAGATCAACTACGGAAACAGTGCAAGTGTCGGGCGGTAGGGTCAGTCTTTCATTTTACATTCCTTCGCCGATTGACCGTTGGTTCGATGCGGGGCCATTTGATTATCCTATAGGTTCAAAACAGAGTTTTGACATATACACAGGTGTCCCCGGAGTTTCCGTGCAAGTAGTTCTGAGGAACACTGTTGAAACAACACCTTCACTATCCGGGCCTGCTTCCATATCACCATCAGAATTAACATGGGATAACGTTGGCAGTAAAACTCTGACGATTAGTGTGTCCTCAAACGCCAAAGACGGAGAAAAGGTGAACCTTTCGTTGCCACTGCAGGTTGGAATTACCGCTGATATCAAGGCAACAGTACTCGGCTTATTGTCCCTTGACCTTGCCTCTTTTCACCTACCAAGAATTCAAGCTAGCCCTATTCTCACGGATGAGCTAACCGTTGCGATCCCATTCAACCCACTACCATACATTATTGGAGGAGCCGCCATCGTAGTCATTGTAGTAATAGTTGCTGCCATATTAATAAGGAGAAAATGACACCCTCTACTCTCAACTGCAAAGACAAGCGCGCTTGCTGGAGGTTAGAAATGGATGAAACTTAGCGTCCTTCCGCTTGATATTTTGATGCCAACTGGGCAAAGATCCCCGAGAAACCCGCTATGAAAGGACCGAATATGATAAGGTACAATCCCACCTCAGTTCCTTTGGTTCTACCCTTACCCTCACCTCGCTCATCGTAAACTTTACGTATTTGTCCCCTGGTGCTGTCGGATTATGTTCTGAGCCTTTTGATGTTATTGAAATAGCTATCTCAAGGTTATTTCTTCCGGTTCTCAGCAGTGTATCATCGGTCAGTTCAGGCGAAGGCGCCCCCGGGTTCAGATACGCATCAGAGTATAATCCTGAGGCACGTACGTCTCCGATGGCTCTAAGGAAATCTCGGAAATATATGTGACCATTGCAGGAGAACGTTAACAAAACTAGAACCTCTTCCTTCGCGGGTTCCGACCCAAAACTCGTCTCCAGCTCAAAAACAAACATCGGTCTTACACTATAGCTTACCAGCAGACTGGGTATCTGAAACTCAACTATAATTGGCTCCATACTCTCCTCCCATTCGACTTCGGCGGTCTCCTTTTCGAATATGTACATTGTCTTGGCTGCGTAGTAGTCGCCTGAAGCGGGTTTTATCGCAGCATAGATCAGAATGAACGCAAGGAGCCAGACCGTGCACAAGACGATCGTTGCGTGCTTAATTCTCAAGCTTATCATGTTAGTAAGAGAAGAAAGAATTATTTAAGAATTCAGACAGAAGTATGATAACGGAAATTCTAGATATTCCTCTTTCTCCATATTAGACGGTACATGACGTAACTAGCAATAGTTATCGACCAGAAAAGCCATCCATACAAACCCAATGGAACAAGAACTTGTAACATATAGAAAAGGCCCATAGGCAAATGTCTTATGCCTTCACCGATCTGCCAAATAACAGTAGCGAATGGAGTACCATAATAACGTCCGAACAGAATCCAAGCACCTATCGGTGCAATGAAAACCCAGAAAGTAAGCCAAGCAAAGAAATTGAGCGGTATCCAAAAAAGGAAGGAAATAGGCTTTTTCTTAGTTGTCATCCTTTCAAGCCTTCCTGAGCCTTCTATAGAGAGCCATTAAGAAAACAGAGATTATAAAGGCTGTCACTCCGTTTAGACCACTTTGAGCTATGATGTAGCCACTATTAGTTCTAGGCTCAAAGACAGATTCAACATAGTCTATTGTGACCAAAAAAGCGAGACTATAGACTATAGAATTAGAAGGAAAGGTTAAATCCATTCGGTATCGCTTGTCTTCACATTTAAGGTAGCGTTGTAGATATATCCATCCTTAAATACTTAGATTCAAAGCGAGTTTTGCCTCAAAGAATGTAGGCATGTAGACTTCCTGGGGCCCCGTCACATTGTGATAATGTTGCATTGGTGATGGGGAAGGAAGGCATTTACCTTCACCGTCGATGAAGTCGTTAAGATTTTGCAATCTCCTTTGAATTGCCCTCCCCATGACTTAAGGTCTCTAGGGGTGCTTGAAAAATATACCCTCTGTCAAGAGACACGTTTGAAATATTGTCAGCCATCCACGATATGACTTTTGTGACTGTCTGGTTCTCCGAGTGGTTTCTTGGATCTCTAAAGATGTCCATGACTAATCTATTGATTTCACCGCTACCGGTTGTGATGAATTCTCTTAAAGCCAATCGAGCCTCAACCAAATGCCAGCCATGTGACTCGAACTTTCTAGCTATTTCTTCAATATTACATTTCATATAACTTCCCCACAAGCTTCGCGTTGTGCTCTATATGTCTGAAGATGATGATACCCAAAGGTATAAAGACTATGTAGAAAGCCATAACTGCTAAGCGAGGCAATAACTTGTCGATTGTAGCGCCTATGACGGCGCTATCCCTTATAGACTCCATAGCATTGGCAAATGGAAACAGATAGAGAATATCTCGAATGGGGGTTGGCAATGCCTTAACTGGGTAAAGATATCCTGAAAGAAAGAAGATCGATGTGTTCATTATCGAGTGAACATACGGAAACTCACTTCTCGCTAGCCCAAACGCGGACAGGATGAGACCTATTCCGTAGAGACTGAGTATAGAAAGCCCTATGCTTACGATTAGGGATGCCAAGTTCATGTTTAAGACTGGCAGTTCTTGCAAAACTCCGATAAGTAAGAGAACAATAGTAGTAGCAGTCATAGCAATGAGGGTTCTCACAGTATCATAAACTACCGATGCTATAGCCTTTCCTAGTACAAAGCCAGCTCTGCTACAAGGACTAACCAGAATCAGCTCTAAAGTATGGTCTGCTCTTTCGCTGATGAAAGCTTCAGCTAGGTTGAAAAGTATCCCGGAAGAGTAGGCTAGCGGAAGAAGACCAATTACCTGAAATAGTGGATTTGGTATTCCAACACTCCAGTTGGTAGATACTGCGACAAAGTATAGTGCTAGTAGAGTTGAGGCCGCTATTATCACATCGCTTATCACGACGAGGAAGTAGTTCAGGGGGTCTGTGTACTTCTCCTTCCAATCTTTGACTAAGGCTCCGTGGAAGCTCATCAGAAAGGAGATGTTAGTGAGGTTATAGCTAGCCACGCGCCAATGCTTCCCCCCTTTTTAGAGCTCTTTCGATAAAACGAAGTGAGAAAACAATAGCTATCATGGAGTATATTAGAGATTGAGTGGCAAGCATTATGATATCTACCTCTGTTTGGATACCATAGGAAAATATCGCACGCCTCAAGATCTTTAGGGCAGGAGTAAATGGCGAGAGATACGTTAAGACATGGAGCCAGTATGGGAATATTTCAACAGGTATCATAGAGCCACAAAACCAATTCAGAGGAGTCAACATGGCAAAATAAAAAGGTTTGATCTTTCTGGACTGGATGATAATGCTTTGAGCTACGATCCCTTGGAACAGTGTGGCTACGATTAACAAGAAAATCGAGAAGCCCAAAGAAGCAAAATTGACATGTACACCAACCGTGGACCCGGAGAACACGACCGCAACGACTATTGCCGGCGCAAGCATTATTCCATATCTTGTCAATCCGAAGAGGAGCCTTCCCGCAAACAGAGGCAACCAATGTCCAATTGCCATCAATAGCTCAAGTGTTCCCAATCGCCTTTCGTCTTCTAAGGAAAATGCAACGATGTTCAGCGCTCCTTGGTAAAGTATGATAACGATAGAACCCGTAACGACGAAACCATATATATTGCCGTATCCTAGAGATTCGATTAAACTGTCAAATTGACCCGCGAAAGAGTATTTTAGGAAGAGGAAGCCAGCGGCAATAGAAATGCCTGTAGCGAGCGTTGAAGACAGTATTGAAAGAGGTTTCATCAACCTGTTCTCTTGAAGTTGCACACGGAAATAATACCATGCATTAATGAGTGGGCTTATATGTCTCATTTTTCTTCCTTCTCACCTGATGATACTAATATGTGAAAAACATCTTCAAGAGTGGGCTTTGAAACACTTATATTTCTGACTTGAACTTTGTAGCGTTGTAGTGCATTAACCAGATCTGCTAGAGACCTATCGGCGCTCCTCGAATAGACCTTCAGTCTCTCATTATTAAGAATATGTACTGAAGCCCCTGCCTCGTTCTCTAAATTGCCACGTAACAGGGATTGAAGATGTTCTGCACTCTCGCTTAGGCTTGCCTGATCGCATAACGCTTCGATGACTTGAAAACCACCGTACTGACTTATCAAGCTGCCTGGAGTATCTATAGCAATAACTGTGCCCATATTAAGAAACAGAACTCGATCACAGAATCTTTCAGCTTCCGGCATGTAATGCGTCGTGTAAAGTATAGTCACTCCTTCTTTGGAGAGATTCTCCAGCTTATCTCTTAAGTCCTTCGCTGATGTTGGGTCTAGACCTATAGTTGGCTCATCAAGAAGAAGCACGGACGGGTTGTGCAGAAGCGCTCTAGCTAAATGGAGCTTCCTCCTCATACCATGCGATAGAGAGTTAACCTCTTCATCCGCCTTCTCTTCGAGCTGGAAAAATCTCAATAACTCCTTTGCTCGGTTCTTCAATTCCCTAGTATCTACACCGTAGAGGCGACCAAAGAAATACAAGAAATCCCGGGTCTTGAGCCTGTAGTAGAAGCCAGATTCAGCCAAGTAGACACCAATGATCTCTCTAACCTTCCTCTCATCCTTTACCACATCAAATCCTTCAACGAGTGCTCTACCCGAGGAAGGGAGGAGGAGCGTTGCCAATATTCTTGTCAAAGTGGTTTTGCCAGAGCCATTTGGTCCAAGCAGACCAAATATTTCACCTTTTCTAACGCTGAAAGAAACGTTGCCTAGCACTTCTTTCTCTCTGAAAAATCTCCGCAAATTTACCGATTCTATGGCAAAGCTACCCATGCTGTTACTCCTCAAGGATCACAAAATTCCTTGGCGAGAGAATAGCAATAGGGCAATAGATCGCTCCTAAGAGGATCCGGAATCCTACGTAATCCCAAGAGGATCTCTTTTATCGAGGGAATCAGCATAGGAGCATTAGTATCGATAATGTTTTTCAACGTCTCATCAGCGATAGCATACACAATGTCCAAGTATTTCTGGGGAGCAAGGTCTATTGTAGGACTAGGGTTTGCCAAAGTGGGATGGGTTGTCATTTTCTCAAAAACTTCGATATAGCGACGAACCACTTTCATAATGTCATATTCCATTACTGTCTTTCGTCCCAAGTCACCCATCTTTCGCCTTCTTCCTTGGGGCGACCGTGGCGGATAAAAGCGTCGAATCACGCACACCTCATGCTTGGGGAGCATGTTCCACCGCGGTCCCCCAAGCTAATGTAGGCGCCTGTAAGGATAAAAGATTTTTGTCGAACACAAGCTAACTTTCCAACTGCCCAGCTGGACAGTTTTGACCCCTGAGGCTACGTGGGAATGAAAAGTTATAAAAAAACTGCTGAGTGAGATTTTGTAAGAAAGTTTATTTATCAGATTAATGTTTTCTCTGATGGTGAAAAGTTATGGTTGAGAAGGTCAAGGTCGGCCTGCGCGGACAGGTAGTTATCCCGAAGAAACTTCGAAAAAAGCTAAACATTGAAAATGGGGTCGTCTTGGAGATTGAAGAAACCGAGGAGGGTGGTCTTCTCTTAAAGCCCTATAGTCCAGTTGCGGAGATGAAGGGGCTGGGGAAGGGCGTCTTCGGAGAACCCGTTGAATACCAGAGGAAACTCCGCAAGGAGTGGGAGACCTAGAACCTTGAAGATCGCGTTGGACGCCAACATACTCATCTACTTTCTCGCAGGCACCGAACCCTACGCCAGCAAAGTGGAGAACCTCTTAAACTCATTCATGAAGAGAGAGAATCAGGGAATAATCTCAACCATAAACATCGCAGAAGTTCTAACCGGATTCTACGCTAGAGGGAACGAAGAGAAGGCAGCCAAGACGAAAAGGCTCCTTAGTGACCTCACTCTCAACGGTTTCAAAATAGTTCCAGTCACCTTCGAAATCGCTGATTTGGCCGCCAACCTAAGAGCGAAGAGGGGAGGAAAACTGCCCGACGCCCTAATTGCAGCCACAGCAGTCAACCAAGAGGCTGACCTCATCTATTCCCAAGACGAAGAACTCCAAAGATTCAATAAAGACATTAAAATCTGTAAATTAGAATAAGCGTCGGTGAAGAGTTTGGGGATGGTGGACTGTTAATGGAGAAACAGTTGCCCATGAGTAGGTTGTTTTATCTCGGTCTTGTTCTGCTCGTGGTCTCCGGCGTATTTGGTGTAGTTACTCACTACTACTCGGTAGAGGTTCCTTTGGACCCTCAGAAATTGCTCATCTTTGAGGAAGAAGGATCTGTGTCGGAAAGCAGAGCTGATGTTATGACCTACAGAATAGTTCAAGTCGACAAGGAGACTGTTTACCCGTTGAGTGCCTACCACTTCCTGACCTACGTACTCTTGGGATTGGGCCTGCTCATAATGTTTCAGAATCGCCCAAAACTGGGGTTGAGCTTCCATGTAGACCGAATAGGGGTGCTAATGCGGAGCAAGATAACTAAGAAACTTCTGATCTACCTTCTCATAGGCATGGTCATTGGTCTCGGAATAGGCTACTCAGTTATTCCGAAAGGTTGAAAAACAATCACAATAAACATAGGGTCGCATTTATGGTCAAGATATTTTTCTATACATGGACTCAGAAGCGGGAAAACAGGTCACACTCTCTAATGGAGTCGTTGTACCTCGATCACATCATTGTCCAGAGAAGGTTAGGGCGTTCATAGTATATTAGGTTGACGTTATGATAAAGAAATCGAAAAGCTTATAGAAATCCAATTGCCATAATTATGTTTCCGGGGAACCCAACCTGTCAAGTCACATCCTCTTCTGATCTCACTTGCGGGCAGGTTTGGGTTTCCCGGTCTCTGCAACCGTGGAGCGATGAGGAATGGGGAGAAAGTGTTGAAGTATAGGATAATATGCCCGAAACATGGTGAGCAGATTAACTACCCTTCGGGTTACCCACCCTTCGAGCACATCCATTGCCCAGTTGAAGGATGCACATACCAGCAATACGTTATCAGTATTAAAAGCCATAGTCGTCAGCAATCTAGGACCACACGGTAAATTATACGTGCGTGTTCCGAGAAAGTAACTAGTGTCTCTTCAGCTTTCTGATTAACGCGCCGAGAGGGAAGACTAGGGCTAAGGAGAAAATCACGTAGCCAAATCTCGCATAGGGCCTATAGAAACGGTTGCGGGTAAACTGAAACGTGCCAACGATCTCCAAGGTTTCGGTTGGGTTGAGATTCGCTATCACTATGCGATAGGTGCTAGGCTTGTCAATAAACCAACTTATGCCGAAATGGTCGCTTTTATTTTGTTCATTGAGGAGCTCGCTGGAAGGCGAGTATACTTTCACTGTGAAATTTGCATTTTCCGTAACGACTTCGCCATTATAACTGCCTATGTCATATTCCCTAACCTCGAATGTGTTCGCAGGAGGGTCACGATCCCCTATTTCAAGGGAGGTAGGTCCCGATTTCGATCCATAGGCAGTCCGATTGTAGATTATGGTATACGTGACAGCCACTGACTGGTTCGGTTCTACGCGGAACGGGATCCGCCCCGCCCAGTACTGCTCTAAGGGCGGCTGAGGCGGCAACTCCCACTCCTCGTACAATAGGAAGTGCCCACCTAAGACTAACAAGACGAGGCAGACGATAACTGAATAAGCCGTTAGGAAACTGTCGCGACCCATTCAATCTACTCTCTTTCTCAGATAAGGTTAAAAAAAGGGAATTTAAGGGTTATGATCGATTCTGTCACGGGTTATTCTCCCACTTGGAGTAGGTTTGCCTCTAGGTGCTGTCCGATCCGACAGTATGTACTTCGTAGCCTCCTCACAGATTACCGAAGACCCTCTATCCCGACGTTCCACTTAAAGCATAGATCAGGCCTGCTATAACGCCGATGATCACGGCTATGACTGCAAGGCTTCTGCTCCTATATTTTCCCTTGGTGGCAACATCCACTATGAATGATATCACAGTAATGGTTAGTATGAACGCGAGACATATCCACTGAATAAGCGTCATGTAAATCCTCCCTATACCTATATCCTCTCCACATATAAAAAAGGAGGGTGTTGGATCTCTAGCCTATGCAACACCTAAGAGCGCATCCAAGTACAATTCCAGCACAGAAGCCACAAGCGAAACAAGCTGGCCAGCCGGTCACTGCACATGTAAGGCAGGTAGTGATGCAGCCTGCAACTGCTAACGGACTATATCCTGCCGCAACACAGCAAAAGGTATATAATGCTTTCTTAATATATAATGCTTTCCTAATATTAACAAAAGGGAATAACATTGGCGGGTTTCATAGTAAGCACTACGAAACTCACTAAATCTTTCGGTAGTGTACTTGCACTTGATGATTTAAACCTGCATATTCCCAAAGGCATATCCGGATTTATAGGCCCTAATGGTGCAGGGAAAACGACAACCATAAACATTCTCATAGGCCTGCTCAAGCCAGATCATGGCGAAGCGTCCATCTTCGGTTTGGACTCTTGGAGAGAGTCCTATGAAATCAGAAAAAGGATAGGAGTTCTAGATGAAAAATGCGGATACCCGAAAAATTTTACTGGAATGAAATTTCTTAAACATGTTGCAAGGATATACAATATAACCCAATCTGAAAAGAGAGCAAGAATGATTCTGAATGATATCGGTTTATCTGAAGCTGGCAACAAACCCATAAAGACCTATTCAGCTGGAATGACTCAAAGACTAGGATTGGCTCAAGCATTGATTAGTGATCCTGAACTTGCTATCCTTGACGAACCTACTGCGAACATAGATCCCTCTGGTAGAATCTTATTGTTAGACAAGATTAAAGAATTACACAGAGATCGAGGAACAAACTTTCTTATATCGACTCACATATTACCTGAGCTGGAGAAAATATGCGATTGGATCTCAATAATAAGAAAAGGCAAATTAGTTGATCAAGGCTATGTCAAAGAATTGGCAATGAAATATTCAGCAAATGTTTACCGAATTGAAGTCTCTAACCCTCAACTTCTTGCTGAGAAGATAAAAAAGACAAATGTGGTTGAACTAGTATGGATAGAAGATGCAAGAATTTACTGCAAGGTCAAGAATTTGGAGGAATTCCATGAAGAAATACCTAGAATTATTGCTAGTCTCAAACTGAAACTGAGAAGCTTCCAATATATGCACAGTAGCCTTGAAGAAATCTATAAAGAGGTTGCTCATGGAGAGTGAAATCTGATGAATATTGGCCGATTTTTTATGTTGGTTATTTGGGAATTAGAAGAAAATTGGGATTTTCCTGTACTTGAACTCGTAATTTTGGGAGCAATCTTCTCTATCCTAAACCAACCCATCATATTCCTAGATTTCGATGGCAGATGCAGAAATCTTACATCTAGCATTGGGATTGTATCTATTTTCTTAATCTTTAATGTGGGAGCTCTTTTCTCTCGAAGCTTTGCTGGAAGTTTTAGCAAGGGTGAAATGCGAACTCTTCTCTCGTACCCCTTGAAGAGATCAAACGTTTTAGCTGCAAAGTTTTTGACAAATCTTCTCATATTATTTACGGTCTATGCAACTGTATTCTCTTTGAACATACCCCTCTTGGCTTTAAGTCCATTGGAACCCATGGTGTATGTTTCAATGATGAGCATACTTGTTCAGGTCATATTCCTGTCCACATCTGCAACGACTCTATCCCTGCTAATAAAGAATGAAGTTATATCAGTTTTGACTGTGATTCTTCTATTCTTCGGATTAGAGAGTATAACAGGAAAAGACAAATATTTATCTTTCTCAGGAAGGCATGAACTAGTATTCGGATATTTCGAATATTTGACTCGGGGTATAATACCTGAAGTAGCATTTCAAGAAGTTGTCATAGCTTTATTGTTTCCATTATCCCTTTCGATGTTTCTACTTGTAGTCTCATTATTGTACTTCAACTATATTATGGAGATTGACTAAATGAAGAAGTTATCTAGGTTAGGAGCAAATCTTTTATTGGTTGGGATTTCACTTTTTATGATTACTACTTTGAGAGCTAGCTCTCCATATTCATTTCCAACTCGTGTTAGTATGCCTTCTGATAGTTGGTCCATGCTGAACCCTGAGCTTTGGTCGCCTCGAAACTTCAGGCTAGAAGTTAGTTCAAAAGTATTGATCGATATATTTGTGCTTGACAGAGATGGAATTGAATTATGGGAGGAACAGGAAATGCTTAGACCGCTTTTCAGCTTTAACGCTACTGAACATAAAATACACAATGTGGAACTAAGCAAGAGAGGAAAATTCGCCCTTCTCATTCATAACCCATCGGATTCAAATGTTGATGTGATGTTGAGTACTACACTCTATGGACTTGAAAATGACCTTCTGTTGGCTTCAACGACTATGTCTATCTTTGGAATAATCATCTTTCTTTCTGCGAAAGTCAAGTATCGCAAGAAAAGATAGATTCTTTCATAAATCTTTTTCCTGTTACAACAACCTCCTCAATAAGGCCTAGGGCATTGCACACCAGAATGCCAAGGCATAATATATGTTTCTGATGTCAACGAAGAATGATATTTAGAAAGCTTCGACTTCAACCCATTTTGGTCTAAATCTCTCTCAGCCCACTTTTCAGAATATTGCATTTTTACAAAAGAATGGTATCGAGGGTCTAGCCGTTATTTCTCTTTCTTGTACGACGACGATAGACTAATACTAAAATCACCATAAAAACCACCATAGGAGAAACAAATAAGAGTAAATTCAATATTTCAGGCCATAGTTCTTTTGGACCTAGATTTATGTTGGTATCTTTGAACTGGATAACGCCAACTCGCCCGACATCAATGATGCCTAAGGCACGCAATGTTGGTTCATCATCAAATGAGCCATCAATCATTATTCCAGTATCAAGATCGTAAAGCCCACTAAATGCAATTGCTCGCCCCTGAACTGCTCCACTTGCATCAAGGATAAATATTTTTTGAGCTCCTTGCGGGGTCTGTGACCAACCAGAACCTACATCTATCACTTCTTCGGTCAAGTTGTAGGGTGGATTTTCCCAAAAAATCTTTACACCTTTTTCGGGGTAGGCAAAGGCCCACAAACGGGTTCTGCCCATCAACGTCCCATTATCCATAATGACTTCTCTATTCACAAGATTGACATATAGAAGAGTGGAAAGAAAAATTTGCTTTTCCCCAACAAAAGATATTGAAATATTAAGTTTTGCAAACGTTCCATTTAGCTCAAGACAAGTCCATCGATATGTTAGGGAAGCATCATTAGCCAGGTATGTTCTATTGAGAAAGACTATGCTCTCAGATTCAAATTCATACTCGGCATATTTTCCGACTTCCATCCAAATGGGAGCTGAAAAAGTATTTAGCAAAATAAGGTTATAGAAAACGAGCAAGAAAAAGAAGGAGACAAACTTGTGTGCCAATAGTTTCCTTCCGTCCTTAAGGTGTCGCAACTATAGTAGCCTCGACGCTGTGAGTCCATGTTGCCTTTGTTATCACATTATGGAAAGTAGCTTGCCACGCTTTCACAGACGATGGAGAAAGCAACAACAGTGATATTGTAGCGAGTAGCAATATTGAAGGAAGCTTCTTGCTTGACATTTCTATTCGACCTCTATTGTTCCTCTTACATCCAGTTCCTTCCCTTCCACTTCGAGTGCCATAGTGAATGAGTATGATCCTGGACTGACTTCCACATTACCGGCCATGGGACTCTTTTTCGCTTCCCAATCAAGATAGAAAACATACTCTTGTGGATATTCCTCTCCAGTGGCTAGTGTTCTGTGAAGTAGCGCAATATATACATCGTAAACCTTTTCTCCATTGGAGTCTGTTACAGTAAATCTTAACAGACCAACATTCCAAGCTTTGGGTCCAGTAAGGTTAACTCTCATCAGGAGTGTTTCCCCCATTTTCATGCTCGAACTTGAGAGAGCGACCTCTAACCTCAATCCGTCTAAGCT
>Ga0315310_10001969_pt1 | contig 12946 bp, 14 predicted proteins | sample TDP5_MG_FD_203630 | JGI IMG/M metagenome (GOLD analysis project Ga0315310, IMG submission 203630) | Freshwater sediment microbial communities from Lake Towuti, South Sulawesi, Indonesia - TDP5 | ecosystem: Environmental > Aquatic > Freshwater > Lake > Sediment | place: Indonesia: South Sulawesi... | reverse complement strand
GCCCCGGAGTATAACTGGGACGACTATAAGGGTGTGGACGTGCGGGGAAAGGTGCTGCTGATGCTGGTCAACGATCCGCCCTCGGATGACCCCAAGCATTTCGGCGGCAAGGCGCTGACCTACTATGGCCGCTGGACTTACAAGTATGAGAAGGCTCTGGAGAAGGGTGCTGTAGGCGCAATCTTGATTCACACCACTCCTATGGCCGGGTATGCCTGGTCGGTGGTGCGCAACTCTTGGAGCGGGGAGCAACACTACGTGCGGCTGAAGCCGGGTGAGCCGGCGCTGGCGGTCAACGGGTGGGTCACGGAAGAAGTAGCGCGGGCGTTGCTCCAAGCGGCTGGGGAGGATTTGGATAAGCTGCTGGTGGCGGCTGCGCGGCGTGACTTTCGTCCTGTGCCACTGCCTATCCGCCTGCGCGCGCATCTGGAGAGCAAGGTGCGCGACCTAGAGACGGTAAACGTACTGGGCCTGGTCGAAGGCACTGACTTGAAAGACGAAGTCGTCATATACACCGCGCACTACGACCATTTGGGAGTGGGTACGCCGGTTGCTGGCGATGCCATTTACAACGGTGCGGTGGATAACGCCACCGGCTGCGCACTGCTGCTGGAACTAGCGCGGGTCTTCGCGACCATGCCGCGCAAGCCACGGCGCTCGATTCTCCTGATTGGTATCGCTGCCGAAGAAGCTGGCCTGCGCGGCTCGGCGTACTACGCCACTAATCCCCTCTTCCCGGCTGGCAAAACCGCCTTCAATCTCAACTACGACGGCTTCCTGATGCTCGGGCGCACCAAGGACGTTACCCTACGCGGGATCGAGCGCACCAGCATCTATCCCCTGGCGGAGCGCGTGCTGCGCGGGATGAACCTGACTCTGAAGCCTGACGCTCACCCGGAGCAGGGTTACTACTACCGCTCCGACCAGTTCAGTCTGGCCAAGACTGGCGTGCCAGCTATCGCGGTGGTGCAGGGGTTGGATTACCTCGGCAAGCCGGAAGGCTGGGGCGAAGCGCAGTACGAGAACTACCGAACCAAACACTACCACCAGCCCAGCGATGTGTACGATCCGGCTTGGGATTTCTCCGGCCTGGTGCAGATAGCGCAGCTTGGGCTGTGGCTGGGCTGGGAGGTAGCTAACCTGGCGGAGCTGCCGCGGTGGAATCCCGGGGATGAATTCGCTGCCATGCGCGAGGCCAGCCTGAAGCAAAAGTAGGCCTAGTAGAAGGCCGAGCCGCCGTCCACGTTGACGGCTTGGCCGGTGATGGCGCTGGCGTCGTCGGAGCAGAGAAAGACTGCTGCTGCGGCGATTTCTTCCGGGGTCTGCCGCCTGCCTTGCAGAATACTTGTAAGCACCTGTGCTTCTAATTGTTCCCGGCCGATGCCCATCTTCTTCGCTAACTGAGGCCCTAGCTCGGCCCACAGGCGCGTGCCAGCGACCGGGCCGGGGCAGAGTGCGTTGACGCGAATGCCGGCGCGCGCTACTTCGCTTGCTGCCACCCGCGTCAGTGCCAGCATACCCGCCTTGGAAGCGGCATAGGGAGCGTCATACGGGTAGGCAAGCTTAGCGGAGATGGTCGAGATGTTCAGGATGACACCACGCTGGCGGGCGAGCATTTCTGGTAGCACGGCGCGCATCATCAGGTAGGCGCTGCGCAGGTTGATCGCCATCACTTGGTCCCACTCGGCGGGCGCGATGTTGTGCAGTTCGCGCACAGGGCCGTAGATGCCGGCGTTGTTCACCAGAATGTCAACTGGCCCGAGTTGTTTCTCGGTGGCGGCGAGCAAGCGGGCGACGTCAGCCTCGCGGCTGACATCGGCGACCTGATAAGCGACGCGTCCGCCAGCCTGGGCGATGGCTTGCCCCGTCTGCTGGAGTTCGCTCGCGTCCAAGTCGGCTAGCATCACTGCGGCGCCCTCCTGCGCGAACCGCATGGCAATAGCCCGGCCGATGCCGCGGCCACTACCAGTAACAATCGCCACCTGGTCTTTGAGTTTCATGCTTTGCTCCTGAAAGGAATATGTCCCAGGCCATAGCGGGAACCGCGGAAAAAGTCAAGCTGAGGCGTTTCTTTTAGATAAGGCAGGCGCGTGGGTTAGAGGCGGGAAAGAATCTACCGCGCCAGCGGCTGCGCGTGCCGCCGAGTCCGGAAGACGTGGCGATTAGCTAGATTGTTGCAGCTCGCGGCGCACTAAGGTGGCATCTATGAAGTAACCGATGCCAAGCGCGAATGGAATCACGCCAACGGCAGCCCCTACCAGCGCGTCCGCTTCCACCAACGAGATCAGCCAGAACATTACTGAGACGCCAATCCCGGTGGCCACCAGCAGGATGCCTGCACGACGTGAGCGTACCGGGTGGGGCAAGTCAGGCTCCAGGGAGACCGGCAGACCTTTGGCAATGGCTGCGAGGCGCTCTTCCGTGCGCAGCTTGCGAATGCGATAGGCGGCGTACAGAGCGGCAATAGGGATACCGCAGACCAATACCACCGCGGTGAAGCCAATAAATTCCCCGCTCATTTCTCCCCCGCCTCCTTTGCTTTGGATTTGGGATTCCTTTCACTAGTACGAGGGCTAGCAGAGGAAAGTTCCGTCTGCGACGGGCGCGCTGCCAGATTTCTCTGAGTTGTTGAGGCACTGGAACTAAGCGCGGGAGTTAGGATAGAGTGCGAGTGCGCACAACGTATTTGTTATCCCAGATGACTACACGCAACGGGGAGGGAAGCACAATGAAATCCTATCTTCGCAGTTCTTTCATCTTGATCATCGCCGTGAGCATGAGTCTGGCTGCGGCGGAGAAGGAAAAGCGGCCGATGAAGCCGCTCGACGTCCTGCATCTGCGCTCGATCTCCTCGACGGAAATCTCTCCCGATGGTCAATGGCTGATCTTCGCGCTTTCGGAGCTGAACTGGGAAAAAGGAAAGCGCTACAGTGACATCTACGTCTCTTCCATAGCCAGCGGCGAGCAGCGGCGTATGACCTACACCAATGAAGCCAGTGAAGAGAATCCCGCGTGGGCACGTGACTCTGTTCACTTCGCGTTCCTCTCTGACCGTGCTGATGGCAAGACCAAGCAACTTTATCTGATGCGGCGGGAGGCTGGCGAAGCACGCCAAGTCAAAGGACACACCGGGGCGGTGCAGGAATTTGCTTTCAGTCGCGATGGCCGCTGGCTGGCCTATCGTGCCAGCAAGAAGAATGAAGAGCAGCTTTGGCTAGTGTCGCTCGATAATTGGGAGAACGATGCCACCCAACTGACCAAACACAGTACGCCGGTGCACAGTTGGGCTTGGACGGAGGCCAGTGACCGCATCTATTTCACTGCTCCCGAGCGCGTGGACAAAGACGATCAAAAGCGCAAAGAGAAGAATTTCGACGTTGATATTCGCAACCCGGAAAAGATTGCTGACCACCTGTGGTCGATTGACCTAGCGACGAAAGAAGAGAAGCGCTGGACAGAGGGCGAGTTCACCATCACCGACGTTGTCATCTCTGGTGACGCGCGCTGGGTGGCGTTGCGCACACGTTCGCTGGACCGCTTTGCTGGCTGGACTGATCGAGAAATCTACCTGCTGAATGTGGCCAGTGGTCGGGTGGAGCGGCTGACGAATAACCAAGAGGTTGAGGGGCCGCCGGTGTTTTCTCCTGATAACCGCTGGCTCGCTTTTTCTGCGCCGGAAGAGTTTGCCACCTTGCGCCGGGAACGCGTCTATCTGCGGGCAATAGAAGACGGGCAGTGGCGGGTGCTGCCGAGTGATTGGGCCTACGACGCCGGGATTGGCCCCGGTGCATGGAGTGCCGATTCGAAGACGCTCTACTTCGCGGCTGGTGTCGGTGTCAATGCTCACTTGTTTGCGCTGACTGTTCCGGATGGCCGGCTGCGGCAGATTACGCACGAGCCAGGTGTGGTGCAGGGCAGGTTCGACCGCGACAGCGGGCTTTTCCTGCTGCGCTACACCGATCCCACACAGCCTGTCGACCTCTATGTGATTGAGCCCACGCGCTTGGCAGATCGTACGGCGTGGAAGAAGGTTTCCGATGCCAATCCGCAGGTGGCGGAGTTTGCCCTAGGCAGCTATGAGACTATCCGCTGGCAGAGCACTGACGGGAAGGAAGTAGAGGGCTTGCTGGTCAAGCCGGTGAGGTATCAGGAGGGGCAGCGTTACCCGCTGATCGTGCACATCCACGGTGGCCCGGCCTCAGCGTATATGAATTTCTTCCCCGATAGTTGGGGCAACTACGCTCATGTCTTCGCCGGGGCTGGCTACGCTGTCTTTCAACCCAACTACCGCGGTTCGTCCAACTACGGGGAAGAGTTTCGTCGGCAGATAGCTGGGGATTATTTCCGCCAAGGCTATGAGGACATCATGAGCGGTGTGGACTACCTGCTCGGGCGCGGGGTGGTGGATGCTGGCGAGCTGGGGATGATGGGCTGGAGCGCTGGCGGGCACTGGTCGAACTGGACGCTGGTGTCCACGGATCGCTTCAAGGCTATCTCCTCTGGAGCTGGTGCGGTGAATTGGATTTCGATGTACGCGCAGACCGACATGCAGGAGATACGCGAGTTCTATTTCAAGGGAAAGCCGTACGACAACTGGGAGCACTACCTAGCCGTGTCGCCGCTGCGCTACATTCGCCGGGCTAAGACGCCGACCTTGATTCATTGCGGGCACGACGATGCGCGTGTGCCGCGGCCGCAGAGCGAAGAGCTGCATATGGCGTTGAAGAAGCTGGGTGTGCCGACGGAGTTCATCGTTTATCCGCGCATGCCGCACGGCATCACCGAGCCACGCTACCAGTTAGTGAAGATGGTGAGCGAGTTCAACTGGTTCGAGAAGTGGCTAAGAGGTAAACCCGGCTGGTTTGACTGGAAGGAGTTGCTGGAGACACTGCCGGCGGAGGAGAAAAAGGCGGAGTCAGGTTCTGGTGCGGAAAAGCCCTAGGAGCACACACCGCGGCAAGAAGCCGTCCCTTGCGTCGGCGGGAGTTTAGGCAGAGAATTAGCTCACTGCCGAGCGAAGATTTCTGCTCAGGAGCCGCCACTAGCGTGCCAGAAGTCAAGCCCCATCGGCGCCGGAGTGCGCGGCTGGCGCGCCGGGTGAAGGTTTTTCTGCGTTGGACCGACCCGGAGGGCACGCCGCACGAAGAAGTGGCTGAGACAGTTGTGCTCAGCCGGTACGGTGGTCTGCTCCTCTGTCCCACCAGTTTCAAGGCTGGCGAAGACGTTTCGCTGTGGTGGCCGGAGCAGGGGCGTGGGGCACGGATTCGGGTGGTGTTCCGCGAGTGGGGTCGCACACCTGACTTAGCCGAGGTAGGGTTTGAATTCACCGAGCCTATGGACTTCTGGGGGATCGAATTCCCACCCGACAAGCCTCCTTGGGAGAATCCGCTCCACTAGTCAGGCTCACCAGGAGCCTTGCTGCATTTGCACAGCGAGAAAGGCTCTGCCTAGAGCGTGGCTGGTGAGGCACGGGCACGGGCTTACGTTTGTGGGGGAAGGGCGGGAGGCGGGGCAACACGCTGGTGGTCGGAGAAGCGGAGAATCATGCGGGCGTGTACGGTCTCTTCCGCTACGCGCAGCACGTCGTCGCCTTGGAGGTAAGTGGGAAAGAGATAGTCGTCCACCGGCTCGCGGTAGATTTCCACGCGGGGGAAGTAATCTTTGAGCACGCCAGCACCGTGGCTGGGCAGGGTGCGGCCGAAGGCTTTGATGATGTCGAGTTTTTCGGTGTCCACCCAGAGCAGCCCTTCAAACAATGGGCTAGGTGGGCGCACAGCAGTTGGGGCGACCCGGAAGACGAAGGTGTCCACCTCGTCCACGCGCTCCGGGCCCAGGTAGTCGAACTGGTAGAGTGAGAGGTGTTCGGGGTTGACGGTAAACAAAGGGACATCGCGCAGGTCAAATAATTCCAGTCGGGTTATAGCCAGATACTGCAAGGATGACTTTGGCCCTTCTACGATGCGGTCAATGCGCTTGCCGGTGGGGCTATGGGAGACGGCGAGGGTTTCGGTGAACTCGCCGAGGATGTTGCCGCTGGAGTCGAGTTCCTGCAACTTGATCGTGAGGCGGTAGTCGTAGCGGGCGTGGGCGCGGGCGTATTCCGCTTCCTTCTGGGCGAAGTGGCCGACGAGCTCTTCCAGCGGCCGAGGCAGTTTCAGCTCCTGCGCGGGCGTGAGGAGAACACTCCCGGCTAACGTTCCCATCAGGAGCACGAGCGACAATACGCGTGCTGTGCGCCAGAGCTTCATCTACTCAAAGATAACACGGACTGGCCTGGCAAAGGTTAGCGATTGACCTCGGTAAGGTTTTTTGCCGGCAAAAAAGACAAAGCGGGCGTGTAGCGGCACCTGGAGGTTGCCGGGTGCCGCTACACGGGTTGAGTGGCGGCAGTTGCGATGCTACTTTTTGTCGAGTGAGGAGCGCTGGAAGATGTTAGTCACGTTGCTGCGGTCGCTGCGGCGGCGCCGAAGCACACCAATCAGCAGCCCAACGGCAAGCAGCCCCGTGAAGACGTAAAGGCCAAACATGCTCTCGCGGTCTCCTTCTATCAAATTCTCGGGAACACCGGTGTCTCCCCACACCGGCGGAGACTTACCTGGCGCGTGCGGGTATTGCTGAGCTACTAGCGCCAACTGCTCTCTGCCCCGGGCGCTGGGTTCCCGAGGGAGTCAGCGGCTCGGAAGGATTGCAAGCACCCGTTCTTCCGCGGGGCAAAAAGAACGCGCCATCCTACGGGCCGGCGAAGGGTATGTCAAGCAGAAATTTCTCCCTTCGTCGCTAGCGGCGGAGGCGAAGGCTTTGACTCGGTGACAACAACTCTGCTAAGCAGGCAGGAGTAACCCTGCTGCAATCAATGCTGGCAGACGACACTGGCGGTAGCTAGTGGGAGGTCAGCGGCGGGGGAAAGTGAGGGGTGATGTTTGAGCGGGTGAGGCCGGTAGCGATGGCGGCAGCCATAGGGTACGTGCTGGCGGGGTTCCTGGCGGCGTTGGCGCTGGGGATGGCTTATAGCGTCTGGCGTGCCGACCCGTTTCAGCAGGTGCCGCAGTGGGAGCAGGTGCTCGAGCAGCATGCCAATCAGGCTGCGGCGATGGCTTTCGTGCACCTGCTGCTGTTTGGCTTGTTAGTGGTGGTGTTGTTTTTCTGGTTGGGAGTAGCGAGCCGAGCGCGTTACGCACATCCGACTTCGGCCACGCTCGGAGGATTGTTTTTGAGCGTAGCGTTGCTGGCCCCGGCGGGTGCGGCCATCTGGAACGGGGTAGTGTCGCCGTACGTGGCGCTGCTGCACGGCTGGAGTCAAGACGCGGGCTTCAAGCAAGCTTTGTTCAACCTGATCGTCAACGGCACTTTCATCTATATCTTTGCCATCTGGTGCCTGGTGCTGTTTGGTGCTGTGGGACTCTACTTCCTCGGCCGGGCACTGCGTGGTGTCGGCGGTTGGCTGCCGGATGCGCTGCGGCTAGCGGCAGCTTTTGCGCTACTGCACGTGCCGGTGACGCTCTATCTAGCGCGGGAGAGCCTTGTGGGGAAGCACTACATCCGCTGGCTGGCGGTGGTGAACGAGCTGACGCTTTTGGGGGCGCTGGCCGTGGCGACTTATTTTTCAGCCCGCTGGCTACGCGCCGAAGCCCGCAGCCTGTTCAGAGCCGCTCGTGCCCCGAAATAAGCTTTTGCCCCGGCTCAACGCGGCTGCTGCGGGACTAGCAGCATGGGCAGGGGGCGCAACTCGCGCCTGAGAGGATCGAGCATATAGCCCAGGGCTTCCAGCGTGATCGTGCCAAGCAAGATACTGTCGCCCTTTTCGCCGAAAATCACGGGAGAGGCAGCCTGACGGTCGTTGAATCGAAAGATAGCATCACCCATGCGGCGCGTAATCTCAGAGCCATCGGCCAAGATAAACGTGCGGCGCGAATGCGGCTTGATGCCGAGCCTACGCAAGACGGTGGCAGGAATGACTGAATAATAGGCGCCCGAATCGACAAGTAACCTCAGCCGTACGCTCTGGCGCGGCTTAGCGGGATTGGCCACGCTGACCGCAATGTGCGTCAGGCCCATAACCAACTCTCCTTCATCGCCCCACCTGACAATGTACGCCTGCTGGCCACCACGGTCAATCAGAAAGGCCAATGAAACCAAGTCCGACACTTACGTTATCGTGCAGGAAGGAAAAAATCCTTTGGCTAGGGTAGCTGCGGAATAGCTTGGTTCTGTGGGCTGCGCGGTGGTTCGGCTAGCCACCTACACCGGCCTGGAGTCCACGCGGATTTCATGCCTTCTCCCAGCAGGCAACCATTGTTGCGCAGAGGAGTATCTAATAATATGGAGACGTGGCTACGAACAAGTTCAAAATCGATAAAATTCTCTTGGTTTCAGCCAATTGCAGACCTATACTTGGATAGGATCGTATATATCATAAATAAGGAGCACTCGATGACAGCTAAAACCGATGAGAAGACAATGATTCTGCGTGAAATCCGTGATGGCGTCCGGTTGATCGCGGCCGCGATGGCTGAGCCGCTCCGGAAGAGACTTAATGAGGAGTTTCTAACGTCTGCGCAGCGGCAAAAGATGTACCGAGAGTTCAACGGATCACAATCTTATGAAGTGATAGCAAAGAAGGCAGGCGTGACCGCTGAAGCCGTCCGCCAGTTTGCCGTATCGTTGGAGCAAGCAGGGTTCCTCGTACTAGATAAACAAGGTGCGAAGACCTGTCCCAGAAGAATCCTATAGGCAAGGCCGTGGGAATTGGCGCTAGGGGAGGTAAAACCAGATATGAATGGTGAACAGATAGAAATTCTTATGACCCTGAAAGAAATCCTAAAGTGGGTACGACTTGAGGCAGCACCCAACGTGAAGGCAGCACTGGAAAACATGCTGACCAAGGCCGAGCACCGAAGGCTGTACCAAGCCCTAGACGGAAAAAAGACGCAAAAACAATTGGCAGAGGCCTTCGGCATAACGCAACCCAGGGTCAGCCAGCTTGTCACAGCTTGGCAGAGGGCAGGAATTGTTGATGAGGTAGCACCGGGGAAATACGCAAGGGCATTTAATCTCGAGGATTTGGGTATCGAGATCGAGGTTTCTGAGGGGTGAATCCAATGGGTATCGACGAGGAAATCAGGGAGATTCGGAACGACGTAGAGCGCATCAAGCAGGACATCGATAGCATAAACCGAGTACAAGTCTTAGCGAGCAGCGCCGTAATTATCCAAGACATTAGAAATACAGTGGGGAGAAGCAAACTGATGACGGCCATTTTGTTCTTGGGCAAGGATTGGATTTCCTCCGGCGAGCTAGCCAAGGAACTTGGTATCGACCCTAGCAACCTGAACAAGTTCGTGAATCCCTTGATAGAGAAAGGGTTGTTGTACCGCGAGAGGCGTGGCGCAAAAGTGTACTATAAGAGAGCTACAAGACTTGACCTCGTCGGGTTCGAGGGCGTGAGCGATTTTAGAAGCTTGTTTGACGCTTGGAGAGAAGGCAAGGAAGAATAGGACGATGATCGAGGAAAGTTCGGTTTGGATTGCGGTGGCTTACGTTACCATGTCTGCAGGAAGCTTGTTTTTATCGGACCGGGTCTCCCCTCGCGCCGCTAGGCTCCTTATTCCGCTATGGATAAATCTCCTAATGGCAAGTGCTTTCTTGCTGGTGCTTTGCATTTTCCCGTCGGTTGTGGCGTCGATCAATCCACTGGGCACAGTCCGTCAAGAGATCTTTGTGACGCTCCTTCTCGTAGGCATGTTTGCATTTGTGGTTGAGGTGCCTGGCTTCCTGCTGAACGTTCAGCACGACAATAAAGTTGTAGGCGTTTTAGACACTCTAGAGCAGGTTGTTCTCAGCGCACGAATAGACCCGTCTGCGGGCATGGAACAACTGCGTGCGCTGACCAATTCGCAAGGCGGGATCCTTGATAGCGCAGGCGTGAGGACGTTACTAGCCAATTGTGTAGAGGTATTTACGCGAATGAAAAATATAGATGTTCCGCTGCTGGGGATTTTGTTAGAGCAGGTACAACAAGCAAGATCGAGAGTCCGGGAACGCTCCAAGCATCCGTTCCCAGTTCTTATTCAGGTGTTGAGCCTATCCGGTATTGGATTTATCTTGGCCGAAATTCTGGCAATTCTTCGAATGAGGTGACAGCTACCCGAGGGAAGTAATGAGCAGTGATGAAAAACTAGATCAAATCTTGCGAAGGCTTGACCTCATAGTAAGCCTAATGCTCGAAGGTGGCTCAGAGGGCGACGTACGACTCGAAGATAAGATTGTCCGTCTGCACGGCCTCGGTTTGTCCCCTGCGGAAATCAGCCGGATCCTTCACAAGCCTATCAACCAAATTACGTCTACGCTTTCACGGCAGCGGAAGAAGGCGTGAGGCAGGTCGTACCCAGTGGCGGGAGCCACTGGGTTGAACGGGCGGTGGGGTTTTGGGAGAGAGGGGAAAAGCGACGCCTGATCCCGATAAAAGGCAGCGGGACCTCCGCTCACCCCGAAGTGTCGGGGTTCGCTTCGGCTTTCCTGGCAGTGCTGAAAAGCAGGTGTGCCAGGATGAAACAAAAAGCCCGCCACATGGGCGGGCTTTTTTATTTCAAACCCGGCGACGACCTACTTTCCCACGCCGTTGCCAGCGCAGTAGCATCGGCCCTGCGGGGCTTAACGACCGTGTTCGGGATGGGAACGGGTGTTTCCCCCGCGGTAAGGTCACCGGGAAAATCGTGACCCGTGATTCGCGCTCCGTGACCTCAGGGGCTAAAGCCCGCTTCTTTTTGAAGCCAGCTACGGCGGGGTTAAAACCCCGCCCCGCCACACAGCATGGCCTCAGGGGCTTGCTGCTAAGAAGCACGGGCAAAAAAACTGAGACGGGCAGCCTGCGCCACTGGGTTGAACTTCCTTCCTCCCCGAGGCCGGAGCCTCGGGGCTCGGGGCGAAAGTTGCCAGCCCAGCGCGCAGCGCAACAAGTTCGAACGATAGCAACGCGCCGCTGCCGCCTTGCTGCGCTCAGTGGCTAAAGCCCGAAGAATTTGCGGGCAACTTAGCGGCAGTGCCCTACCGAGCGCGGCGGGCAGGCAGGTGCTAAGCAAGTTCTGTGGTCAAGCCGAACGGGCGATTAGTACGGGTCAGCTAAATCCGTTACCGGACTTACACGTCCCGCCTATCAACCAGGTAGTCTTCCTGGGCCCTTCTTAGCCTTACGGCTTGGGAGACCTAATCTTGGGGCAAGCTTCCCGCTTAGATGCTTTCAGCGGTTATCTCTGCCAGACTTCGCTACCCAGCGGTGCTCCTGGCGGAACAGCTGGTACACAAGAGGTCTGTCCACCCCGGTCCTCTCGTACTAGGGGCAGCTCCCCGCAAGTCTCCTACGCCCACACCAGATAGGGACCGAACTGTCTCGCGACGTTCTGAACCCAGCTCACGTACCGCTTTAATGGGCGAACAGCCCAACCCTTGGGACCTTCTCCAGCCCCAGGATGCGATGAGCCGACATCGAGGTGCCAAACCGGAGCGTCGATGTGAACTCTTGGCTCCGATCAGCCTGTTATCCCCGGCGTACCTTTTATCCGTTGAGCGATGGCCCGTCCATAAGGGACCACCGGATCACTAGGCCCGGCTTTCGCCTCTGCTCGACCCGTCGGTCTCGCAGTCAACCCGGCTTCTGCCCTTGCACTCTGCAGCGGATTTCCAAACCGCCTGAGCCGAGCTTTGGGCGCCTCCGTTACGTTTTAGGAGGCGACCGCCCCAGTCAAACTACCCGCCTAGCCATGTCCCCCTCCCCGTTGAGGGGAGCGGGTTAGAGCCGCAGAATTACCAGGGTGGTATCTCAGCGTTGGCTCCCCCCGACCCGAGAGTCGGGGTTCATAGCCTCCCACCTATGCTGCGCAGGTAAGCCCACGAGTCAAGGCTAGGGTGCAGTAAAGGTGCACGGGGTCTTTCCGTCTAGGTGCGGGCACCCGGCGTCTTCACCGGGACCACAAGTTCGCCGAGCGGCTCGCCAAGACAGTCGCTCTGTCGTTACGCCTTTCGTGCAGGTCGGAACTTACCCGACAAGGAATTTCGCTACCTTAGGACCGTTATAGTTACGGCCGCCGTTCACCGGGGCTTCGATTGGAGGCTTCTCCCCCTGACGGGGAATAACCCCCGCACTTAACCTTCCGGCACCGGGCAGGCGTCAGCCCCTATACGTCGTTTTTGTGACTTCGCAGAGACCTGTGTTTTTGTTAAACAGTCGCAGAGCGCTCTTCACTGCGGCCCCGATAAACCCTTGCGGGCTATCAGGGCACCCCTTCTCCCGAAGTTACGGGGTGAATTTGCCGAGTTCCTGAGCGAGCCTTCACTCGCGCGCCAGTGGATATTCTCCTCGCCTACCTGTGTCGGTTTGCGGTACGGTTCCCGCGGTCACTGCTTAGGGGATTTTCCTGGCAGCGTGGACTTGCGGACTTTACGGCCTTGCGGCCTCGCGTCAACCCTCAGGGAGATGGCCCGACGGATTTGCCTGCCGGGCCCCCCTACACGGTTGCCGATCCGGACATCCATCACCGGACTCCGCTATCCTTCTGCGTCCCCCCATCGTCATAACGTGACCACGGGAGCGGGCGATTATTGACGCCCTGCCCATCGGCTACGCCTTTCGGCCTGGCCTTAGGGACCGGCTAACCCTGAGTGGACGAACCTTTCTCAGGAAACCTTAGGCTTCCGGCGAGAGCGATTCCCACGCTCTTTATCGCTACTTATGCCGGCAGAGTCTCTTCCGTGGAGTTCACCTCGACTCACGTCGCAGCTTAAGCCCCCACAGAATGCTCCCCTACCATACCCGTGAGCCGTGATCGGTGCCTCGTGCTCCGGGAAATTTTTTTCACCCCGCACGAGGCACGAAACACGACTCACGCGCATCCGCGGCTTCGGTCGCAGACTTGAGCCCCGTTGGATTGTCGGTGCAGAGTCGCTTGACCAG
>Ga0315310_10001966_pt1 | contig 12960 bp, 12 predicted proteins | sample TDP5_MG_FD_203630 | JGI IMG/M metagenome (GOLD analysis project Ga0315310, IMG submission 203630) | Freshwater sediment microbial communities from Lake Towuti, South Sulawesi, Indonesia - TDP5 | ecosystem: Environmental > Aquatic > Freshwater > Lake > Sediment | place: Indonesia: South Sulawesi... | reverse complement strand
CCCTTCCTCCTTCAAGAATCCAAGTCACTGCAAGTAACTCTAAACAACTGTAAGTAACTCCAAACAACACAGAGTTACCCTAAGTCACAGGAAACAACACTAAAGTACCAAATTGACACACAACCCCTCCAGAAAGAGTTTATAACACAGAACCACGACTATGCACAGTTATTGCAGGAAACCGCCATGGCAAAATACATATTCATAACCGGCGGCGTCCTATCCTCAGTCGGCAAAGGCATAATCACATCATCAATCGGAAAAATGCTACAAACAAGAGGACTAAAAGTCACAGCCATCAAAATAGACCCCTACGTAAACGTAGACGCAGGAACCATGAACCCCTACATACACGGAGAAGTCTACGTCACAAACGACGGAGGCGAAACCGACCTCGACCTAGGCTGGTACGAACGCTTCCTAAACACAAACCTGTGCAAACACAACAACATCACAACCGGCCAAGTCTACCACATAGTAATCGAAAAAGAAAGAAAAGGCGACTTCCTCGGCAAATGCGTACAAATAGTGCCCCACATCACAAACGAGATCAAAAACCGCATCCACCTCGTTGCCAAAGAATCAAACTGGGACGTAGTCCTAACAGAATGCGGCGGAACCGTAGGAGACATCGAAGGCCTACCATTCCTCGAAGCCATACGCCAAATGCGCCTCGAACAAGGATACGAAAACACCCTCTACGTACACGTAGCACTAGTACCAATCTTAGACGTAACAGGCGAAATGAAAACCAAACCACTACAGCACAGCGTAAACGAACTACGCCGTATAGGCATCCAACCAGACACCATAGTAGCCCGATGCAAAGAAATGATCGACAAAGAATCAATGAGCAAAATAGCCCTATTCGGAACAATACCTCAAGACGCAGTCTTCTGCTCATACAACGTCCCCTCAATCTATCAAGTCCCACTCATCCTAGACGAGCAAGGTATGGGAGACTACATATGCAAACGACTCCAACTCGGCGAACACAAAACCAACTGGACCAACTGGAAACAATTCGTAGAGTCAGTGCTGAATCCTCAACACGAAGTCAAAATCGCCCTAGTCGGCAAATACGCCGGCCTAGCAGACAGCTACGTGAGCATGAACGAAGCCTTCCGACACGCAGGAGCAGCCTGCCAAACCAAGGTTTCAATCGACTTCATCGAAGCCGAAACCCTAGAACATGACCCCAACACCGCAAAACAGCTCAGAAACCACGACGGCATCTTCATCCCATATGGATTCGGACCGAGAGGCACAGAAGGAAAAATGAAAGCCATCCGATACGCACGCGAAAACGACGTGCCCTTTCTAGGCATATGCTACGGCTTTCAACTAGCCGTGGTCGAATTCGCACGCAACATCTGCGGACTCAAAGACGCCAACAGCACTGAAATCAACCCTGAAACGCCTCACCCAGTTATCGACCTGATGCCCGAACAAGTGAGCATCAAACAGAAAGGCGCCACCATGCGCCTAGGTGAACACAAAGTCATAATTGCAAAAGGCACGTTGGCTCACAAGCTCTACGGCAAAGACGAAATCCAAGAAAGACACCGCCACAGATGGGAAGTCAACCCAAACTACTGGGACACTTTAACATCACATGGCATAGTCTTTTCAGGGAAAAGCCCAGACAGCCGAAGAATGGAGATACTAGAACTGCCAAACAGGTTCTACTTTCTCGCGTCTCAATTCCATGGGGAATTCAAGAGTCGACCAAGTAAACCAGACGGGGAGTACTACGGCTTCATCAAGGCATGCTTAGACAAAAACCTGCGAAAGGCTGAACCTTTCAAGGAAGTTCAGACCGAAATTTCAAGATAGAAATCATTCTAGAACGACGAAGATTATAAAACCCACCTGCCACCATTTGGCTCTGACCATTGACGGGTGCATTTGCGGATGAACGATGAAAGGCTTTTTAATCTGAAGCGGACCGGTATCGTCCTCATCATTGTAGGTGTGTTCGGTTTCGTTCTCTACCTGTATTTTGTTGGATTAAACGAAGTCGTAGACGAAATTCGGCAAGCTGATCCATTCTATTATTCATTAGCGTTTGCCGCAATGGTATTGAGCGTAGCTTTCTATTCACTCACATGGCACCGCCTATTGCGCATCTTGTCCGTGAAGAGCTCGTTCCTGAAAGTGTTTCAGTTTATCTGGGTTGGAAGCTTCGTTGACCTGTTGGTTCCAGCCGAATCAATAAGCGGAGACATTTCAAGGGTTTATCTGATGTCCAAGGAATCAGGCGACGACGCAGGAAAGGTGGTGGCTTCCGTTGTTGGGCACCGCGTCCTAGCCATGACAATCACATTAGCAGGTCTCGTCATCAGCTCGCTCTATTTCGTGTTCAGATATCACCCCCCATTGCTCGTTATGGAGTTCATTGGCATTATTGGCGCAGGCACCTTAGTGTCTGTGATTCTGATTTTCTACTTCAGCAAGAGAAGAGAGGCTACAGACAAAGTGGTCAACTGGATCATCGGTGTGCTAGTCTGGTTTTCGCGTGGCCGCTGGAAGTTTGAAGGTCTAAGAAACTCTGCTGAAAAATTGCTCAAAGCCTTCCATGAAGGCATAGACAATCTGAGTATACGTCCCAGCCGTTTGGTTCTACCAGTTTCCCTTGCCATAATCGCTTGGCTACTAGACCTTTTGATCGCCGTTTTTGTGTTCCATGCATTAAGCACGTCAATTTCCTTCAGTAAAATAGTGATAGTCTACTCGATTAGCGTGGCTATCCAGAATGCGCCAATAGGCATTCCAGGCGAGGTCGGCGTCTTGGATATAATAATGGCAACACTCTACACACTGCTCGGAGTGCCTATTGTCGTAAGCGGGGGAGCAACTATCCTGATACGATTCCTGACGCTGTGGGGACGCTTGCTAATAGGCGGTTTGAATGTGCAATGGCTTGGTATAAAGGGCATTAAACCATCAAGCGCGACACCAGAATTAATATCCAAGTAAGGAAGCCGAGCGGTGAAAGAGCTTGTACATAACTGATGTTGAAAGTGTTAGAGAATACAGGATTAGAAAAGCTGGAGCTAAAGGCGCAAGAGTCAGGCACCTGCTGCACAAAGGCGTTGGAGCCACACGACTTCAACTTCGCTTGTTCACCATTGACGTGGACGGGTACACACCAGTAGAAAAACATGAACATGAACACGAAGTCTTCATCATGCGAGGCCAAGTTCTAGTTCGAGGCAGGCAACAAGAGGCTATTGTCAAAGCCGGAAAGGTCTTGTTCATACCTTCAAATGAAGAGCATCAATTCAAGAATACGGGCAACGAACCAGCTGAATTCCTGTGTACTAAAGAGACCTTTTAGATCAGGAAGACTAAGCAATCGATATGTGAAATCAAGCCTACAGAATTTGGTTGAGTCCACTTTCTAGGATTCGCCTTATCTTCTGAAGAAATTGAGCGGCAGGTGCACCGTCGACAATTCTATGGTCGTATGATAGGCTGAGTCGCACGATTGGCTTTATCTTGATCTCACCATTCTCTACTGCTGGTCTCTGTGTTGTTTCGCCGACACCGAGGATCGCTGCCTCAGGCGGATTTATTATTGGTATAAACATCTCCACTCCGTACATACCCAGATTAGTTATGGTAAAGGTTCCGCCAGTCAAGTCATCCTTTGTGAGTCTGTCCTCTCTGGCTTTTGCGATTAATTCCTTGAGGGTTGCTACTACCTCGCTGAGTGCTTTTTTGTCCGCTTTGTGAATTACGGGTACAACAAGTCCTTTCTCAGTGGCCACGGCAACCCCAATGTTGATGTCCTCATACACCTTGATCTGATCATTTTCAAGGGTTGAATTAATGTACATGTGTTCCTTCAGGGCTTGAGCTACGGCTTTTACGAGAACGTCAGTAAATGATATGTTGGTCTGCCGTCGCAGGCTTTCAGCGTTCGCCATATCTACTTCCATTGTAATAGTGCTGTGTGGCGCCGTTCGGGCACTCAGCGAAACTCTCTCAGCGGTTGTTTTTCGTATTCCAACTAAAGGAATGACCTCTCGCACCTTAGGCTTTCCCGCCAGCTTCTGAGCAAAGCGTCTCACGTCCTCCTCTACAACTCTTCCTTCAGGGCCTGCTCCTACAATTTGTGTCAGATCGATTCCTAGCTCTTTAGCCAGCCTTTTCGCGGCAGGTGACGCCAAGACCCGCCCGGTTTCCGCTGGAGTCCCTAGCTTAGCAACCGCAGCTTCTTGCACCTTTGACTGAGGAGCTAACATTCCCATCTCGGCCTCAGATATGGCCTCGTCCGGTGCGGCGATTACGCCTATGGCTTGGTCTATAGGCACATTTTCACCCTCGGCGGCCAGAACCTTACGCAGAACTCCAGATTGGGGCGCCTCTACATCATATGTCACTTTTTCGGAAAGGATTTCAACGACAGGCTCTCCCTTCTGTACTGTCTCACCCTCCTTCTTGAACCATTGTATGACCGTGCCCTCTTTCATGGTCAAACTAAGCCTCGGCATCACAACCTTTGTAACCAACTCTGCTCATCTCAGGCTGAAACTGTTAATACTGATTTAGGCTTTAAAAGTAGAGGACAACCGGTGCGCCTACATAGAGCTGAGGTTTTACTTGTTGGCATTTGTCTAATGCTTGAATTGCTAACGGTTAGACCAAGCCCACCTATCTTTGTTTTTGACGGCATTGTTGGAGATCTCTTTTTTCATACTGTTCACGATTGAAATGCTTCCTAGAGAATTGAATCGTTTATTTAGAGAATTTCCTTCACTGCTTTGGCAATCCTCTTTTCGTCCGGGACAACGAACTTTTCAAGCGTGGGACTGAAGGGCAGAGGTGTGTCTGGTTCGGCGACTCTTTTGACTGGTGCGTCTAGGTAGTCCAGGGCTTCTTCGGCCACCATTGCTACGATTTCGCTGCTGACGCCAGCCGTCTTGCAGTCCTCTGAAACCACAACCAACCTGCCAGTCTTCCTCACCGTCTTCAGAATTGCTTGTTCATCTAAGGGCGCCAGTGTTCTTGGGTCAACAACTTCCACGCTTATTCCCTCTTTGCCCAATTGCTCAGCTACTGCCAATGCTTTGTGAACCATAAACAAAGTGGCCACAATTGAAACGTCTGAACCTTCATGTTTGACGTCAGCGACCCCAAAGGGGAACACGAAGTCTTCTTCAGGAATCATTCCTTTAACAGGATATAACAGCTTGTGTTCAACAAACAGCACTGGATTGCTTCCTCGAATGGCTGTTTTCAGCAACCCTTTCGCGTCATGAGGAGTTGAAGGTACAGCAACTTGCAGGCCTGGAGTGTGCATAAACCAAGCTTCAAGACTCTGAGAATGGTGAGACGCTATGTTCACACCTGCGCCGAACGGTGTTCGAATCACCAAAGGCACAGCAGCTTGACCGCCGAACATGTATCGAATCTTAGCCGCCTGATTGCAGATTTGATCCATGGCAAGAGCAGTAAGGTCTCCGAACATGATCTCCGCTACAGGTCTCATACCAGTTATAGCTGCACCCACACCTACACCAATTATAGCGGATTCTGAAATTGGTGTGTCACGGACCCTTTCGTCTCCGAACTCCTCAGCGAGTCCCCTGGTCACACCGAAGGCCCCACCCCAGTAGCGACCAATGTCTTCTCCAATCAAGAACACGGTTCTGTCTCTCTGCATCTCTTCTTGTAAGGCTTCGCGCAACGCATCGCGAGTTGTTATCTCCTTCATTGCGCCGATGCACTCTCCCCCGACGAGTAAACGTCCTCTAGTGCCTCTTCAGGCTCAGGGAATGGGCTTTCAATAGCAAACTTTGTTGCTTCATCAACTGCCTGCCTGCATTCTTGCGCGATCTCTTCGACTGTGGCTTGCGATAGTATTCCCATATCGAGAAGTCGGGTCTGAAAGAGGGCGATTGGGTCTTTCCTGAGCCATTTCTCAACCTCTTGCTTCGGTCGATAAGCAGCAGGGTCAAACCGCGAATGTCCCTTGTGTCGATAGGTCTTACATTCCACAAGCGCTGGGCCCTCGTCCCTTCTTGCTCTTTCCACGGCTTCTCTCGTAGCTTCAAATACCGCTAGTACATCGTTTCCGTCAACTGCAACTCCATGGATGCCATACGCCTTCGCGCGGTCAGCAATGTTCTCGATGAGCATAACCCGGGACTGTCGGGTTCCCATAGCGTACAAGTTGTTTTCGCACACAAACACTGCGGGCAGAGACCAAACAGCCGCAAGGTTGATTCCCTCATGGAAGGTTCCTTGATTGGAAGCACCCTCGCCGAAGAAGCAAGCCACTACTTGGTCTGTGCCTCTGAGCTTGATGGACAACGCTGCGCCCGCTGCGATGGGGATGCCTGCTCCTACCACTGCGGTGGCGCCAAGCATGCCAATGCTGAAGTCGGCGATGTGCATTGAGCCGCCTTTGCCCTTGCAGTAACCCGTCTTTCTCCCCAGAATCTCCGCCATGGTCTTGTCAAGTCTCGCGCCCTTTGCAATGCAATGTCCATGTCCTCGATGAGTGCTCGTGATGTAGTCGTCCTTGCGTAGATTGGCGCACACACCAACTGCAACCGCCTCTTGACCGGCGTATAGGTGAATGGTGCCTGGCACAAGGTTTTGACCATACAACTCGAAGACTTTCTCCTCAAAAAATCGTATTGTGAGCATCTGACGGTACATTTCTAGGAGTTTTGCCCTGTCAACCATTGAAAGCATTCCTCATTGCAACTTGGAGATGAGTGTAATTATGAAAAAGAACTAATAATCTTCTCGGCTAGAAGCACTGACCCCAGCCTCTGGGCTTCATGGGTTTGCGCTCCGATGTGGGGTGTGCACACAACATTGGGTAACTGCATTAAAGTCCAGTCAGCCGGAGGTTCAACGTCGTATACGTCTAAGGCGGCGCCGCGTAATCTGCCCAACCGTAGCGCTGTAAGCAGTGCTTTTTCGTCTACTATGGCGCCTCGTGACGTGTTGACTAGGTAGGCGCCCTTCTTGATAGTTGAGAGTTCTTGTTCACCTATAATGTGATGAGTCTGAGGTGTGTGCGGAATATGAATCGTAACAACGTCACTACGGGTTAACAGGTCGTGGAGAGACACAAACTCAGCCTCAAGCTCACTAAGCAAAGATGGATCAGGCGGAGTTCGCTTGGTGATGAGAACGTGCATGCCCAAGGCCTTGGCAAGTCTAGCAACGCGCTCCCCTATCCTGCCCAAACCTAGGATGCCTAAGGTTTTTCCCTTGAGTTCCCAGCCCATCAGCTCGCTTTTTATCCATTTCCTCTCTTTCATTGCATGATCGGCCTGGGGAAGGCTCCGTGCGAATGCAAGAATCAACCCAAGTGTAAGTTCGGCAACCGATTCAGCCGGCGCTTCAGGCGTGTTCAGAATCTTAAGTCCCTTCTTTTGTGCTGCTTCCACATCGATGTTGTCTAAGCCGACACCAGCTCGACCGATCGTCTTCAGCTGAGTTCCCGCCTCGATTATCTCCTTTGTTACCTTTGTTCTGCTCCGAACAATGAGTGCATCATAGTTTCTGACGGTTTCCTTCAGTTCGTCGGCGGTGATGCGAGGTTTAACGTCAACTTTGAAGCTGGCCTGTCGAAGTTTCTGAATGCCCTCACCGCTGATGAGATCGCAGACAAGAATTCTAAAACTAGGTTTCAAGACCTTCAGCTCGCAATTGTGATGACTTCGCCTATGTTGGCTTATTTTGTTTTTGATCAGGTGGATCACGTTTATCTTGAGACGCTAAGTATAATTACTCTGGAGGTGCAGACCGTTGAACTCTGAAATCGAGGAGACGCTGAGAAGTCTTAAAGCCAACAACTTCGACGCGCGATTTGCGGAAAATGGAAACACAGCAAAGGAAATCGTCTTAGGTGCAGTCTCAACGGGTATGGTCGTAGGAATCACTGACTCGGCCACTGTCCGCCAGATTGAGATCGAGAAGGATTTGAAAAAGCGCGGAATCAATGTTTTGAACCCGTTCACAAGAGAACTAACCACTGACCCCTCAAAGACCATGAAACGTGACAACATCTCAAGACAGATTTTCTCATGTGACATGCTTCTAGTTGGAACGAACGCAGTCACGAGGGACGGAAGACTCGTCAACGTAGACGCTGTTGGAAACAGAGTTGCATCCATGATTTTTGGTCCAAGAAAGGTCTTCATAATAGCTGGAAGAAACAAGATAGTGAAAAACGTGGATGAGGCATTGCATCGCATTAAGAATGTTATTGGACCCTTTCACGCCAAAACCAAGCAATTCCCAACTCCATGTGCAAAAACCGATAAGTGTAGCGACTGTAGCGCGCCTAAGAGGATTTGCTGTGTGACAGCAATATTGGAGAAGAAACCTTGGCGAACCGATATGACTGTAATTCTCGTCAATGAAGACTTGGGACTGGGCTGGAGCGAAGCTTGGCCCAGACAGCGCATTGAAAAAATCAAAGTAGCCTATGAAAAGGAGACATGGGTTTTTGCAAGCGCCAAAACCTCTTAAGGGTCTAAAAGCAATAAACCGACTGCAGTTCTATCCTTGTTATCGTCTGGGAAGTAAGAAGCCTTGATGGTTGGCATAGTCGGCAAACCCAATACCGGCAAGTCAACTTTTTTCAGCGCAGCAACGCTGGCCCCGGCCGAGATTGCAAACTACCCGTTTACAACAATTAAACCTAACCGAGGTGTAGGATACATTCGAACTCCATGCGTTCATAAAGAGCTCGAAGTCCAAGACAACCCGAAGAATTCTCTATGCATGAACGGCATAAGACTAATCCCTGTTGAACTAATTGACTGCGCTGGACTAGTTCCAGGCGCATGGCAAGGACGAGGACTAGGAAACCAGTTTTTAGACGAGATTCGAAGAGCAGACGCCTTAATCCATATAGTCGACGCTGCCGGAGCCACCGACATCGAGGGTAGACCGCTGAAACCAGGAGCTCACGATCCCGCTGAGGACGTCCGATTTCTGGAAATTGAAATCACCATGTGGCTGTCACAGATAATCAAACGAGACTGGCCCAAAATGGTCCGCACAGCCGAGTCAGACGCAAGCGATCTCTTTTCCATGCTTGAGGAAAGACTTAGCGGATTAGCCATCAAAAGAACCCATATTTTCGAAGCCATAAGAAAGACAGGCCTAAACGCTGAGAAACCAACTTCTTGGACTGAAGAGGACTTGCTGAAGTTATTAGACCTGTTGAGAAAAATCGCTAAGCCAATGCTGATCGCAGGAAACAAAATTGACTTGGAGTTTGCAGAGCAGAATGTGAGCAGGCTGAAAACCTCAAATTACATGGTGGTTCCCTGCTGCGCTGAAGCTGAGTTAGCGTTAAGAAGAGCAGCAGAGAAAGGATGGATCGACTACAAGCCAGGAGACGGCAACTTCAACATATTAAAACCAGAGAGCCTAACCGAGGGTCAAACTAAGGCATTGCAGACGATAAAAGAAAAAATCTTATTTAAGTTTGGCACAACAGGTGTGCAAGACGCCATCAACATGGCCTATTTCAAGCTACTGAACATGATTGTTGTCTACCCAGTTGAGGACATTGTGAAACTCGCCGACCACAAGGGAAACGTGCTTCCAGATGCCTACGTTGTTCCGTTTGGCACAACAGCACGTCAACTCGCCTATATGATACACACCGAAATAGGCGAAGGCTTCATCTATGGCGTTGAGGCCAGAGAGAAGAAGAGAATTGGAGAGAACTACGTTCTGAAGGATAGAGACGTCATCTCAATAGTAAGTACAAAGAAACGAGTCTGACAGCGAAGCAGTTTACTGCCCAAATCTGCGTTTTCGCTTTTGGAAAGTTCGCACAGCTCGTAGCAGGTCGATTCGTCTAAAGTCAGGCCAGTAGACATCCAAAAAGCAAAGTTCGCTGTAGGCTGACTGCCATAATAGAAAGCCACTTAGCCGTTCCTCACCTGAAGTTCGGATAATCAGATCTGGATCCTGTTTGGGCAGGTAAGCCGTGTACAAATGTGTTTCGAAAAGCTGCTCATCTATTGCGTCTGGTTTCAATTCTCCTCTCTCTACTTGTTGCGCGATCTTTTTGGCAGCGTCGACTATTTCCGCTCTTCCTCCGTAAGCCAGCGCTACATTCAGATAATGCTCGTCATAGTCCTTTGTGGCTTCTTCCGCCTCTCGAACCAACTCCTGCAGCCTTTTAGACAGCAAACCAACTCTTCCGATAACTTTGACGCGCACCTTGTTCTTGTGTATTCGTTCTTCGGTGATAATCTGGCGTAGCTTTTCGCCTGTGATCTGCATTATCTGCTCCACTTCTTCAGGAGCTCGTAGGAAGTTTTCTGTGGAAAAGGCGTATAGAGTAATGGATCTGACCTTTAGGTCGAGGCACCAGTTGAGCAGGTCTTCGACTTTTCCCGCCCCAAACTGGTGTCCCATCCATGGGTTAAGCGACTGCTCTGACGCCCAGCGGCGGTTACCGTCTAAGATTATTGCAATGTGCTCTGGCTTGTTGCCATTCTTGACCTGTAACTGTAGCCATTTTTCGTATATTTTGTATATGCCTGCAGCCGACAACAAAGTCTTGAGCATTTCTAACCCTTGAACCTGGCTTCTTTGAGTATGTTGGCGCACGGACACTGACTTTTTTGTGGTAGATGCTGCACGGTTTCTCTTAAGACTTGCTGAAGAGCTGGTGCAGTTTTCTTTGCGACTTTTGCAAGTTCACTGGATGGTAAGTGCTTCTCAATGCCTGCAGCCATATTTGTCACAAAGCAAATGGTGGCGTAGCACATTTCTAGTTCGCGCGCCAGCACTGCTTCAGGCATGCCAGTCATCCCAACGATGTCACAACCCAAGCGTCGGAACACCTCGATTTCAGCGGGAGTCTCAAGGCGCGGTCCCTCAGTGCAGACGAACACTGCTCGAGTGTGAACGTTAGATCCTTTTTTCTGGGCGGCCTCGATCAAAGCAAGACGGACTTCTGGGCAATATGGTTGGCACAGATCCACGTGAGTGACTGGTGCTTTGTCGTAGAAGGTGCTGGGTCGGAGTTTGGTGAAGTCAACAATGTCGTGTGGAACCACAAAATCGCTCAGTTTAAAGTTGGGGTTAATAGCTCCAACCGCGTTAGTAGCAATTATGCGTCTTACACCCAGATTATGAAGTGCGCAGATGTTGGCTCTGTAGTTTACCATGTGAGGCGGCACATCATGTTGAATGCCGTGGCGTGGCAGAAAGGCCACGGTTAATTCGCCGAGTTCGCCTAGAAAAATAGGTGGTGCTAGGCCGTACGGTGTACCCACCTTGATGGATTCAGATGTCTGAAGCAGAGCGCTTGTTCCGGTTCCGCCTATGATGGCGATGTCAGCTTCCTTCAATTTGGGTGTCTTTCTCCCGGAAGAACTGGACATACATTCTGTGTAACAAGGTTGTGATGAGGAACGATGCCACCGTTAGGAGTATGCCAATAACAATGGCAAAAACAAGCCTCTCATAGCTGAGTTCGGGTCTGATGAGAATTCGGGATGCCTCATAGAATATTTGCGATGACCATGCCACTGCAATGACGATGATCACTGTGCGAAACAGTCTACTGTCATGTTCTAGGAATAGGCGGATGGCCCTGCCCGAGAGTAGCACACAGATGCCTATCACAATTAAGATTATGGATTGAGATAGAAACTCACCTAGTATGCGAGGCAGATATCCCAGCCAGTCTTGTGGTAGTCTCGGCATGGGGTTTAAGCCTCCAATGAAGTTTGAAGCCTGAAAGCTTCCTTGGTAAAGTCCGATTCCTATTAGTAGGAATCCTGCCACAGCGGCGAAGCCCGCGATCTGAACTGGAAATGGTGGTGGAGAGTATTCTCTTATCCAGATGTAGAAGTTGTGTGCTGCCTTGTCGAGCATGAAGCCCTTGATAACTAAGAAAGCGCCCAACACGATTAGGAAGGCTATCCAAGAGTAGCCTATCCAGTCTAGCATGTAAAGGGCGGCGAGCACGATGAACAGTATTCCTGGCAGACCCAGAATGATGCGGGCATATCGGGGGTTCTCGAAAATCATTTTGAGATAGCGTGAGAAAAGCCACACTGTTTCCTCTATTGACTCGCTGTGTTTAACCGTGATCCTTCGAACGGACGACACGGGCACTCTAGACTGAACTAGCGGTAGAATGGCCTCGTCTGCAAATCCATCTGTGACAAGGATGACCTCTGTAGCTGAAAAGGTGCTTAATACTTCGGTTAGCTCAGCAACCAGTGTCTTGTCAGCGCCTACGTCGCCTAATTCTGAGCCTGCAATGGTTGCGATTTGGCATTCACCAAGACTGTCCTTTTCGGTAGGTCCTACTTTGAAGCGGTCGTATATGCGCACAGCTTCGAAGATGGCGTTTGCGTCTGGTTCTTCCGGGTCTTTTAGGGCTAGATTGACGGCTGCGTCGATGTTTTCTTCTCTGCCAACTATGGGGGTTTTTATGCCTGCTTTCACGCCTAGGTCGTCGTCTCTGTCAACGCATAAAATTAGAGTGCGTTCTGGTGTTGGATGTGTTCTTGCAGCCAATGTGACCGGTCCAACGTTGGATAATTTGTTCGCTGACACTTTAATTTTGTGAATTTTGGTTCTTTAATGTTCCGTTGTTTCCTTATCGGTTTCTTCAAGTTCGGCAAGGAGTGTGAATTCTTCCCATGTTAGTTTTTCGCCGCGCCGCATTTTCTCTTTGGCTTTTCTGGTGGCTTCCTCGCGCAGTGCCTGCCCTCGTTTCTCATACTGTTGCTTCTCTTTCTGTGCCAACTGTGCCTTCATGGAGCTGATCTGGTGCTGGATTTCAATGCTTTTTTCGTGAAATGTGTCTGCTTTTTGGCGGAGTTCGATACATTTCTGATGTGCGCTGTCTGCGGTCTGCTTTAAGCTCTTGACTTCGTCTAGAATCTGCATTAGTTGCAGGTGGTGTTTTTGACTTTGCTCGGCGAGATTCGACAGTTTTTC
>Ga0315310_10001965_pt1 | contig 12964 bp, 11 predicted proteins | sample TDP5_MG_FD_203630 | JGI IMG/M metagenome (GOLD analysis project Ga0315310, IMG submission 203630) | Freshwater sediment microbial communities from Lake Towuti, South Sulawesi, Indonesia - TDP5 | ecosystem: Environmental > Aquatic > Freshwater > Lake > Sediment | place: Indonesia: South Sulawesi... | reverse complement strand
GATGGTTCAATGACCATGTTTGGTATTGTCCTTGGCTCTTGGGTGGCGCGAATCAATGAGCCAGGAATAATTGTTGCAGCGGGGTTTGGGGCATGCTTAGCTATGGGTGTTTCGGGCTTTTTTGGTGCTTTTATGGCTGAAAGAGCTGAAAGAAAGGGTCATCTGAAAACGCTTAAGGATTCCGTACCCGCTTTTGATCCTCTTCACCACGAAGCTTCCAAGTTTGTCTCTATTTACGTTGCATTAATCGACGGAATATCACCGACGCTTACAGCCATTGTTTCTCTTATACCCTTCGTCCTCACTCGAATGAATCTGCTTTCAATCGGAAACGCGTACATGACTTCGCTCATCCTTACTCTGGCTATATTGTTTTCGCTTGGTTTCTATTTAGGGAGAACTGCGAGAGGAAACGTTTTCTTATATGGCCTTCAAATGGTTGGGGTCGGGATTATCACAGCCATACTCATCTTCCTTTTAGAAACCATCATTTAGCATTCTGCCACTGAAAATTGACGCTAAGCATTACGTGGCGTTGGCGAGGTGCGGCAGAAAGCATAGCAGATTTTTTGAGGGTCGCGCCAAGACGAAAGGAGCGAGCCAAGATAGACTCAAGCTAAGCCAAGAATAAAAGCGATGGCCATTATTAGAAGGATGAGGGCCGTTATCTTAGGAATGTACTTCTCGTAACGTTTGATCTTGGGCTGGAGATCCTTATACGCCTTAACGCTCACAAGTGTGATTCCCATGAGCGCTACAGTAACGGATACGGCATAAGATATCATCAGCATCAGTGGGTTAATGCCTCCAACAGCTAAGGCTAAGAGTGCAAACTCTTCCTCATGGGCGAAGCCGAGAATAAAGGCCAAGGTGGCTATGCCCCACAGGCTCAACGCCACCCTTTTAGCATGTTTGTGCCAATGGGTGTGCCAACCCATACCCGGATGTTCATGCTCATGTTCGTGTTCAATCTTCTCCAGAGTTTCATGGATATGTCCATGCTGTTTTTCAAATTGGTTCTTTACGTCCTCTCTAAAAACCCTAAAAGCAAGTATTATCAGTAAAACCGCCGCAACATACTTCATGAAAGGGGTTGAAAGACTAACAAAGTAACTGATTAAAACATATGCAGCAACTGCGGCTATCGACGATATAAAATGGAAAAGTGAGATTATAAATGAGCTGACAAAACCGTAGAAAAGGGGCCTACGTGTACTTGCAGAATACAGAAAAGCAGCTGGCCAACCGTGTCCCGGCTCTAATCCATGTAAAAGCCCAATCATCATAACCGCTATGTAGGTTGGGTCCAAGACCTTCTCCTTTGTTTATCTATGAGTTTGGTATCCTATTTATCTTTCAGGCTTAAATCAAGTATGGAACTTTAGTAAACTCCAAAGCTAATCTCACGAGATATCTTATGTGACGGCCAAGCGTCTCTTCCAAAAAAGGTAAACTTTTGTTTGCAGTAGCAGGCCGCAGACTTTGATTAATTGTGCAAGTTTGTCCAGGCTTGCTTTCGTTATTTCTTCAGCGTAAGGCTGTTTCCTTCCGTAGGGGATATGGAAGAAGAAGTATTTCATGAAGCGTGTGTGGCTATTTTTAATAAATGCCTCTCTTACCTTCGCCAAGTCTTCATCACTCAGGGTTTGCAGCCTGTTTAAGACGTATTTTTGGCTGCCGAGCAGTTGGATGTTGAATCCTAAATGCTGCAGTGTTTCCGCAATACGTAAGGCCTCTTTTGGCGGTGGCTGCTCCGCTATTTTCCGCATTCCAGCCCTCTCGGCGAACGGGTTATAGCGTGCCATAACAGCGGGCATTTCAGCATAAGGTGTGCCTGCTGAGGGCAGGGTTTCACGCACAAGTTTAACGCCTAAGCCTATGGTCCGGTATTTCGGATGGACAACAACACGGCTGATGATACTCAGCTTTTCATTCAATTCTTTCATTGACATTTTTGGAAGGACGAGCCTACGGCCAAAACATGCGGGAGGCGGATAACAATAAACGATTACCCCGCATAACTCGTCTCCACGTTTTAGGCAGAAGATTTTGCGGGGTCCTGCTATTTTGTGGCTGCGGTAGTGGAAGCCTGCAAGCCTTCTCCAGTCGTCAAACGTGCCTTCCGTAATTTGCATTTCTTTGATGAGGCTGCATTCCTTGGCAGGCTCATTTGGGTAGTATTTTACGGTGATCTCCTTGCCGAATCGCTTGTGAATGTGCACCGAGGGATGTAGGTCCTCGAGGAGATCCGTGTGGGTTGTTGCCGCTAAAACCGCTTTTCCTTGTTGTCTGGCGAGTTTCTGCACGTTGAAGGCCACGATCTTGGCTGTGTCTCGGTCCAGGGTGCTGCAGAACTCGTCCATAATCCACCACTGGGCGCCGCTCTCAATTAATTTCGCAAGTCGATAACGATACTTCTGGCCGTCACTGAGCTGATCATAGCGGCGTACAAACAGGAAGGCGTCGTTAAGGCCTACTCGAGAGAGCAGCTCGAGGCCCTCTTTGAACGTCTTTCCTATGGTGGGGGTAGGAGAACTGATTTTCATTCCAAGTCCCTTACTCGAAATACGAGGCGTAAAAGCATTTTAAAAAATGAACCATAAAGCTAACAAGTTAATTATGGATACTAACTTAACGCGAAGTTCTACGTTACGCTTTCATGGAATACGCAAAATCAATAAGCCGGATCATAGAGAAGGTGCATGGAAAAATTTAGAAACTACTTCTAAATTCGCGTTTCTTCTTTTGTATCGCATTATGTGCCCATAAGGCTGTGTGATGATCAACAGCAACTTTTCCTTCTTAACAATTATACGTCTCAAGAAATTCGTCGACAAGACGTACAATTAATTCTGGTCTCCCAGATAACCTGTCCCTTAGCTTTCCATCTGTAGTTACAATAAGACGGTCTGATGTGCATATTGTCGTTTTTACAATATACAAGTCATCTTCTGGAACCTCTCTTCCTAAATCCGCAGACAACGGTTCTGCGTCTGACTCTTCAAGAACGCGAAATTTATTACTGTTATTTCTGAACTCCCACATAAACCACTTTACAAGTTTTCTGCCTTCAGCATCCCAACTTTGTGAACTCTTAGCCATGGTCCATATTTTTTGATCTAACGCTCCTCCTCTTATAGTAACCAATTTGTCGCATTTTTGATGAATCTTCTCCAAAAACTTGACTGCGACTTCACGTTTCTGAGGCTCAGATATAAAATGGACTATCCATTCATCGATAGTAATCTCCATTTTAAGTTTATCCCTCTTCAGAAAGTGCCAGAATAGCCTTAAGATCCTCTAATTCTCCTTCCATAAAACTTGCCAATCCGCCCTCTATCCGACCATCAGGTTGCACTCGCTGGCGCTCAAACGTAGTTTCTTCTTTAGTTTTAGTGCACAGGTAACAAGCTACTTCATCTGGGTTTATCTGCTTTTTGGCAACTGCGCTAAGCAGAGATAGAACAAGATGCTCGCTGTGAGAAGATATAATAAGAGTTTTCCGTTCTGCCTTAACCAGTTTCACCAGTTCATAGACGAGATTCCTCAAAGCTTTTGGGTGCAAATGAATCTCTGGCTCTTCAATGCATATCCCTGAGACATCCCTTCTTAGAAACTTCGCAAGCAAATAGACAACTTGATTAACTCCAAATCCATCATTGACCAGCTCGGTGGCCAATCCTGTCATTTTATCTGTGGTTCTAAGCCAAAAGAGAGCCGTTCCAGGCGTTACTCGAACTCGTAAATCTCTTCCGAGAATTCGTTCAAGGCTGTAACTGACCTTACTTTCTAAGTAAGCATCATTGGCTAATAGGGTCGCTATCTCGCCCTCCGTGAAGAGTGCTGGGGTTAGAGAGACAACTCCATAGTGGGGGTTGGAAAAACCTCGCTTTATATGAACAAATTCTGTTTTTTGAAGCTCTTCAACGGCTCCATTGAGCAAAGTAGCCAGCCTTTGAGTTTTCGTTGCAACTTCTGGAGTTTCGGGTGCGCCTAAAGGTCGGGCAAGAATACCGTTCCAATCTACTGTTAGGGGTACTTCCTCATATTCAACCGTTATATTCTGATGAATGTTCCCTTGATAAGGAAAAGTTGTTTCAATATTGGATGCGACTTTAAAAGGATCGCTTAGTTGAATCGAAAAACCTCCTCGGGTTTTGCCAAGGACGACTTTGTATGTTACAATAACAGAATCCCTCATAGAATCTATTTCTAATTCGATTTGTTCGTCAGGGATATGTTTAAACACAACTTGCTCAAATCCTCCAAAGTTAGCAAAGGAAAGGTTAAAAAAACTGTCAAGAGGTTGATTAGGGTTTAGCACAACATTTCTGAAAATTGCAAGGGAGTGTAAAAGTGTTGACTTTCCAGAGCCGTTGGGACCATAAAGTACAGTTATAGGAGCAATCTCTATTTCCTGTTCTTTAATAGATCTTAGATTTTTGATTCTAATGCGTTTTAACATCGCTTCATCTCACCTTACTATATCATTTCCTACAAGCTAACTTATTTCTATTGCTGTCAAACTTGCTCCAAACATCGAATTGGGAACCTATATATTAAAAGGTAAAAGAAAGGGAAATTTAAGGACTTCTACATTATCGCACAGATTTTCTTCGTACTGGTGAAACCTATTTTTCCATATTAGATAGACTTTTGTTTGTGTTAGGAAGCTGAGTATGCGGAGCATTTTCGCCAGTTTCTCGGCTTCAGCCCGATCCACTTGTCTGCAAAACTCCTTGTGAGTGTAGTACGCTTTACGGCCGGATAATATACGCTTTCTATAAATTCCCACAGCCTTGGAAAGTTCCTTAAAGACAACTTTCACTTGAGCGTCTGCTCCGAGGGAACGTATCCGCTGTATATTGTATTTTTCAGAGGAAAGAAAGACGGGGTTAAATCCCAGCTTCCTCAGCGTTTCTATGGCTTCAAGGACCGCTGGGTTGGGCTTGCTTTCCAGGATCTTCTTCATTCCCGCTTTCTCCGCGAAGGGGTTGTACTTCGCCATCACGGCGATCATTTCCACATAAGGCTTGTCAACCAGAGGCAAGGTGTCTTTGACGAGTTTGGTGCCGAGGCCTATGGTGCGGTATTTCGGGTGGACCACCACGCGGGCGATGGTGGTTAAGTCTCGATTCAGTTCTTGGATGGTTAATACCCGGCCGAAGGCTTCCTTTCTCCCCTGACACGCTAAGCCCGGGTACTTGTACAGAATGACGCCGCAGACATCGTCTCCACGCTTCAAAATGAAAACCTTGTAAACCGCGGCTACCCGTCTGCTGTCACGATAATGAAAGCCCGAGAGCTTATGATAATCCTGGATGGATCCCTCTGCGACGTGCATCTCCTTTGTCAAGGAGCATGTTTTGTTGATCTCGTTAGGATAGTAGCTAACTTTGATCTCTTTTCCGAACTTTTTGTGGATGTGAACGGAAGGCTTGAGGTTCTCGAGGAGGTCTGTGTGTGTCGTTGCAGCCATCACGGCCTTTCCCTCTTTCCGAGCGAGTTTCTGCATGTTGAAGGCCACGATCTTAGCTGTGTCTCGGTCCAGGGTGCTGCAGAACTCGTCCATGATCCAGAACTGGGCTCCGCTCTCAATCAGCTTAGCAACCCGATAACGATACTTCTGGCCGTCGCTGAGCTGATCATATCGGCGTACAAACAGGAAGGCATCGTTGAGGCCTACTCGAGAGAGGAGCTCGAGGCCCTCGTTAAAGGTCTTTCCTATGGTGTCGATGAGGGGCTTCGTGGGGTCAAATCTCACGTCCGCCGTGTCCACGGCTTCCGGTCCCAGATCCTTCTTGAAAGCCTTTAACAGCACGGACTTGCCGCTTCCGCTGTCGCCCGTGATATACATTATATCTCTGGGACCGATTTTGAACTCCACGTTGTCATAGATAATGAATTGTCGTTCGTCGGTGCCTATCCCAAAAGCCTCAGCGACTTTTATGGTTCGGGGCGTTATGTCCGTCGCGGTCTTGTAGGAGAGGCTAATAATGAACTTCCCTTCTCTTCTATCGTAGACCCGCGCATACCTCTGAATCTGAAAATACTCTCTGCGCCTCAATACGCCCTCACCAAACGCGCTGAAGGCTCAGCTCTGCCTGCTGAAACCGCGAGGGCCACCGCCCAAAACACGTCGTCATGAGTGCCTTCTGGGTGGCTAAAGGCGATGCCCCCTGTTTTGCGTAGTTCAAAGCGTTCCACGTTGAGCTCGGCTGTCAGGTCTACGTCTGAGATCCTTCGTGTTGGAAGGTAGAAGATCTTGAAGGTTGCGTCGACCATTCGCTGCTTTAGGTTTGTGGCCAGCTTTTCTTTAGTGGGCTGAGTGAACTTCACGCCTTCAACCTGGCGGATTCCGGCGTTGCTCATATCTTCCACGATGTACTCTCCGGCGCCGGTCATATCTACGCTGACTTTTTGAACGTGATTCCACCGGTCGCACAGAGTTTTGACGTAGCCTATCACGCTCGCATAAGATGTTCGCAGCGGGAAACGCTTGACGTGCACGAGCTTAAGCTGCTCTCGGTCCCGCATGACCACAGCGACAACGGAGTAGTCTCGCCATTTTCCCAGGTCCACGCCTGCGAAGAACTCGCCTTTAGGCTCGTCCTCAAAATCGTAGGGCTCAAGGTTGTGGTCGATGCAGCTGGCGATCAAAGCTTGCGAGAGCCAGACGGTCTCGTCTTCGGCCCACTCGGCCTCCATTTCTCGTCTCCAGCGCCATGGGTCTCCCTGGAACTGTCGTCTGATTTTTTGGAGTATGCCTTTCTTTAGGGGTCCTTTGGGCTCGACTGCGTCTTTCCAGGTGACGTGGCTGCGCTTGAAGTCTTTGTATGCCTCGTCGTTGAAGATCTTGTAGAAGGTTGAGTCTGTGGTCCAGGGTGTGCTGCTGCAGATGAATTTGCCGTTTGTGGTGCTGAGGGTGAAGAGGATGGCGTCGTACATCTCCTCGTCGTTGGCGATGAAGTTCATCTCGTCGCAATACACGACGTGCAGCGTGGGTCCTCTGATGGTTTCCGGGTTGTTTGGAAAGGCCTCTATGATGCCGCCTTGTGAGAGCCTCACGATGGTTCTCTGAGGCTTTTGGTACAGGCCCTTTGGGAGCTTGCGAAGGAAGGAGTTTATGCGGCGAATGATGAGCTTGGTTTGGCGCCAGCTTGGACCCACAACCGCGATGTAGCTTCTTGGATTTCTTAAGGCGTGGTGGAGGAGCAAGGCGGCGATCATGTGAGATTTGCCTGATTGGCGGCACCATCGAGCTGCCACAAACTGACTCTCTTGGAAGAATCTGGCCAGCTCACGCTGATACTTGGTGGGCTTAAATTTGAGCCATTCCTCACAGAATCTTGTGGGGTCCTCTGGGATCTTGGTTTTCTCGGCCTCTAACTGGGCCTCAATCTCCTTGATCAGGGACTCCACTCTTTTTAGCCTTGAACTCACTGAAGAGCCTCTCCAGCTCGTTTAACCGCTGATCGATCTTGGAGGCGTCGTATTCACGGGCGATGTAGGTGATGGTTTGGGCGATGTAGGCTGCGATGTGAGCCCACTTCTGCTTCAGCTTCTCATCTCTCACGGCTTTCGCTCTTTCAGCGGCCCACTTCTGTAGCTCCTCCAACTCAGCTATTAAAGAGCCTCGGACAGCCTGAGTCCGTCCGTCAAACTCCCTTCGCAATTGCTTGATTCTCGCTTCAACCCGCACAGACCCACCCCCTATAGTTTTCAACATACCTCGCCTATTTGGATCCAAATATGGTCGTGCCATTAACCCCAGGAATGTTTCGGTCACGCCCTCTGACCGATGAACACGCCGGTTATCGTGCCGATCAGCCCAGTTATGGCGGAGAAGATCTCGCTGTTCCATGAGCCGAAGATCAGCATGTGGATGATTTCCAGGGCTGTGAGGCCTATGAACGCATATATCGAGAAGGTTATGAGATAGACCAAGTGCTCGCTTGGAGGAAACTCCATCTCCCGCCTCTCTACGCGCACGGTTTTTGTTAAGACCCTGCGGATCACGTTCCTCGTCTCTCGGCCACCTCGCTGATCTTCAGCCGCATGTGTTTTCCACGCTTAACGATGCGGACCTGCCCTCTCTCCCACGCACCCTTCAGCTGGGTCGCAAGCTTGGGGTCCAGCAGCCTACGAGCTATCACCCTGATGCTCTTTGTAACCCCAATGAGGATCGCTATCGCGTCGACATCGAAGTCGCCCATCCTCGGCCAGATGAAGACGTCTCTTGCCAAGACGATGTGCTTGGCTTCCTCACCGGCTACGCTAAAGAATATGCCCACCGATTTGACGGGCACGTCAAAAACGAGGTATCGCTTTCTCACCTTAGGCTTCAGCCGGATCTCTCGCTTGGAATGGTCCCACCACTCCACCTCGATGAGGTCCCCGAACTGGAGCTGCGAAACCGTTTTATGAATTTCATCACTACTTTTCGTTGGGCATCACTCCACCGATGTGGTGCTCTGGATCAGGGTGACGAAGCCGTTTAGCCACGCTCTTCACCCTCTTCCAATTTTAATCATGGTTTATCTCCCACTTCCTCTTCTTTTCTTTCGTGTGTAGCCAAGCGCTGTGCACGGCCAGCCCTAAGATGAAGCCGCAAACCGCCGCAACGATGACGTTGATAAGCTCCACCATTTTGTTATGCTCCCGCGAGTATTGCGGTCGCGGCTGTGACCATTAGTGGCCCGCGAGTCCAGGGACTTGGGATTGCCCGGCCGTCAGGGAACACTTGATCCATCACTTGTCCGTCGGCTAAGGCGCATTGACGCAGAAACGACTGGGTCTTGCTGATCCAGCGAGCGTAACGGATGGAGTCCACCTTGTTCATGGCGATTCTCATTAGAGCCGCGTAATGCGTGTATTCAGCGGGGTAGTCGTAAGCTGTGTATTCCATGTGTTCGATGAATCCTCCCCATCGCCCTTGGTTTAGAGCAATAATTTGATCGAGAGCCTTCTTGATTTCGGCGGAATGGTCAGAGCCGTAGTTTGTGTCCCAGTTTTTGTAAGCCCAGGCGATTAAAGCCTGAACGAAGCTGACGCATTGTTTGAAGGTGATGAAAACTCCTTCCTTCGATTCGCTTTGGGCTCCAGCGGGATATTCTGTTCGATAATAGTAGTTGGCAGGTTCCCACAGATAGGAGTCGATTCCGAAGACAACTTTTGCGATCCAATCCCTGACTACGATTCCATCGGGATCGGTGGTAACCGCGTTTCCATAAGCGTCGAGGCCTCTGCACGCTGCGAGAATCACCTCGGCCATATCTGCGGTGAATGCGACGTCCTCTTTAGTTCCGCCGATTACTTGGTTTTTGATGAGATGCGCGTCTGCTGTTAATTCCCATCGTAGGCTGTAGAGCCAGTTGAAGGCCTTCCGCCAATAGGATTTGTAGGTTTCACTTGAATTTCGCGCGTCGTAGTCGGCCATCGCAAAAGCCATCAGAGCTGCTCCGCTGTCCACTTGACGCCTATGTCCTTGTGAATCTTGATAAGGTGGCTGATTTTTCTGTGGATAATACATCTGATCCCATGAACCAACTTCTCCAGACGTGTTTTGTAGGGAGGCCATCGCATCGAGAACCGAAGCAACTAATGTTTTATTCCCCGTCCAATCCTTTTCCATAAAGGCGAGCAGCCCGTATCCGCCCTCATAGGGAACGACCATTCCTCCAGGAGAAGCAACGATATGATTCGTAGCAATGATTTGTCGTTTTAGATAGTCATCTGATATCGATGATACTCCCGACTTTTCTGAAGTCTGCCTCGCAAGATAAACTGCTCCCGGCTCCTGAACCGGAAGCTTTTCTCTAAATCTCGTGGACATTTTTAACTCCCCAATAGAGTTCCTTCAAAATTGTGGTAATCGTCTGGTCCTGCCGCAGGCGTGTAATGAAGAACCTTTAAGGCAACGGTTTTGGGGCCTGTTATTTTTTCCTCCATTTTGACGTTTGCAGTTCTGTGGGCTTCACTGGTCATAAAACTCGCCTTCTTCGTCTCTCCTGAGTAAAGCGTGTAGACAGCTCCGCAGGTCCCCCACCCTATGAATCCTTTAAGGGTGACCGTTTCTCCGTCTCCCACATCATAAGAAACAATTGTTGTTTCTGTTCCTGGGGCAACGCCTGTCTTAGTGTTGAAGGCAAGAGATTTTTCCTCCAGGTATAATGGGCCTGCTCCTCCGCCTCCACCGCCGCCAGCCCCTGTGGCTACGCCCGTTCTCTTCTCTAATCTTCTTAATCGCTCATCGATGCCTATGAAAACGTAATCGATGAATTGAGGCTCGTTGGTTAGGGTGAGGAAAGTGGACCAGTTGACGCCTTTCACAACGTGGCGAACCTCTAAAATCCTGAAATATTCATTGATGTTGTCGTTTGGTATGGTTACAAGTTGTTTATCGCCAGGATTAAAACCGTTGTCTCCCTCCACTTCAAAATCCGTTAACGTGATTACTTTTTCCTTTAAGAAGTCGCGGAAGCTCTCCGCTTTTTTAAGACACTCCGCGTCTGATTTGAGGCCGTCGTCAATTATGGGTTCCTTCCATCGAACACCATACTTTGCCTGGCTTGTTGCGTCCTCAGCAAAACCTTCAAACCTGCGCTTGTTAAAGAACAGATTGTCAACCCAGAAGGCTCCGGTTCCCGTAGCGGGAAAATGACACGTAATATCGACTTTTTTGACCTTTTTCCAGTTAAATTCCTGCGTATTGAAAAGACTGTACGTCCACTGATCCCTTGCTACTCGTCCACAAGCCAGGTTAATGAGAACCCACTCACCTTTTTTGGCGTTGAGCTCCTTGCGGCAAACCATTCCAGCGCCGTCTTCCAGCTGAAGCGTTATGTCACCGCTGTAGGCTTCCTCTAACTTGATTTGAAAGGTGACGTCCGCGTAGCCGTCTGGCACGTCATAACAGTTGGCTTCTTTCCCAGCGTTTAAAGTGAAGATGAGGCGACCGTAATAGTCTGAGCCTGTAACGCTGAGCTTTATGCTCCCATTTCCCACGATTTTTTCAGAGGCGTCAAGAGAGACGGAGCCTGTTCCTGTTCCGCTCGCCCACGAGCCGTCTGCAGGCGCTAAGCTCTCGGTCCAGGCGTCTTTATCGAGGGGATACGCCCTCTCAGCTGCGCCATACACCTTAATCTTGTTTCGGACCCGATGCACATCATCCTCTTTTTTATAGTGCTCGATCTTTTCAGCCAGAGAGACGCCGCTCGTGTATTTTCCTCGCTTGAAAATGTGCACGTTGCCAGCGGGGTCAACGTAGCCATCAAATCCAACAGCCCCAGCCGAGGTTTTAGCAATTTCGCAGACATCATTGATAACTGAGTGTGGTGTTACCTCTTGAAATTCAAAGTCATGAGTGGAAGCGATCTCATTATCTACGTCCACGAACTTCTTTGTGACTTCACTGCATAGATCGATGGCCTCTTCAATAATCGTTTTTCCATTGACGGCTTCGTAGACTTTTTTCAGAAGGTTTGGTGGGACAAGCAACTCCTGCCCGATATCCATCCCGTTAAGCAAAAGATAGTATTCCTGCGAGGCCCCATAGCCCTCAGTGCCGGGGAGAAGGAGCTTTCCTCCAAAAACCTTTTTCATGTCTGCTCCCTTTCGCCAGAGATAGATGAGGATGTGGTCGAAGTCCGAGATTTTGCCCGTGTACTCTCCATTCATGTTTGGTAGTTTACAGCTGAATCCTCCGACTCCGCGATTTAGAAGCGGAAGAGTAATGTTGAGGTTTTCAACGATATCGCTTTTGGTTTCATCGATCGGAACAAGCATTTCTTCTTTGCAGATGGCGATGTAATCGTATTCTACTTCTGCCGCGTTGCCGTCGGTTGTTAGGCAATGAATGTAAATATAATCGATGGTTTTGCCTGAGGTTAAGGAAATCGTAACGATTTCAAATTCCGCGTTTTCTTTCCATCCGGTGTCGCTTTGATTTCCATCCATATAATGAACGATTAACGCCCATCTACCGTTTGCCGTCTTCCTTCTTGCCCTCACCATCGCTTTTTTGTAAACGTCGGTGCTACCGGAAACCGCCTTGACGTATTGAACCCACGAGTTTGCGAGTCCACCAGAGCCCGAGTTAATTGTGACAACGTCGCCATCTGTGGTGAAGCTGTATCCCGTGAGCCCATCTGCTCCCACAGCGTTAAAGTTCCAGCCCCTCACAAAATTGTCGTCCACGAGCTTAGGTCCACGAAAGATCTCGATCTTCACACAAGGCAGGGCTAAACTCAAATCACTCCAGCCCTCCTTAAGCGGTCCACGATCACTTCTGACGTTGACTCGGCTTCTCGCGGGTTCAGGCCATAAATGTAAATGTTAACCGGCGAACGATTAGCGGGAAAAACATATTCACCAGCATGAAGCCTATACAATCCAGTTTCATAAATTGGACCTCCTCGCTCCTTTGATGGTGCTTGAGCGGTTGCTGTTAAAGCAATGGCGGTGGCCGCCGCGGCTGCGGCAACGATTAAGGGCAGAGCCGCACCTAAGCTGGCGATTCCGTGGGCGATGGCCGCCGCCACCGCTTTTGCTTTCAAAGCTACAACATGCATCCACTCGGCTGCCGCGGCAGTCTGTGTGATCCTCGCAAGCATGGATAAGGAACTGGCGAGACCTCCCATCATAGAAATAAGGTTGAATCCACGACCTAACGCGTCAGCCATCTTTTTATCCAAAAATCCGAACTGCTCAGCAAACTCGGTTATGAGGCGGCCAGTCTGCGCAACAATGAAGATTTCCCTTCCAAGGACGCGTAATCCTGCAGCCATCACCTTAGAATCCTGTTCAACATTTTGCTTTGTCTCCCTTGAAACATTAGAGACCTCTTTAAAAGCTGTCTTAACCTCTTCTAATCCCTCAACCGTGAACTCAACCGCGACTGGTGGGACCGCCAAGCCTCATTTCCTCCCTCATTTTTTGGATAAGAGCCTTCTTTTCCTCAGGG